>MDSX01055456.1_pt1 | contig 34429 bp, 31 predicted proteins | sample 811141 | NCBI WGS metagenome assembly MDSX01 (sample SAMN05326642, study PRJNA326480) | marine metagenome | isolation source: seawater | place: Atlantic Ocean: South East | collected 2010
CAATAACTTTTAATAAAATCCAGAATTTCTTCTTTATCAGAAGATTCGGCAAGTTTAATGTCTAGTTTCACATTAAGTCCATACAAAGGCTAATCAATTCAGAATGAATATACTTTCCCGAGATGATTACATCTGAAGGGTTACTTAAATCTATCTCCTCACCTTTAAAATTTGATACATAACCTCCAGATTCTTTAACTATTAGAAGACCTGCAGCCACATCACATAATTTTGTTGAATTGTAGACTCTTGCACTCAAAAATCCATGACTAACAAGACAAGCATCTAGGACAGAACATCCACTTATTCGCATTGTAAAAGTTGAATCAATTAGAGCATTAAAAAGATTTATAGAATTATCCTTTAAATAAAACTGATTATCATAGGCAACAATGGATTTTTCTAAAGAAGAAACATCTGAACAAAATATTCTGGTTTGATTACAGAAAGCTCCTCCACCTAAAGTTGCATAATATAAATCATTTGTCTCAGGTAAATAAATGACTCCTAAGAGTATTACATCATTTTCTATATAGGCTAAAGATATACCATAGGATTTCAAGCCAGCTATAAAATTATGGGTGCCATCTATAGGATCAATTGACCAAAAAGCTTCAGTATGGGTATCTTTATTTTTCTGTTCTTCAGAAAGAATAGATATGTCCTTAAATTCCTCGTTTAATCCTTGAATTAAAAAATCCTGGACAACCAAATCTAAATGAGAAACTAGTTCTTTCTTTTCTTTTCTTATAACTTTAAGGCCATTCGATTTTTCTTCTAAGAGTATTTTTCCTGCATCAATAGCTAAAGACTTGGCTTTTCGAAGTAAAGCGCTTAAATCGCTTTTAGAATGCATTACCTTAAATTCCTCTTTAATATTTTACCAGAAGCAGTTGTGGGCATTTCCTCAATAAAAACTATTTCAGTCGGCATTTTCATTCTTTGCAGAGACTTTTGGCAATGTTCCATCACATCACTTTCATTAATATCTGAATCATCGTCTTTTTGTATGAAAGCTTTGATATCCTCTCCATAAATTTTATCTTCTATACTCACAACTGCCACAAGCCTTATTCCTTGAAGTTCATATATTACCTCCTCAATTTCTCCAGGATATATATTAACTCCGCCTTTTATTATTAAATCCTTAGTTCTATCTGAAAAATAAAATTTTCCTTCTGCGTCTTTGTGGCCTATATCTCCAGTCAAAAAGTAATCATTGAACATACATTCTTTTGTTGCCTTCTGGTTCTTATAATAACCTTTGAAAATATTATTACCTTTGAGACCAATTTGACCGCTTTCATTTTCATCAGCCTCAGTCATGTCATCTCTAAAGATCTTACAATCATTAACATCTATTGGCTTGCCTATACTCCCTGGCCTCCAATCCATCTCAAGAGGATTATCAAAATGCGATGGCCCTGATTCGGATAGCCCATATAAATTAGCAACTGGCAGTGAAAATTTGTTAAAGAATTTATTTTGGAGTTCTACGGCAAGAGGAGCTGAACCACAGCCAATATATTTTAGAGATAAATTTTTGAAATCTTTAAACTTTGTAGGTGTATTTATTATCATTTCTAATACTGTTGGTACAGTTTGGATATTGCTTATATTATTATCACGAATAATCTCCCAAAAATTTCTTCTTACGTCCATATAAGATTCGGCCAGGAATAAAGTAGAGCCTTGAAAAATTATCGGCAATAATTGATAGTTGGTTATTGCAGTATGCCCTATAGGTAATATTCCAAAATGTACTGAATTGGAAGAATAAGAAAAACCTCTGCAGATAGAATCAATAAGAGCAACTTGGTTTCCGTGGGTATACTCTATACATTTAGGATTGCTTGTAGTTCCCGAAGTATAATAAAAGGCTGCAGTGTCTTCTAGTGACGGCATGTAATCAAAGTTTTCACCATAAGGAGCAATAATTTCTACAAAATTATTGTCATCTCTATCAATATTAACCTGAGGAATTTTTTTACTTATTAGAGGAAATTTTGCACCCTCAACAAACAAAATATCAGGTTTAACAAAATGTAGGTTCTTTTGTATCTCGCTAACAGATAAAGAATGCGGCATAGGATTTATTGAGGCTCCAGACTTTTGAGCAGCAAAAAAGATTATAAGACCTTCAATAGAATTTTTTAGAGCAGAAGAAATTATTCTTGTTTCATTAAAATTCTTGGTTATGTAGTTTGCACATTTATTAACAAGGATATTGAATTGTTTATAAGTATATTCTTGACCGGAGGAAAGATCCTTACAAAATAATTTCGAGCCTATATTTTTTGAATTTTTTTCAAGCGCTTCAAGAATACTGCAAAACTGATCATTCATATCTAGTTTTCCAACAAATTTCTATCTTCTAAAACCCTATAGATATCATCGATGCATAAGATTGAGAAGATCTCTTCAACCTCAAGCTCTATCTGTAATTGCTCTTCAATAGCAGATACAAGTGTCATTTGCCCTAGCGAGTCCCACTCTTGGATATTCTCAGGGCCTAAGTCGCCTTTTATGTCTTGAGCAGAAATTTTAAATGTTTCAGAAATTATTAAATTTACTTCATTTAAAGTTATCATTTAGTAATTCTAACATATGAAAAAAATTTAAAATCTACTCAATAATATGAATAATCAGATTTATAAAGAGCAATTACTTGTTGTAGCCCCTTCATTTTTGGATGAGTTGGGACACTTTGAATACATAAATGAGATTTCTAAGGGCTTGTCTGAATACTATGACGTTTCGGTTCTTTGTCAGGAATATAAAAATTCTTCAATATTATCCAAAGCTTCAGATGAATTTTCTTTAATTATAAAAAATTTTAACTTTCTTTCTCTTGGTGACTCTTTAGACACAAAAATTGCTTTGAAAGATATACCCATTTTAAAAAACCTCATACATGGTTTAGTAAAACTGATATTTCATCTTAAGGTACATAAAGAAGTATTGAGACAAGAAACTTCTAATATACTTTACTTAGAGACAGAACCTTTATCTCTTCTTTTTTTTAGAGCTCTTAACTCTCAACAAATGAAGATAATAATTACCTTGCATGCTGTTGACTTTGACAGTAATCATTCTGGTATAAAGAAAATTTATAAACTTTTTACCAGCTTATTCATAAAGAAAATATCATCTAAGATTTCTTCTTTCGCAGTACATAATAGGAAGGCAAAAGAACGTTTATTAAATCTTAAAGTTCCTGAAAAAAAAGTATTTATATCTGGATGGGGTATAAATAAGCCTAATATTGAACAAAAAAAAATTTTTGATGAAGAACTTATAAATTTTCTTGCTTTTGGTGTTATGAGGAAATCTAAGAGAATAGAGGATCTTGTAAAGTTGTTTTTGGATGCTGATGACCGGAGACTGAAGCTAGATATAGTAGGTAAAAGCATAGATATAGATACTATAGCCTTACAAGACCTTATAGAAGAAAGTAATTCTAAAACAACTATTAAATTAGAAGATAGATTTATTCCGAGAGAAGAGTTTAAGGAAATCTTTCAAGCTACTGATATATTCGTTCTAAGCCACGATAAAACCTTTCAGTCTATTTCAGGCCCTCTTTTTAATGCAGTTGAGTCAAATAGACCAATCTTGTGTTTCAGTCATGCAGACACAAAAGACATGGTTATTGAAAATAGGTTAGGAGAATGTGCAGAAATAGAAGATTTGAAAGAACCTTTATACGAAATCGCTAATAGAGCTATCCTTAACTATAAACCTAACTCTATGAATTACTATCTTTGGGAAGAAATAGTGTTGAGAATTAAGGAAAAATTAGAAATAAATAATGATTTCAATTGAACAGCTTTATTATTAGCTTTAATAAAATAACTGACTATAATACCGTTCTTTTAAAATATAGGATCCAAAATCGAAATGCCTAATTATGCTGCCCCATTTTACAAAGACATAGATTGTTGCCGTATTTGCGGCTCGACTGAATTAACTGAGGTTATCCGTCTTGAGCCACAGTTTTTGTCCCCTACATTTGTAGAAACAAATGTAAATAATGAGTTGTCTAACATTAAAGTACCAATGACTATGTTGGTTTGTAGAAATGATTTGTGCAACCTTGTTCAGCTTAGAGAAACTACAAAACCAGAACTTCTATACACTGACTACTTTTATAGATCATCTACAAACGACATGATGATTGAAGATCTAAAAAAAGTAGTTAAAAGAGTTCAAGAACAAGTAGATCTAAAAGAAGATGATATTGTCGTAGATATAGGAGCCAACGATTGCACAATGATTCAATGGTATCCAGAAATGCTAAAAAGGGTAGCAGTAGAGCCAGCAAAAAATATCGACTGGTCTAATGTAGATGAATCAATAAATATAGTTAACGATTTCTTTCCTTCTCCTAAATTTTCTTCTGCCTTGGACGGGAAGAAAGTTTCAATATTTACTTGCTGTGCAATGTTCTATGACCTAGATGATCCTAATGCATTCGTTTCTTCAGTTAAAGAAAATCTTGATGAAAATGGAGTATGGTGTATTCAATTAAGTTACGCGTTGTCAATGATAAAAAACATGAACTTTTATGACATTTGTCATGAACATTTAGAATATTACACATTGAAGACTCTTCGTTATTTAATGAAGAGAAATGGTTTACACCTATATCATGCTGAAACCAACAGAGTTAATGGTGGAAGTGCTTTAGTCTTTATAACTCATGACAATAGAAACAAAGAGGATAGCCAAGGACTTTTAGAGCTTTTAAATGAAGAAGAATCTCTTGGTCTTTACGAACCAGAGGCCTATGAAGTTTTCTTCCAGCAAATGTTAGACCTCAGTGTAAAAGTAAGATCGCATCTAGAAAATGAAATCAAAAAAGGAAATGATGTCTTGGGTCTGGGTGCATCCACTAAAGGAAATGTCTTACTGCAATTTTTTGGTATAGATAAAGAAATGCTCCCAGCTATAAGTGAGAGACAACAAATGAAAGTTGGCTTAAAAACCCTCGGAAGTGATATTGATTTAATTTCTGAAGAAGATGCCCGAAAAAAAAAATCCAAGTTGTATGCTAGTTTTGCCATGGTACTTCAAAGAAGAAATTGTTGCTAGAGAGCAAGATTATTTAAACTCTGGAGGCTCTTTATTATTTCCTATGCCTTATGCACACCTTGTCACTGGCAACGGGGAAGTAGAACTATAAATATAACTTTATCTCTATTTAGTTAAATTTGTTACTATCGTTCGGTATATAGATATGGATAACAGAGCGGAAGTATGTGTTATTGGATTAGGTTATGTTGGGTTAACACTTTCTTTAACCCTTACCAACCACGGCAATAATGTTACTGGGGTTGAGACTAATCAACATATAATTTCAAGTTTAAAACAAAAAAAACCACACTTCTATGAAAACGGTCTCGAAGAATCTCTTAAAGATTCTTTAGAAAAAGAAAATTTTACAATAACAGACAAAATTCTAGATGCTAAAGACTGCAGTATCTTTATTATTTCAGTCGGCACGCCCCTGGACTCGAATAATAACCCTGATTTCAATTCTTTAAAGCAGTGCTTAAAAGATATCGTCTCTATTAAACCTAAGAAGCCCTTAATAATTGTTCGCTCAACAGTGCAGATAGGTACAACTGTAAATGTTGTTAAAAAAGTTTTTGAAGAAGCAAAAATAGATTGCAACATAGCGATGTGTCCGGAAAGAACAGCCGAAGGTAAAGCAATGACTGAAATTTCTGAAATGCCTCAAATAATTGGGGGTATAGACGATGAGTCTTCTAGTAGGGCAGAATCTTTTTTTTCAAATTTCAATCGTAAAGTGAAGAAAGTATCTTCACCTGAAACAGCCGAATTTATAAAACTTGTAGACAACTGTACTAGAGATCTAGGTTTTTCAATATCAAATGAGATAGGAAACATGTGCGAAGCATTACATCTTGATGTTTATGAAGTAATCAACTCTGCTACAGACGGATATCCAAGGACAAACATACCATTACCAGGACTAGTGGGAGGGCCATGTTTAGAAAAGGATCCTTTTATTCTTGATAAAAGCTTAAAGGATTTGGGATATAGCTCGGATCTCTTCAATATCGGCAGAGGTATCAATAGAGATATGCCTAACTCAATTAAAAATTGGTTATCCAAATTTGAAGACCTAGAGAATAGAACTTTTGGAATAGCAGGACTTACTTTTAAAGGCAATCCTGAAACTTCTGACCTACGTGGCTCTTTAGCTCTAGATATTTTAAAAATAATTGAAACTTATACGCAAAATAAAATAAAGATTTTCGATCCTGTAATTATTGATAAAGAGGATACTGACTACAAAGCTTATTATTCTGAATGTGAATCTGTCGAAGACTTCAATGAATTAATCAAAGTTACAGATTTTCTTGTAATAGCTAATAATCATAAATTCTTTAAGTCTATATTTAACACAAACAAAATCTGGGAAATTAATCCTTCAATTGAAATCTACGATTTTTGGAATAACTTGACAAATAATATAAGTGAATCAAACATTAAGAAATATAAGGTATTCGGGGTCAATAATTGAAAAAATATTTAATTACTGGAGGAGCGGGTTTTATAGGTGCACATCTTGTAAAGAGTCTTCTCGATGAATCTAATCATGTATCGGTTATAGATAATTTTTACCGCTCTGTACCAGAAAGAATTAAGGTTTTTGAAACAAATCCTAATTTTAAAATATTTAACAAAGATATTAAGAGCTTAAGCGCCATCAAACCTCTATTTGAAGATGTTGATTGCGTATATCATTTAGCCGCAATAAACGGAACAGAGAATTTTTATAAGATACCCATTGAAATATTAGACGTTGGCATCTATGGAATTAGGAATGTATTAGAGTCTGCAGATTTTCACAAAGTAAAAAATGTGATTGTTGCTTCAAGCGCAGAGGTTTATCAAACTCCAAACGAGATTCCTACTAGAGAGGACATAAGATTGACTGTACCGGATATCAAGAATCCTAGATTTTCTTATGGATTAAGCAAAATTGTAACTGAGTCCTATTCAATGAATTACAAATTTAAGCACGACACTAAAATAAAAATTTTTAGGCCACATAATATTTATGGACCAGATATGGGCTTCAAACATGTAATACCTCAATTTATTTCTAAATTAATAGAAATGAAAAAAGATAAAGTGAGTAGCTTCGTATCGAACGGTAGCCTTGAAGCGACAAGGGCCTTTTGTTTTATTTCAGACTTAATTAAAGGTCTTAGGATACTCGAAGAAACAGATATGACAAAAGAAATTTTTCACATAGGTACAAATGAAGAAATCAAGATAGAAGAACTAATAGATACTTTAGCGTCAATCCTCTCAGTTAATGTAAAGAATAAAAAAACTTTAGATAGTCATATTGGGGGTACATCAAGGAGATGTCCAGATATAAGCAAGATGAAATCATTAGGTTATTCGCCAACAACTTCAATCCTTGATGGACTAGAAGAAACTTCCAAGTGGTATCTATCGGCTAAAAAATCATCCAATGAATTCCTCTAAAATTTTAGTAACAGGAGGTCAAGGTTTTCTAGGAAAAACTCTCCAAAGATCTGTTAAAAATCTTAACAATAAGAATCAATTTAAGTTTCTTTCAAGATCAGAAACCGACTTATTTGATATCGATCAAATAAATGAATTATTTCAGGATAATAACTTTGATTGTGTAATAAATTTAGCTTCCTCCAGAATATCTGGTATTTCTGGCGAGATGAATACTTACAAAACTTTCATAGAAAATACCAAAATAAATAACAATATTTTTTATGCATCTATAAATTACGGTATAAAAAAGTTCATTAATATAGGTAGCTCCTCTATTTACCCGCCCAATAGAAATAAGATTAAAGAAAAAGAAATATTTAAAGGGGATCCTGACCCAGGAAATTTTTTTTACTCATTAAGTAAATTAGTTTTTACTAGGTTTCTTGCTGAAATAGATAAAGATCCTGAAGTAAATTATAAATCTTTGATCGTCCCTAATCTATTTGGTCCTGATGGAGAAAAATCTGTTGATAAGGCCCACCTAATTAATTCTATCTTTAATAAAGTATTTTCATTCAAAAAAGGTTTAACCGAAAGTATAGAGGTATGGGGTAATGGTGAAGCTAGAAGAGAGTTCCTTTATGCAGAAAATGTGGCAGATTATCTGGTCGATTACGCAATTGACAATATTGAAGTATTGCCATCGATTATGAACATAGGAGAGGATCAAGATTTTACGGTAAAAGAATACTATAATATAGTTGCCGAGATTCTATCAGTTGAACCTAAGTTTGTTTTTCTCTTAGATAAACCAACAGGTGCTGAAAAAAAACTAATGGATTCTTCTTTATCAAAAGAATTTAACTGGTCACCAAAAATAACAACAATTAAAGGAATTAAAACTCTCTATGAATACGAAAAACACCTCTATTAATTATCCTCTTGCAGGCAGTTCTTGGGATCAACAAGAAATTAATGCAATACAATCGGTTGTAGACTCGGGAATGCATTCAATGGGTAAATATGTAAGAAAGTATGAAGAGGAATTTGCTGAATGGATGGGTTCAAAATACGCAGTAATGGTTAATTCAGGATCTTCGGCTAATTTAATAGGTTTTTTTGCAACTAAATTTCATTCCAAAAATGTAAACAACGAAAAGAAGAAAATAATCGTTCCGAGTGTGAGTTGGAGTACAACGTATTTTCCCATCAACCAGGCAGGCTATGAACTTGTTTTTGTAGATGTAGATGAAGAAACACTGAATATTAATGTAGATCAAGTAGAACAATTAATCATCGAGTCTAGAGATATATTTGCAGTTTGTGCTGTTAATCTTTTGGGCAATCCATGTGAGTTAACAAGACTTACAAAAATTTGTGAAGAGAATAAAGTTTTGCTTATAGAGGATAATTGTGAGTCTTTTGGGGCTGAGTTAGATAATAAAAAGACAGGCACTTTTGGGGAATTTGGGTCATTTAGTTTCTTTTTTTCTCATCACTTATGCACAATGGAAGGCGGTATGCTAATAACTGATGATGAAGAGTTATTCCATATTGCTCTAGCTTTGAGGGCACATGGATGGATAAGGGAAGTTCCAAACGAAAAATATCTATCAATAGATTGTTCTGACTTTGAAAAGAAATTTAGATTTTTACTTCCGGGCTTCAATGTTCGACCCATTGAAATGGAAGGCGCTATTGGAAGTATCCAACTGCAAAAGGCTAATAATTTCATAGAAATAAGAAGAAATAATGCTGAAATTTTCAAGAGTTACGTGACTAAATTAACTGGCTCTAAATCACAAAAAGAAAATGGATTCTGCACTTGGTTTGGGCATTCAATTTTATTCCCTGAAGAATTTAATGAAAGAGATCAACTCGCAACTTTCTTGATGGACCGAGGAATAGAAACAAGACCTATACTAGCAGGTAATTTTCTTAATAATCCTGTTTTAAGCCATCTAAACTACTCTACTCCATTTAATGAGTACTCCGTGTCAGAAAAGATAGATAAGCATGGACTGTTTTTTGGCAGTCACAATAGAAGTTTGGAAAAAGAATTTGAAGTTACTTTCTCTTTAATTAACGATTTTCTTAATTAAGAGTATCTCTTAATCACTTCACTTACATGTGATGCGTCATTGACTGATAGGTGGTCACCTATTGGAATACTAACAATTAATTGATCTAAAGTATGGGCTTGAAAATCATCTTTATACTGACCTAGATATTTATATGCCTTTAACTTTGATAAAGCAATGGGGTAATGAATCCCAGAAGCCACATCATTTTGGGATAAATAATGCATAAACTTTTCTCTTTCCTCTACTCTGCAAACAAATAGATGAAATGCATGACGAACATAATCTTTTATCCTGGGAAGAACAATAAAATCCTCATTTTTTAGTTCGGAGAGATAGATCTCAGCCACATCATTTCTGATATTGATCCATTTTTCAAGGTATTGTAACTTGACATTGAGAATCGCAGCTTGAAGTCCATCTAGTCTAGAATTTCTACCTTCAAATTCATGGTCATACTTATCTATTCTTCCGTGATTGGCTATCATCCGACATTTTAGAGCCAATTCTTCCGAATTAGTTAGTATAGCCCCACCATCGCCATATGCCCCTAAATTCTTTCCTGGATAGAAACTGAAAGCAGAGAGATCTCCCATAGAGCCTACCTTTTGTCCTTTGTAAATTGCGCCATGAGCCTGAGCACAATCTTCGATGACCCTTAAATCATTTTCACGAGCTAACTCTAAGATCTCGTCCATCTCACAGGGGTGGCCATAAAGATGCACAGCAACTATGGCTTTTGTTCTATGATTTATTTTTTTCTTTAAATCATCGATATCTATTGTGTATGTCTCAGGATTAATATCACAAAAAACCACTCTATGGCCCGTTCGAGAAACCATCTCAGCGCTAGAAATGAAAGTCAGAGCTGGGACTATAACTTCAGAAGGAATGGGTAGATCTAGAGACTCAAGAGCTATCTCTAAAGCATCTGTTCCATTTCCTACTCCTATACAGTGATTTGTTTCTTGGTATTCAGAAAAATTTGCTTGAAACTCATCTAAAGCTTTTCCTCCTATGTAGCTTGAATTAGAAAGTGTATCTTGAATAGCCTGATCAACATCAGATTTTATCGATAAATACTGTTTATTAAGATCTAGGAAATTTATTTTCTTGGTCATATTTTTTTAAAATTTGCTGATATATTTCTAATAACTTCTGTTTTTCAAACTTCCATCCCCAATTTTCAAGGCTGTTTTCCGCTTTGTTCTTTTTTATCAATAAATCATTTCTATTAAGATTCTCTATTGCCGCTTTTACGCTTTTATTATCTTCCTCAACCAACCAACCACACTCATATTCTTCAATCACCGTTCTCATCCCTTCTAGATTATTTACCATTATTGGCATTGGGACACTTAAATAATCCCATAACTTATTTGGAAGACAAAATTCATGATTAAGGCAACTATTATCTATAAAATTAAGACCTACATCCGCTTCTTTTATGAATTCTAGTAATTCATTTTTTTCAAGTGCGTCATTGAAATGTATATTTTCATTATTTTGCGAATTGAATCTGCATGTTTCTTCTAATTCTCCAAAACCTATAATTACAAGATGCTTAGATTTATCTGAGAGTTTTGAAAAAATTGATATCAATCTTTCAATCCCTCTACCCTTGAGTAAAGCCCCATGATAAATAAATACTATATTTTCTTTTGGTATTTGAAACTTGTCTCTTAGTGAGAAGTTTAGATCTACATGATCGGGTTGTATCGAAGGCATGTTTCTGATTACGGATATATTTTCTATTTTGTATTTTTTCACATACCAATCTTTAATGGGCTCTGAAACAACTATCGTATAATCAACAAATCCTATAAAAATCTTTTCTACTATTTTGCTGAAAAACTTCCTTACTGTAGTCATTGCTAGAGTCTCTGTTTCTAATTCATGAATATCATAAATAAGTAAAGACTGATTTTTAAATTTTAAAACCACTGAGAGCGGAAGTAGATTAATACTATGACAATTTATTACTTGGTATTTTTGAGAAGAAAGTTTTTTATAAACCGAGAAGCACCATTTTAAGGTTCCGTAAACCTTTGTAAATAAACTTGCTTTTTCAACATCATAATTTCTTTTAAATGACAGTATCCTTACTTTGTCTTTTTTGTATTCGCTTTCTTGATCTTCTGCAGCAGCTATATCTATACGATCAAAAATACTATATTCCAAAAGTAAATCAACAGATCTTCCTGTTCGGGATTCTGTTAGGGTATTCATTGGAGTGGCATTGATATGTAAATTTGCCTTCATTTTATTATGTTTAAATTACTCTCCATTTTATTTAGATATTCTTTGTACCTACCTACAAGTTCAGGGATAGTCAAAGAGTTAAATTTCAATTGATTTAAATAATCTAGAATCTTTATGTAAGCTTCGGAATGTTGTGTAAAGTCATCAGGCAATATTCTATCTGTGTGCCAAAGAATAGTAATTATAGACTTATTTCTAAATGCGATATCGATATGACTCTTCACAGTAGAAAAGATTTTCTCGCAGTTTCCTGATATCGCTCCATCCATTATTATTAGAGGAACTTCAATAATGTCTAGTTTTCTTTCTAAGTTGTAATCATAAGGTTCAAAAGGGTTTGAAGTTCCAGCACGGTAAATCAAATATTCACCTGAACCAAGCGAAGAGTCATATTCGAAGAGATCTTCATATAAATTCCAAATTTTTGGGAAATTTCCTTTAAGGTAATGATTTCTAACTCCAGAAATCGAACTTTGCGCTGAAGCTTTTTGCAGTCTTTTAATTTCTCTTCTTCCAACTAAAATTTTTGCGTATCCCTTTCTAGACATATGAAGACCAATTTCATATCTGCTATTAAGAAGTGAATTTATAATTTTCTTTACTCGCCAAGAATTGATTGAATACCTCCTTCCTTCTCTTCCGAGAAAAAAGGGTAAGCTTAAAAAGAAATAAGTTGACTTAAAATCATAATCATCTTCGATTTGGATAAATTTTTGTATATCGCCATGAGTGTTGAAAATAGTTGACCTCTTTTTTAGGTAAGTTTTAAAACCGGAAAAGTCTAGATCAGATAAGGATTTAAAAAGCCTATAAAAAAACTTAAGAAAAGAGTTAGATTTCAATGAATCTACGTCATGAGTTAAGCAGACTGAAGGTCCATCTGAGTAACTCAATTTAGTATAGTTCAAGCCATTTTTACTAAGAAATATTTCAACAAGTTCTCTTATTTTAATAACTTCTTGGTCAAGTAAAGGTAAGGATATTTCTTCGGCTTGTTTTTTGGAAAAAAGAACTCTTCCAAGGTTATCTTTGGGGAGTAATTTCTCTCTATTAAGTGATAAAAAATCTGAGCATAGTTTTAGAAAGGTTGTATTAATTAAATTTTCTTTTCCATTTTTTAATTTTAATTGTATTGCACTAACGTCATTTGTATTAATAAATGAAGCATAAACCTCCTGATCAAATGAAATGCCTAGCATAAGATGCAGTTGTCTGGCTACGTACTCTTCTATTTTGGAGTTGCATTTAAAATTAATCACCTTGAATAAATTTTAAATTATTAAACTCTTCTTTGATATTGAGTAATATTCAGTTTGCTTAGATCCAAAACTACTAAAAAACTGCCCAACACCTTTATCCATTGATCCTTCAAAGTCAAACGACCTTGAAGATTCTAGTGAATGCTTAATAGCCTCCCAAAGCAGGAGAGATTGAGCTCCCATAGTATTTTCTTTGGAATTCAAGCCTCCCAGCAAGTAATAGGTTTTTTTATTGTCCCAAACAAAAAAGGCTGAGCTTAAAGTAGTACCTTCTTGATTCTTGGAAAATAATAACTTGCCCGATTTTCTCTCAAGACAAACATTAATTAGATTATTAATAAATGCTTTGCTATAAGGTGGTTTTCTATTTTTTCTTGAAAAAGTATCATGATATAAGGTATAGAAAGTCTCTAATGATCCATCGGAGGATATTTTTATTTCATTATTAATTGATTTCCTTATCTCTGTTCTTCTTTTGCCAGACATATTCTTCCAAATATAGTCTTCATCTTTAGTAGAATCTAAAATGTAAGTGTAATAGGTAGTTTGAGAATACCCCGCCCAATAAAAAGGAAGCCAGTTAGTAAAATTACTATGTAGATTCAACTGAAATCTTGACACACGAGGTAGATGTGAGATTAATTCAGACATAAGTTTACTCTTCTTATCAGAGTCATTCTCTGGCTTAACAGCAAACAAAGGTTCAATAACTTGTGTCAGAGGGGGTTGGGTTAATGCTTTAAGAAACCACTTTTTTTTAATAAAGTAAGGAAGTGTTGCAACTGGTCTTCCATCTCTTTCTACTAAAGCCACATCCCAGTTGTCTGGTCCACAGACTAAGTCTAGCCACCATGGTTGGGAGAAGACAGAAATGTCTTCAAAATTAGAAATAAATTCTACATACCTTAATTTGTTTGAATTCACGGATAGATTTTGACTAAAATTATTAAGATTAAATGGTAAATATCATTATACTTGATTCTTTTTCTTAGTTAGATAATTTACAAAAACTGAATTCTTCTGATGAAATATAATGATATTGAAAAATGGTTTGATTCTAGTACAGAAGGTATTTTAAGAAATTCAAATTCTTCTTCTCACCTAGATAAAATAGCAAATTACATTCTAGAAAAATGTGAGTTTGAGGAAGGCCACAGTATACTTGAAGTGGGGTGCGGAGATGGAATGATTCTAGCTTCTATTAAAGAAAAAAGGCCTGATCTCAAGATTACGGGCTTGGATATTTCTTCAAAGCAAATAAATAAAGCTCAAATTTTACTTCCTGATATAGAATTTTATGTCGGCAATTTTTTAGAAACAGAAATTAATAATGAATTTAATGCAGTTTTCTCTTTTTCTACTTTTCAATATATAAAAAAAGAAGATGTGAATATTTTCAATGAAAAGTGCTTAGACCTAGTGGTTCCCTCTGGCAAAGTACACCATCTCTCCATTCCCAATAGACAATTAAGAAGAGCCTATTACTACAGAAACTTAAAAGAAAATAATAGCACTCTAGTTGCTTGGCCCTTAAGCCTAGTAAGAAACCTAAGTAGTAAATATGGTAAAGACGGAAGTAACTGGCATGATCCAAATTATATAAAAAATTCCAGCTCCAAATTTGAGGTAATAATAGATTGTCCTTCTGATTCTTGGTACAGGTTTAACTTTCATCTTGCAAAATAGATGAATATAGGAATTTCACTGCATAGTACTAGGGAAGTATTGTTTCTATTTTCTTCTCCTTTACTAGAATATATTAAAAAAGATACTAGCAATCATTACTTAATTTTTTTTGATAATCCTGAAAGGATCTCTAGTCTAGTTAAGGGATACGAACATATCAGCATTGAGAATTACTATTTGGGTAATAAGTTAAGAAAAGGCATTTTTTATATATTAATACAGCCTTATGAGAAATTATTTTTGCTAAATAAAAAGCTCATAGGTGATCATGAATTTTCTATTAAGGAGACATGGTCATACAAAAAGTTAACTATAGTCTTAGGATATATCTATATCTATATCCCCTTCTTTAAAGTGATTTTGCAAGCTTTTCGATATATTGCTTTTAAAACAAAGTATTATGAAAAATTCCAAATAGATAATTGGTTGATAACTGAATATCATCAATATAAAGAAAAGGTAATTTCTTATAATTATGGACAAAAAACTTCTTTCTTTCCTCCTTCTCACGATAGCTACACACTAGATGGCTGGTTTAGCAATGAGCTAAAAAATTATTTTGTATGGACGCATCAGGACAAAAAATTTGCTACTAATATCTGTAATTTATCTCAAGAAAAAATTATTGAAACAGGCAATCCTTGTTTAGAAAATATTAAAAATTTTAATTTTAAAGGCGAGGTAAAAAATAAAATACTTTTCATGGGTAGCAATCATTTTGTATATAACGAAGTAGAAATGGTTCAGGATTTAAAAAATAACTCTTTCTTAAATCAACAAGGAATAGATCTTAGAGTTAGTCCTGGTGTAAATGGTGTTGGGGAGGAATGGCTCAGAAGAAAAGCCGCTTATGAAATAATCCTAGGAAAAGAAAGCGTATTATTGCCTTCTGATGAATGGTTTGGAGAAAATTTTGACCCCCTTAACTTGAATAACGACTATTATGAGTCACTGTATAAGCATGAGATATTTATCGTGCCGGGAGTATCCAATATTGCATATGATGTATTAGCTAGAAATGGTATTTTGGTATTGATGTTTTTTAGAGGAAATCAAATAGATAAAAAATTTCCTTGGTGGACTTGTAAACAGAGAGAGGTGCTAGATCATATGAAGAAAGAGCCTAATGTAATAATTTGTGAGACTGCACAAGAACTTGAACAAAAATTAAGATCCTACCAATCTAGTTCCTCAGTCTCTATGGACAATACATATACTAAAGATATCAAAAGTTCCGAGATTATCTTTAATGAGTTAATAAAAAAAAGTGTTCTTTGATATAATCCGAAACTTCAAGAAATTTAAATTCATCCCTCATTAATCAAATAAAAACCAAATACATGACACTTACAAAGAAGCTGTACTTTTTGAACCAAACACACCTCTCAGAATTATTGGTTGAGAAACTTATACCTACTTTAGGGGAGGATAAATACTACAGGAAAGTGATGATATTAAATGTAAGACCACTGCGGTATAACTAGAGTGACACAAGAAAGACAAGATGCATCGAAGTTTATCGATCTAAATGAAATGGTTGACCTTTGTTTAGACATAATCAACTCATGAGCCTCTTTGAGGCTACCAGTAATTGATATTTTTAGAGCTAAAAGTTAGACATTTAAACTTAAAACAGCTAGGTTATTATCTTTTTAAAAATATATAGTAATTCTTATGACTGATTCTTTTAACATTGATGACAACTCAAAAATATTGGTTATTGGAGATGCTATACTAGACAAATATTTATTTGGAGAAGTGGAAAGAATATCTCCTGAAGCTCCTGTACCCATCCTAAAAACAAAAGAATCTGAATTTCGTCTTGGAGGAGCAGCCAATGTAGCTGCAAGCATTGCCGCTATGGGTACTCAAGTAGCCCTTCTATCCTTGTGTGGTCAAGACGAAGAATCGAAAAGCCTCAAAACCTCATTAATTGCTGCAAATGTAAAACCTATACTTAAGAGCTACAAAAAAGAAAAAACCATTTCCAAGGAAAGAATTGTATCTAATAACCAACAACTTCTCAGGATAGATGATGAATCGATATTTAGTAGACAGTCAGCTAATCAGCTCCTTGAAGAGTTTCTAAATATATATCGCTCCTACGATGCAGTGGTCTTATCTGACTACGGTAAAGGCACCCTAATAAAACATCAGAGCTTCATCAAAGCATGTAATAAATTAAACATCCCTATACTTATAGACCCCAAGGGAGGAGATTTTACGAAATATAAGCACTCTTTTCTCATTACTCCTAATCTTAGAGAGTTTGAAGAGATTGTAGGCCCAACTAGTAATGAAAAGAACTTAATTAAGAAAGCAAAAATACTAAAAAAACAATTAAACCTTAGAAATCTTATAATTACTCTAGGGGCTAAAGGCGTATTATTGATTAATGAAAAACAAGAAGAAATAAAGTTCTCTTCTGAGGCTAAACAAGTTTACGATGTCAGTGGGGCAGGAGATACTGTTATTGCAGTTCTATCCGCCTTGATAGCGCAAAAAAATGGAATTCAAAAATCACTCAGATTAGCTAACAGAGCTGCAGGAATAGCTGTCGGAAAGTTTGGAACTTCTGTTGTTACAATTGAAGAATTAACAAATAAACTAAGCACACAAAAGGCAAAAGAATCAAATCTTATTAATCTTAAAGATCTAAAAAAAAGAGTTTCTGAATTAAAGCAGCAAGGTAAAATAATTGTAATGACAAATGGTTGCTTCGATATTCTGCATGCCGGGCATGTAGATTACCTGAATAAATCAAAGGATTTGGGCGATATATTGATCGTTGCGATCAACTCCGACAGATCAATAAAAGGGCTGAAAGGAAGCAATCGTCCAATAAATCAACTTAAAGCTAGATCTGCGTTACTTTCTAGCCTTAAATCCGTAGATTTTGTAGTCTCCTTTAATGCCTCAACTCCTCAAAATTTGTATGAACAGATTCTACCAGATGTTCTAGTCAAGGGCAGTGATTATCATGGCAAAGAGATAGTAGGTTCTAGTGCAGTAATAAACAATGGAGGAAAAATTGAATTGATTGAATATTTAGAAGGCTACTCAACTTCGAAGATTATAGAGAAAATTCTATCTACATCATAGTAATATGAAATATATAGTTAGTGCCTATTCGGGCCTGGGTAACACAGTTCAATTATCTTCAATTATTGGTCCTATTTTAGAATCTGATAAAAAAGCAGAAATAACTTTCATTAGTGATAATAATTTTGGTCAACTTGATTTTTTAGAACTGATTGAGGGGATAAATATACAAAGACATGGCAAGTCATTTTCTTTATCAAATCTCGTTTCTTTATGGAAAATAATTAAAAACTTTGAATACCTAGTATTACCTTATGTTGGAACTCCAATTATGATTCAGTTAGCATCATACCTCACAGGTAAGACGATATACCAACACGAGCCAATTTCGTGGAATAAAGCAAAGTTTCTCCTTTATTTTTTTAAAATTTTTAATCATAAAATAATATTAGTTCCTGCTAATGCTGAGGTTATAGAAGAAGTGCGTTATTTGAATCTCATAGAAGATTTTGTTAGACCGAGCGACACACATCGAGAAATAAAAATAGATCTTACTGGGCAAGAATCAATTTTTAAAAAATTTAAAGTACCTACAAAATATATTTGCGTACAAGTAGGTGGTGCTAATGGAGGAAAAACTCCAAAAGTATGGCCAAAAGAAAATGTTATAGAGTTTTTAAGAATTTTTTTAAATTCAATGCCAAATTGTTCTGTCATTCTATTAGGGGATAAATTAGATAAAGAAAAATATGATATTGATATTTCTGGGGCAATAAATCTTATAGGGAAAACATCTATCGTGGAGTTAGTAAACATATTAAACTCTTCAATGGCTGTAATCTGTAATGATAGTAGCTTATTGCATTTGTCTAATTTATTTCGTCTAAAAACTTATGTTTTGTTAGGACCTACTCTAAAAGAATTCCCAGAATCAGGATTTATTGAAACAATAAAAGCTGACTTACCTTGTATGCCTTGCCTAGATGGCTTGAAATTCAGCGAAGAGGAAGCCTTAGATAATTGCCCCATAAACAATCTCTGCATGAAACTCGTAAGCCCAGAAATAGTTTTAGAGAAGCTTACACACCATATACAAAATAGTTAATAACTAACTATTATTATCAAAGGAAATTTTTGATTCCTCTGAAATATGCATGCTCAATATTATAAAGAATGAATATAGATATATTGGAAAAAAGCTAACTCTGTCGCTTGTATCAATCAAATGCATACCTGTTGTTAATCCAAATAATCCAAAAAGAATTATAGAAAGCCAAATGTTTTTTTGAAGGTTTAACGTTTTGGAATCCATAAATTTCTTGTTTTTTCTATATCTCATATAAGATGACATCAAAAGATAGAATAGTGATGAAGTTCCAAATAAGCCTATAGAAATTAATGATTCTAGAATCTGATTATGAGAATCCCAATTTACATCAATGGTTGCTACATACAACATAGTTCCATAACCATGCCCAAAAACAGGGCTCTCAAAAAATTTTGTAAATCCTTCAATTAAAAGTTGGCCTCGTGTACTTACAAATGTCCTTACTACGACATCAGCAATTGTAACAGCCGCGGCACCTTCATCAGTTCCAGAAAACCTAAAAAATATTATATCTCCTATCAGATAAATTGAAGTTAAGCCAACTAGACTAAACAGTCCAAGAGAGATTAATCTGGACCCAGATTGACTGTATGTTTTGTTTAAATTGGGAAGAAGATTAGTAAAAATTAACCAGCCTACCAGAAATATAAAGCACAAAAGCCCTCCTCGGCTTTTATCAATAAAGACTAACAAAACAACAAGAAAGATAAGAATTACATTGATCGCTTTAGTAATAAGTTGTCGATTTATAGTTAAATAAAATAAAGATAATGGTACTAGGAGCAAAGATATACCAGACATTGCATTAATATCTAGATAAGCCATGCCATCAAATTCATCTAGTCTTTGCAATTTTGTTATAGTTGCAAAAACTTCAGATCCATAGGATGACAAAAGAAGTAAAATACAAGCAAATATGTAGAAAGCCAAAGATATTGAGAATATAAATATAGGTCTATCATAAAACCTTAATGTTTCATTTGATCTTAAAATAGAGAAAGCTTTAGATAAGGATAAAGCCATAAATAAAAAAGCTAAGGACAAAATATATCCAACCAGAGCAGGCTCTTCAAATCCGCTTATCATTAAAGAGACAGAGTTTGCGAAAACCCAAAATATTGAGAAATAAGTAATAGAGTTGAGCTGGCGTGAAGATTTATGTTTTATAGAGATGGCAAAAAATAATAAAAACGATATTACAAGCTCTATTAATGCTGGAACTAATTTAGATCCAAATGTACTTAGATAATTATGAATAGAAGGAAAGATAGGAAAAATAAGTATGAATAAAAATAATGATTTTTTTGGGTCAAGGCTTAAAAATATCAAAAAAAGTAATATTGCGGGAATCCCGATACCTATTACTATTAATGAAAAGTCATAGTAACTCCCCGAAGCCAGCTGGGCTACCATCGAAAATAACCATATGAGCAAAATATTTAATAAACTAAAGAGAAGAATTCCAGTTTTGTCTAAATTTAAAATAAATTGCTTCAATATTATGAGGATTTGTGTTGAATGTTTCGTAAAGTAGACTATTGTATCAGTCAAATTTGTTTAAGTTAAAGTGAAAGCAAACAAGTAATACTAAATTAAATTAGACACATTACAAAGAAACTCCATTGGTGTTATGTTAACCAAAAAAATAAAGAATCTTGGAACAAGTTCTTTCCTTTACTCTCTCCCGCAGCTAGTCGGATTGCTTGGGTCTCTTGTATTCATTCCCATATTTACTAAATATTTATCGCCGGCAGAATTTGGTGTTTTTGCAATTATGTCAGTTATTATCGGAATGGGACTGTCCATATCAAGTTTAAAAATTGAGTCTGGTCTCTATAGATATCAATCACAGTATGAGGGCTCAAGTAGAAGGGAATTTTTAGGCACACTTTTCATTGCAAAGTCCTTATTGGGATTAATAGTCTCAATTTTATTCTTCATACTTTTTTTTGTCCTTTATTATTTCGAATCTGGTTTTAAGGATCTTCCTTTTTTCCCCTTTATACCTGCTGCCTCAATAATCATCTTCCTTATTTCATCTAGTGGGTTCCAGCTAGCTGTATATGTCTCGGAGGAAAAACCTAAGATAGTTACTATTATCCAAGTAGTGTCTTTCTTTTTACTAAATTTTTTAGCTCTTTTCTTTGTTATCAAGTCAGGTGATGGGGTTTGGGGGAGATTCAAATCTATGTTGATCATCGAGATCTTAACTTTTATATTGATGAATTTTTTAGCAGTTTATAAAATCGATTTTAGGTTTAAGAAAAAATATTTTATGAGATCAATTAAATTTTCTTTGCCATTGTATTTAAGCGACTTTGTAAATTTAGTATATGCATACACGGATAGGATAGTTTTATCTTATTTTGAAGATTTAAGTAAGGTGGGTTTTTTATACATATCAGATAAGATAGCCATACTAATACAGTCTCTATTTAGAGCTGTAGAAAAGAGCGTTACTCCTTATATTTTCAATACAAAAGATTTAGAAATTCAAAAAACTTCGCTTGAGAACCTATATATTATTTGGACTTCGATAGCCTCTATAATTCTTTTATTGCTACTCATTCTTTCTGAAGTATTTATCAAACAATTTTTGGAAAATAGTTATCATGACCCTGCAGTTTTTATAGCTGTAAAAATTTTAGCAGTAGCTTATTTTCTAACAACCATTTATCCTTTCTTCTCGATAGCGATAGGCATCGCAGAAAAGACAAAATACTTGCTTAATATTACTACTGCGTCTGCTGTACTAAATTTTCTCCTTAATTTAACCCTTATTCCTATTTATGGTTGGTTAGCTGCACCGTTTACAACTCTTCTTTGTTGTATTTTGACATCTTTATATTTAGGTTATATAGCTTTAAAAAAAACTAGAGTAAGATTTAACTACTCATTTATCTTCATTGTCTTATCAATAACTCTGGCAATTTATTATTTGCTTGATCAGCTTTTTATTGATGATAGCTTTTTTGATGTAACATTAAGAATAATTATAGGTTCATCACTTTTATCATTGATTTTGATGAAAGTATTTAAGGTGCAAGAGAAAATTAAAAAAATCTTGTAAAGTTATACAAGGTAAGAAATCAGATCTATGACAAATTCCTTCCAATTCCGTAATATTCAATTCCTAGATCTTTTAAATGATTGCTATCATATATATTTCTTCCATCAAATATAACAGGATTATTCATTAGAGAAATTAATTGTGGAAAGTCGGGTTGCCAAAATGCTTTCCATTCAGTAGCGACGATAAGAGCATCAACCTTTTCGAGAGCTTGGTATTGATTTTTATAAAATTTAAAATTACCTACTATGTTTAAATCTTCTTCTTTCACTATAGGATCGAAAGCTTGAATCCTTGCCCCTAAAGAGATTAGATGATTTATTAATTTTATGCTTGGTGATTCCCTAATATCATCTGTCTGAGGTTTAAAAGAAAGACCCCAAACAGCTAAAGTCACTTTAGTTAAATCAGAAAATCTATTTCTTATCTTATTTAAAAAAAATGTAATTTGCTCTTCATTTACGTTCAGAGTTGAGTTCAATAATTCAAAATTAACCTCATTATCTTCAGCAATTTTTTTTAAAGCCTTTAAATCTTTTGGAAAGCATGAGCCTCCATATCCTAATCCAGCATATAGAAATGAATTACCAATTCTCGAATCATAGCCGATAATTTGGCGAACCTCTTCTATGTCAGCATTAACTTTCTCTGATAAACGGGACAGTTCATTCATAAAACTTATTCTAGTGGCAAGCATGGCGTTTGCAGCATATTTAGCCAATTCAGCTGACTCTATATTGGTCGTAATAATTCTGAAGGCTCTTTTTACAAACGGGGAATAAATTTGCCTAAGTATTTTTTCAGTTTTTGGATTATTGATACCTATTACAATTCTTTCAGGCTTCATAAAGTCATTAACTGCACTACCTTCTTTAAGGAATTCAGGATTTGAAGCCACATCGAAACAACAATCAACCTTTCTGTCTTTCAATACTTTCGATATTTCATCAAAAATTCTCTTACCAGTTCCAACAGGTACAGTAGATTTAGTTACTATCACCTTATAAGTATCCATTCTTGAAGCGATTGCAGTAGCTGCCTCTAAAACGTAGTTTAGATCCGCAGAACCATCTTCGTCTGAGGGCGTCCCAACTGCTATGAAATGTATTTCAGAGTGACTAACACTCTCATCTATATTTGAACTAAATTTAAGATTCCCTTTTGTGAGATTATCTTTTATTAATACTTCTAATCCAGGCTCATAAATAGGTATTTTTCCACTTTCGAGGGTTGAGATTTTTCTTGAATTTGTATCATAACATAGCACTTCATGACCAATATCTGCTAAACAAGCTCCCGTGACTAAACCTACATAACCGCTACCGTGAATAGTAATTTTCATTAGTATTTTTTAATTTAAGAAATCTTTTATTTTATTCACAATCTTATTTGCTGCATCTCCTTTTCCATAAGGAAATGTTCCTATTACTCTTTCTTTGGATTCTATATCTTCCCAAGCTTTAAGAATTTTTTTTGTATCAGCACCGACTATTGTATTCCAACCAAGATCAACTGTCTCAGTCCATTCAGTTTCATCTCTTAAAGTTATGCAAGGCACTTTGTTAAAAAATGCCTCTTTCTGCAACCCACCTGAATCAGTAAATATGCATTTTGCATTCTTCTGAAGTTCAAGAAATTCTAAATATGATAAAGGATCGATAATTTCTATTTTATCAGGGAAACAGATTTCATCATTTTGTTCTACAATTGCTTTGGTTCTTGGATGAAGTGGAAGTATTACCGTGATTTGATTCGCAATATCTTTTAGAGCATTCAAAATTGAATCTAGCCTCTTAAGATCAGTTGTATTGTCCTTTCTGTGAATAGTACACAGAACAAAATCTCTAGAAACTAAATCTTTTCTTGAACTATCTTTTTGAATTTTTTTGCCATAGAGATTTATGGCATCGAACATAACATCACCAACTTCACAAACGCCTTGTGTAATATTTTCCCTTTTAAGGTTTTCTATAGCTATTGAACTAGGGCAAAATAATAATTGAGATAAAGCATCGGTTAAAATTCTATTTTTTTCTTCTGGCATAGAGAAATTTTTGGATCTAAGGCCGGCTTCTACATGAGCGAGCGGTATCTCCAACTTAGATGCTGCTAAAGAACCGGCTAAAGTAGAATCTGTATCGCCATATACCAATACGAGTTCTGGCTTTTCTTTTATCAGAATACTCTCAATCTTTTCTAACATTCTTCCTGTCATTGCTCCATGAGAGAGACCTGATATGGAAAGATTATACTTAGGTATAGGAATAGATAGTTCGTCAAAAAAAATTTTTGACATATTTTTGTCAAAGTGTTGTCCGGTATGGATAATTAATTCTTGAATTTGCTCATCTTTTTTTATGAGATTTGATACTGTGCCTGCTTTTATAAACTGAGGTCTAGCTCCAACTATAGTAATAATCTTTCGAGGCATCAATTTGATAGAGGATTTTCGTTCACTCGCTCACCTCTTTTATTCATCCAACCAATTCTCTTTGCTGGCACACCTGCCATCAAAGAATAAGGTTCCACATCTTTGGTAACGACCGCACCGGCTGCTATGAAGGAATATTCACCGAGAGTAACTCCGCACACTATTGTTGCATTTGCTCCTATTGTTGCTCCTTTTTTGACTAAAGTTCTTCTATATTCGTCTTTTCTCTCTATTTCAGCTCTAGGATTATGGACATTTGTAAATACCATACTAGGGCCACAAAAGACGTTTTCTTCAAGGGTAACGGCATCGTAAACACTTACATTATTCTGAATTTTACATCCATTACCAATAGAGACATCATTGCCTATATAAACTCCTTGCCCTAAAGAGCAATTATCTCCTATAACACTATCCTTACAAATATGCACCCAATGCCATATTCTTGTATTCTTTCCAATCTTTGCACCTTCATCTATTAAAGCGCTTTCATGAGCTAGGTATTTCATTTAAACCTCCTCTATAAAAATAGTCTTACCAGTTTCAGAAGATAAATGAGTGGCGTGTAATATTTCTAAGGACTTTAAACCCTCCCGTCCATCACATAATGGCTCTTCTAAACCTAAAAGTGTTTCTATTACATTACGGTAATATAATTTATGTCCTTCCGATATATCTATATCTTCCTGAAGATTCATTTTTTTAATCTTGTTATCAAAAGAAGAATCTTCTAAATTCCAAGCTTCTAATTTATTTAGGGAGGGTCCACCTATTTTTACAGTACCATTCTCGGCAATGACAGTGATAGAGCCTTCAAAGTTTTTAGGATAAGTAAGCATTGTATAACTCATAGTGCCTAAAGCTCCAGATTTAAACTTGAGATTCATGATGCCAGTGTCTTCTGTTTCAATATTCCTTGTTGTTGAAGTGCTTGCATTTACTGAAACAACTGGTCCGAATAGCCAATACAACAAATCAACGTAATGGCTAGCCTGGTTCATCAATGCTCCTCCATCATGCTTTTTGGTTCCTCTCCACGCAGCTTCATCATAGTAGGCTTGAGGTCTTGTCCAAAAAACATTAGATTGGACTAAATGAATCTTTCCAAGAGTATTATTGGTAATTAGCTCTTTAAGTAAGAAAATGAATTTGTTATATCTATTTTGCTTTACTACGAAAAGTCGGGTTTTATTCTTCTTGGCAACATCTACCATTTTCAATCCATCATTGAGAGAAATCGCCATTGGTTTTTCAGTAATTACATCCAATAGTTTATTTGAAGCTCTGATTGTCTGATCTGAGTGAAGACCGCTTGGAGTGCAGATAGATACTATATCTAAACCTTTTAAATTAAGCATTTCATCATAATCGCTAAATTTTTTAACTGAGTCTTGAACTTCCAAAGATGACAAAGCTTCTGGATCTTTATCGCAAACGGCCATAAGGTTAAGTCGTTCAGAATGTGAATATATAGCTTTTAAATGTTTTGAGGCTATACTTCCTCCACCTAATAAGGCTATATTTATCTTTGAACTGTTCAAACTACGCCTTTATAAGATTGTGGGCTTGGTCGAAGTAAACTCCCCTTGTATCTATCAACAAACTTGCATTATCAATTATCATTTCATAATCAAATTCATCATGATCAGTAACTAAGATTACTGCATCATAAGAAGATATGATTTGGGGACTCAACTCTATACTTTTCAAACCAAAGTCAAAATTCCTAATTTTAGGAAACGAAGGTATAAAAGGATCTGAATAATCAAAATGGGCACCTTTTTCTTCTAATCTCTTCATTATTAAGGAAGCAGGTGATTCTCTCATATCATCGACATTCTTTTTATACGCTATGCCCAGAATCAAAACTTTCGAATTTTTAATTGGTAAACTTCTATTATTCAATTCGTCGGTTAACTGATTCAAAACCCATTCGGGCATAGAGTGATTTATTTCGCCTGCTAATTCTATAAATCTTGTGTTTAAACCAAACTCTTTAGCTTTCCAGGTTAGGTAAAATGGATCAATGGGTATACAGTGCCCTCCAATACCGGGTCCCGGATAATATGACACAAATCCAAAAGGTTTCGTCTCAGCTGCCTTAATAACTTCATGGATATCTAGTCCCATTGCAGTGCAAATCACTTTCATCTCATTCATCAAGCCTATGTTCACGGACCTTTGAATATTTTCTAGAAGCTTTGTCATCTCTGCAGCCTTAGTAGAACTCACTGAAACAACTTGATCTACAATTGATTCATAGAGAATCTTTCCCAAATTAAGACAATGTTCAGTATGTCCACCGACTATTTTGGGGATATTAGAGGTGGAAAAATCCTTATTTCCAGGATCTTCTCTTTCAGGTGAATAAATCAAGAAATAATCTTTTCCAATAGTAAAATTTTTTGAATCTATTTCTTTAGCAATAATTTCATCAGTCATTCCAGGATAAGTTGTGCTCTCAATACTAATCATTTGGCTTTCTCTTAAAAAAGGCTTGATGGACATCATGGTATCTAAAACAAAACTAAGGTCAGGCTCTCTATTTTTACTAAGAGGTGTCGGCACACAGAATATAATTACATCACAATCTGATATGTGCGAATAATCACTTGAAGCAGTAAAGCTAGATTCAGTGAGTTCTTCTATAACCGAATCGTTTATGTAGGATATGTAACTTTTTTTGCTTTTAAGAGAACTTATTTTAGATTCATCAATATCTAGTCCAACTACATTAAAACCTGATTTCGCAAAGCTACAGATTAGAGGAAGACCTACATAACCAAGACCAATGACGCATATTGTTGCTGATTTATCTTTAAGTTTGTCTTTAAGTAGCATAACTAAGAAGGTATAAAATAAAGTTTAAAAGCTTAGAAGTCTTTCTCAGAGATGAAATTAACTAGATCGAAATATCTATTAACAGAATTTTCATTGTCAAAATAAGCTGGTAAATAAATACTGTCCTGTTTAACAGCAATATTTTCTTTGACAATTACAGACGAAAAGGGTGTGCAGTTATGAACTTCTGGGCCAGTATCAACTTCACAAATTCCATACAATTCTTTTAGAGGTCCCTTATTTACAGCCTCCTCCATCAAGGTTTTGATTTGTGATTCAGAAACTTCTTTTTTCACTCTGAACCTAAAATCAATCATTGAAACCCCAGTGTAAGGAACAACAGTATAGTTAACTATGAAGTTATCTTCATTTATGAAATCTAAAAGATATGTAGCAGACTTTTCAAGGGTACAAAATTTTCTTAAGAGTGTATTATTTTTTTCTAACTGGTAGCTCTGTATATTGTGAATGCAGTTCACATCAGAAGAAATAACCCCGAGTTCATCATGAATAAATTTAGCCAATGGAAGGTAAGCATTTACAGTGCAAGAGCCATAAGAAATTATTTTATGTTTATCTTCTAACTGGTCATGGTTAAAACCATATACTAAGGTTGCATCAGGGTCCCAGCTTGTGGCAGATATAATTACCCTATTTGTATTTCCTTTAAGGAAGACTTCGGATTCAGATCTTACAGTATTTTTTCCCGAGCATTCTAAAAATAAAAAAGGACGACCTATCCATGGTATTTTATCCTTGACCGAGTTAGTGACCTCTAGCTCATGCAATGTGCCATCTGCCTCGATGAATCGTAATACTTGGCCTCTCTTTTGAACCTTATATTTTCCAAAGTTTACAGCTTTATCTGAAATAATAATCTCATATATTTGATCTAAATCTAAATAGTCATCGTTTATGTAATCTATAGTGAAATTACTTTCTTTCGATCTATCCAACCAATATTTCAATAAATGTAATCCGAATCTCCCAAATCCATTGATACCTGTTTCTATTTTTGTACTAGCCATTTTTTATATACCTATTTTACACTTTACTTTGAACTTTGTATTTAAAGGAAGATCCATGTCTAAATTCATTACAATCATACCTTGGAAGCTCATGAATATTTCTTTGAAGATCTCTAATGTTTACATCCCTACTTTCAACAGCAAAAGAAAAATCAACACATAATTTATCAAGAGTTTGGATTTCTCTATCTTGAAATGTATGTTTCAAACCATGGGGATAGCAGAAAGTTCGAGTGATATTTTTGTCTAAGAGTAATTCTAAAAATTCCAGACATTCTCTGATCTCACTCTCGCTTTCTTCATCTGAAAGATTGATCATTGGCTGATGACTCACTCCGTGCCCTCCTATGACCATTCCAGCCTTATCTAAAATCTTGATATCCTTTTTACTTAGATAAAACCTTTTAATTAATTCATCCTCACTTTCACCAAAGATTTCTAAAAGATTAGAAGTAATTAAATCTTTAGAAGCAGCGTCTAAATAAAAATTTAATATCTTTTTTACAGTTGCCTCTTCGCTTGAAAGATTTTGAGCCAGGTATACCTTTTCTTCATGAGCAGAAGTAAAGCCCTTATCCAAGTATTTAAAATCTTTTCTAACTTGATCCATCTTGTTAAGAATTTCTTTGGCACCATACTTAGCAAGAAGAAATTGGATTTTTTGTACAGATAGCATTTTTTCTTTTGAGTAAATCCCACTAGATACATAAAAAACTCCCCAAAGATTTCTTTGCAATAAGGCAGGTAATACAAAATCGATATGATCCTTGAGACCATCGTCAAAAGTTAAGACAACACCTTCAGGGCAATCCTCTCTTGTGTTTATTGATTCAAGAAAATCTTGTTTAGTAATAAATCCATATTCTTCCCCAAGAAAATCTAATTGTTTACAAAAATCGTCTATGTGGAGGAAGTTAAGGTCGGGCATTTCATTATCGAAATCTCTAATATAGTGATACATCAATACTTTCATTCTATGAGTTCAAGTAAGTTTTTTTTAAACTGAAATGCATTAATTTATTAAATAGACTTATTGAGGTGGTTTTATAAGTATGGATTCTAAAGTATCTATGTCTCCATAACTATCAATATCTAGACTATCTTCAGGTTTCATTAAAAAAGCAGTTGAACCGTTAGAAGGGAAGCCTTTATTTGCAGTAAATTTAGATTTCAAGAAAGTATAAATTGAACCATTTGCCCTATATGTTGGAGGTAGACTTTGCCTGTTTAAATTAGTCATAGACTCATCAAACAAAGACTGTGCCTTATTTCCTTTGATAAGAAAGGACTTGTAAGGTGTGTGAGTATTTTCAACAACTGCTATAAGTGCCGAAGAATCATTCTTCTTAAGAAGTTTGAAGCTTTCGTTTATATGTTTATTGGATCTCAGAGGTGAAGTAGGTTGAAGATATGTTATGAAGAAGTCACTTGATTTATCATGACCTTCTAGTTCATTGAGGTGATCTAAAAAATGATTAACCACATCAACAGCGGTGCTTCTATCAGTGCACAAGCTATCTGGTCTCTTAATCACTGTCACTTTCTTAGAGTCACAATGCTCTATAATCTTATCGTGATTAGTAGATACAAAAACTTGGTCAATATATTTCGAAGAAACTGCTGCATCAATAGTAAAGTCTATAAGCAACTTTCCCTGAATGTGATAGATATTTTTATCTTTAATTCCTTTAGAACCCTTTCGTGCCGGAATTAATGCTAAGACTTTTTTTCCCTGAAATGACATGCTGAACTCTAGTCAAAATAGGGAATAAATAGTCTCGTTAAATCAATCAATTAAATATTCCTTCTCAGAGCTTGCCCAAGTAGATTGATATTCTCCAAGATCAATAATTTCTCTAATTCCTTCATCTAAGCTTACTGTTGATTGGTAATTTATGAGTTCTTTTGCCAAAGAAGTGTCGCAATACCTTTGAAATATCTCTCTTTTTAAATCTCTGTCTGTGTTCTCAAAACTATTCCTTACATTTACTTTTAGAGATTTTTCTTTACCTGATAATTTAATTACTTTATTCGCAAGTTCAATTAAAGTTATTGGTTCATTACTATTTCCTATATTAATAGTCCTTCCGTCTGTTTTCTGTGATAGCAGACTATCAGCTGTTCCTCTTGCCGTATCTCTTGAAAAATTATATGACCTTCTTTGAGAACCATCTCCAAATATAGTTGGAGGCTGGTTTAAAGATACTTGATGAATAAATTTAGAAATGACAAATTGACTAACTTGATGAGGTCCATAAGCATTAAAATACCTTAAGATGGAATATCTTAAGTTTGAAAACTCAGATGAGTAAGCTTTTACAAGTTCCTCACCTGCAAGCTTTGAAATGGCATAAACAGTTTTACCTTGAGTTATTGCTCCTTCATTGATTGGGTTTTTAAGCGGTTCTCCATAAACCTCAGATGATGAGGCATAGACTATTTTTTCTATTCCACCACTCATGATGCAAGAATCAAGAACCTTGTTCGTTCCCGTGATATTGATATCGAGACATCTTAATCTATTTCTTTCGGTTCTTTGAACTCCCAGATGGGCGGCTAGGTGAACGACCCCATCGCAGCCTGTCATAGCATCTCTCAAAGCGGCGCTGTCTAGAATTGAACCAGAAAATTTTTTTGCTTTAGGATGTATAAATTTATCTAGTCTTTCTATCTGTTCTTGTAAATCGAATACAACTACGTTTATTCCCCTTTCAATCAACTCATTAGTTAAAGGTATTCCAATAGTTCCTGCTCCACCTGTAATTAAGATTTTTTTGAAATTATAGGTCATAACAGATTTCTTTCTGAATCAAGTCATTATTAAGCTCTACTGTTTCTAACACATCAACAATCTTAACAGCGGCAGACCCATCGCCATAAGGATTTTCAATGTTCTTTAATGACAGTAAGAATAAGTCATCGTTGAGACATTTATCTATAGCCTCTTTTATCTTCGTTACATCATGTTCAACATCAATAACATTTTCTGCTCGCAGTCTTCCATTTTGTCGTGAGCCGATATTTATGACAGGTAATTGAAAACTTGGCGCCTCCCTAATTCCTGCTGATGAATTGCCGATCATTAAGGAGCTGTAACTCATTAAGCTTAAAAAATCGCTACTCTGCATGTTGGGTATCTTAATAAATTTTTCTTCCTTGCTAATGCTTTCAATAATTTTCTTACCTCCAGCATCAGTATTAGAAAAAAAACTTATGATTTGTACATCATCAAGATCTTTTAGGGCCTCAATAGTTTTTTCTACCTGCGATAAGGATTCCTCGAATTCTGTGGTCACAGAGTGTTGAGTAAAAATTATAATTTTTTTTGTGATATCAAAATTATACTTGTTCCCAAGCTCTATTAAGGGTGCAGGCTTTGTAGCCATAATTTCATCAATATAAGGGCAACCGGTGTTAAAAACAAACTCAGGATCTTCCCCCATTTTTATTATTCTTAAAGCTGCATCTTCGGTTGCTGGAAAATGTATATGACTGAGTTTTGTAACAGCATGACGAATAGATTCATCTATAGTCCCTGTGACTTCTCCACCTTGAATATGGGCTATAGGAAAATTCATGAGACTCGCTGCCGTGGTACTTGCCAGAGTCTCTACCCTATCAACAGTTATCAAAACCAAATCCGGATTTATTTCTGCTAAAGCTTCAGCTACTCCCGAAGTACATCTGGCTGAAGCCATTGTCATTCCTAGTGGAGTATCAAATTCGCCTATGAACATTTCTACTTTTTTACTAATTGAAAAACCATCATCTATAATTTCTTGAGCCGAATAGCCATATTGCTCTAATAAATGAGAGCCAGTTACTATAATATCTAGTTCAAGATTGTCCCTCGAGTCAATTTCTCTCAAAACGCTTCTAACTCTGGGATAGTCGGCCCTAGTCCCCGTTATGCAGGCAATCTTTCTTTTCATGGAACTAATTTATATCTTCTAGTTTAAGATGAACGTCAGTTGAAATATCGTTGGCTGCTGTTTTTCCAAGTATATCCTTGTAATCAGAAGCATATAAAGGTCCAGAACCAGGCCTCTTAACCCAAAGATTTTCCTTAGAAAAAGTCTCTCCTTTTGTTATAGGCTTTATTGTTACCACTGAGGCATAAGCAAAATCAATTACAGGTTTTTCCTCTGCGATGGGGCCTTTTGTTCCTCCTCTTTCTTGTTTAAGAATTCGTGCACCCTCTACTAACTCTTGAGCAGCAACAGGGTCCATAGAATTGACAATATCAGGGCCATCTCTATCCATACTGTCAGTATAGTGTCTTTCTAGTATGCAAGCCCCCATAGCAACTGCTCCAAAGCAGGCATGATTAGTTGTTGTGTGATCAGATAATCCTATTACTGCTTCTGGAAACTCAACTTCAATTTCTTGCATGGCTGATAGTCGAACAAGATGAGGGGGAGTAGGATAAATATTTGTTGTATGTAGAATCGCATAGGAAATTTTTTTATTTTGGAATATCCTTACAGCCTCCCTGATAGACTCTATAGTGTTCATGCCTGTACTAAGGATTATAGGCTTGCCAAAATCAGCTATGTGTTCTAGTAGTGGGTAATTATTGCACTCCCCAGACCCAATCTTATAGGCTGGCACATCGAATTTAGCTAAGCGATCTGCCGCAGCCCTAGAGAAAGGAGTGCTCATAAATATACCTCCTAAATCATGGACGTATTTCATCAGCTCATATTCTTCTTTTTCATTAAGGGCGCACTCTTTCATTAATTGATAAATTGTTTTACCTATATATCCAATCTTTTCTCTATCCGCCTCTTGAGACATTTCATCTTCAACAATATGTGTTTGATGTTTAATGATATCAACACCTGCATCAATAGCAGTTTTCGCCATTTTCTTTGCAACTTCTAACGAACCATTATGGTTTATGCCTATTTCTGCAATGATAAGTGGATTTTCTTCGTATCCAACTTTTCTTTTATCTATATAAAAAGAGGGTTTCATTCAAATGATTAAGAATAATTTATAAAAGATGAAGTGTACATGAACCGTATTAATCAACTCCAAAATAAATCAATGATTTTCATCAACTCTTGAGTTTAGGTAAATGATGTAAAACATTGATATTAGTATTCCAAAAAAGAAACTTGAGATAGCTATCACTCTTCGAGAGGGTTTAAATTTTTGTTTAGGAACAATTGCCTTATCTATAACTTTAAAAGCAAAGTCTTCCCTTGTATTAGCTATCATTAAATTTTGTTTTTCATCTTTTAAAATAGCCGCTAAAACAGTTTGAGCTTGAACTAGATTAGTTTTACTTATCTCTTCTTCTAGGTAGGCAATTTTTCTAATGCCATCTTCTTTAGACATTTCTCTTATTTTCCTATTTAACTCCTTTATAGATTTGTTTAAAAATTCAGTAGCAAATTCAGGATATGGAGACTCTAATGAGTATAAAATAACACCTGATTTTAGGTCTTCAGCTATTATTCTTGTTTCATTTATGTTCTTCATGATTAATTCATGATTAGGTATAGAGACGTCTTTTCTCCAAGTTTTCTTACTTGAATCCCATTTTTCTGGGAAGATAAAGCCCATATAATTATTCGCATAAAGGAAATTCAAAGAAAATTCTCTTGATGAGAGTATTTTTAAGGCAACCCTTTTGTTATAAATGCTCTCCGAATTTGACATATCCAAGGCTCCGCCTAATCCAAATTGGCTTGCCAAACCTTCTATCCCTCCACCCAAAATTCCATCCCTGTTCTCATCGGTTGAAATCATATAAAGTTCGGATTTATATATTGGAGTAGCTATAAGTGCATAAACTACACCTACACTAGAGGTTATAAATGTAATAATTAGAATTATTCTTAAATTTTCCTTTGCTAAAATGAATAATTCTTTGAAGCTACTATCCATGGTTTTTGAGTTATAAATATTTATTGGTTATTGTTTTTTTTGACTTCTTAACTTCATAAATGTCGTATGGTGCCCGGGGCCGGACTCGAACCGGCACGAAGTTTCCTTCGAGGGATTTTAAGTCCCTTGTGTCTACCAATTCCACCACCCGGGCAACAGGGTTACTCATTTTACTCTATTTTATTTGCCATATTACTCTTTATTTGAGGCTGAG
>MDSX01031368.1_pt1 | contig 34401 bp, 39 predicted proteins | sample 811141 | NCBI WGS metagenome assembly MDSX01 (sample SAMN05326642, study PRJNA326480) | marine metagenome | isolation source: seawater | place: Atlantic Ocean: South East | collected 2010
AATTTCAAAGGGATTTTTGTGTGTCATTGTGTGTTCCTATCTAAATTTAATTATGTTCGCCATTATTTTGGCGTCCGTTGTATCCATCAATTCTATCAAAAACTTTAGGCTTTCGCTTGGCAGTTTCAAACGTACCAACAGTAATTACAATTGCGGCAAGTAAAAGGGTGTGTGCGATTGCATTAATTCCCCAGAACATTATGCTTCCCAAATACATAGAGCATACCGATACCCACATCCATGCAAGAATTTGCATAATCAAATGGCGTACTTGTAAATTAGGAATATTTCTTAGTGGATTTATATTTGAATCCATTACACTGTTCCAAGTGTCAAAAATATGTTGTCTCATTTTAATCTCCATAATTTGTGTGTGTGAAAGAAGGGCAATAATGCCCTTCCTAGTTTTAAGGTAAAACTCTAATCCAGATATATTCTGCAATCTGTCTATAGAGTTTCCATTTCATCATAATATGGTATAAGATCAAACCCATCCGCGAAGGTTTTGGTTCGTTGATGTTTTGTCCCACGCCCTCATTCTACGTTCCAGATCACATAAGTCTTTTGCTTCAGCAAAATATGCATCTCTGGTTTCTATTTCAGTCATAGGTGTTACAATTTGAAAGAAATTTTTGATCCATTGAATCATTTAAAATCCTCCAAAGTTCTCCTATTCAATTCAGCCAGTATTTCATGGTCAGACATATTTGGATATTCTATTCTAAAATATTGAACCAAATCTGCATTCGCTGAACACTGTCTTGAAAATTGAATAGTTTTTCCTACAGAAAGAATAAAGTCAAAGAGACCTGTTAGACCTCTCGTTAAGAAGTTGTGCGTTGTTAGTATGTGTTGCATTTGAGTTTTCCTCGTAATTGCCAATTTTAATTTTACGAGGACGCATTGATTCTGGAATGACGTACTGCAATTCAATTGCCAGAATACCATCTAGAATATTTGCTCCGTTTACTTGTACGTGTTCAGACAGCCTAAAGGTTCGTTTAAATTTCTTTGTTGAAATGCCACGATGGATAAATTCTCTACCTTTAGAAACGTGTTCACCAGTTACTGTCAAAGTTCTATCTTTTACTTCAACATTAATTTCATCTTGTGAAAATCCAGCAATAGCAAGTTCAATCAAATAATCTGATTCTCCTGCTTTAATAATATTGTGTGGTGGATAGTGATCTTGAGCATGTTTAGCAGTGAACTCTAGTTCATTGAATAAATGGTCAAAACCCACGAAAGATGAACGTGGAAAAAGTGTTTGTAAGCCTGTCATTGTTATCTCCTTTTGATCAAGCAAGATTGTAATGGGACCGATTATTCGCATCCCCTTGGTTTGATTAGCATCAGATGCTAACTCATTACTATATATGTTTTTATTTCGTGATTTCAAGAGGTTAGGTAAAAAAAATTAATAAATTATGCTTTTTATTTTCCAAGGCGTGAAACATACTGTTCCTAGACTTACATAGTCTGCGCCTTTATCAAAATAAAATTCTGCATCATCCTTATTTGTAACCCCACCACCAGCGATTATAGTGACACTGGGATGTTTTCTCTTTATATATTCTATAATCCTTGTAGTATATGGTTTTAAAATTGTTCCACTTTGACCCCCATTTAAAGAGTACAAAGTGTTGCTTGTATGTATTTGATTATATCCTAAATCTACTATCTTGTCTATGAGACATTCTGTCGCAGTAGGCGGTATTTTACATATACACCATTTTCTTTCACTCTTAGGAAATAAATCAAAACCAGATAAATTTACCGCACCCACATCTTTATCAAGGTTTGGACAACTTATATTAATTTCAACAGACAAATTTTTATCTACTATGCGGTCTAAATGTATCCAATCATATTCATTTATTGCGGCAAGGCTCAACACATCTGTAGAGTTTGTTCTTTTTAAACCCTCATATATTCCAGCATTTCGCAATCCAATTTTATTAATCCATCCACCATTTTTATATCTAAGAGTTTTAAAAATTTGGGGAATAAGTCCTTCTCTTTTTTCAACGGTCCAACTTCCAGTTACGCTAATTGCGTTAGGAAGTTTTAAATAGTTTCCAAAAGGTGCTGATATAAAGTATTTCATAATTTAATCCAAAAATGTTCTACGCCATTCCATTTTATATATTTCTTCTTCATCTATCGTCTTAGCAAAAGACTTAGGGAATTTTTTTATTGCTCTAAGTAATATTTTTATTTTTACATCAGATTGCATAATAGGTATTGATGCGCCACCATTTCTAGCCGCCAACCAACGGTGATGACCATCAACAATATAGTTATCTGAAGAAACCAGAAGTGGTTTTGCTTGACCAATAGTTTTTATTCGGCCCATAGCCTTAACTATTTTATCTTTATTAAAATCAGATTGGGTGGCTCGTAGTCTTTTGGCTTTGACTTCTTTTCTTTCCATTTTTATACCTAAATTTTTCAAATACTCTATAAGTTCATCATAATCTGCTGAACGAACTTGGGGCATATCTACTCTTGAGATACCAAGAGTATCTTTAGGTTTTGGTGTAGTAGTCCTTAACTCTAAAAGAACTTGACTATACTTACGCATATTTTATAACCTTATCTGGTGTATGAAAGTTTTTCTTACGCATAATTGTTTTCATTACAACATCAAATTCATCTTTTCTTTGATCATATTTAACTGCTACTGGAATATTCAAATCAGATTGCATATCTTTAATTACCGCTTCAGCACCAGCCACACCTTTGAGTGACTTACCTTGTCTTGCGTAAATCTTTTTTATAAATTCTGCTAACTCTTTCATAGAGATACAAGGTGTATTTCTATCATCTCCCATCCTATCACCAAAATGACGAGTGAATTTGAAATCAATTCCATATTTTTTGAATAATTTATCAACAATAGATTCAAATGCTTTGATTTGTTTCATACCTACTAAATCACATTTATTTTCTATTATAAAATTTTTGAATGTTTTCATTTATCTCTCATCCTTGGCTCTTTGCGATTATAATGAACAGTTACACTTGATAAGTTTTTTGGATCATTATTCAGTGGGTCACCATCTTTGTGATGAATATCTCGCCCATCAAAAGGCTCTGCCTTACCCTCTTTTTCCATCTTTCTTCTAGCGCGTTTTCTAGCGGCGTTTCTCTCCATCTGTTCTGGAGTTCCAAGATAGTTTTTTCTTTCTTTTTTGTAATCTCTCTGATACTCATCAGTTATAAATATTTTAAACTTGATCATGATACATTATCCCAAAAGGTTTTACTCATTTCACCCATGGAAACTGTAGATGTACCAGATGCTGAATTTACTGTTTTGCGGACACTTGTATATACGGCATGACCATTTGTAGTTCTAATACCGTTAGTTTGTTTTAACCATAGAGGTCTTAGTGGGCTATTAGCACCTGGATCAGGCGGCGAATTGTCATATTGCCAACTCGGATTGTTTGTAATAGTTACCCACGCCATGTTTAAATCTCCTTATCATTTGTTCTTACTATTTATATGTTTAAGAAGATCGTTTTTACTTGTTTTATTAGTCTTAATAGAGAAATCTAATGCAGATTGTAAAGCATCACCTATACTCTTACCTTTAAACCCCAATTGAGAAACATCTTTTCCATTTATAGGTAATTCTTTAACTGAAAGATATTTAACACTTTTTAATTTTGATGATACTGTTGGTTTTCCTATAGCAGTAAGATAAGCATCAGCAGATTTAATATCGTTATCTTTAGCCCATCCAACTAATTTAACTAAATCCATATCTTTGTACGAAGTTACAGATTGAACTGCTTTTGAATCAATATTAGATAGTTTCATTCCAGCCTTGGCGATTTTACCAGCATCTTGTTTATAACTCATCAAAACCATTCCTATAAAAGAACCGTAATTTTTAGTTTCTAGTTTATCTAATGCTTTTAAATTAATGTCTTTAATAGATGCCTTTGGGAATAAATGTTTCATCAATCCACTTTCAAATAAAAGTTTTATACCGATTGATGGTTTTTTTGATTTGGTGAAAAGTTTTTTAAATTCTTCATTGAATCTATCAGAAGAAACTGATGAAATAGTATGTGCTTGTTTTTTCATTTCCTTGAAAGTATTTTTTTCAATTTTAAATTCAAACCTAGCCGCGAATTGAATGGCTCTTAACATTCTTAAAGGATCATCTTCAAATGAAGTAGGACTGATCATACGAATTTCTTTATTCTTAATATCTTTCATACCCTTGCCATCAGTGTCAATAATCTCTCCAGTATCAACATCTTTAGCCAATTGATTTATCCAAAAATCTCTTCTCAACTGATCTTGTTGTAAAGTAATACCTTTTCCTAATTGTACCTCAAAATCTTTATGACCAGCCCCAGTACTCTTAGAGTCAACTCTTGGTACTGAAATATCAACATCTTCTTCTTCTGTTGAACCTGTTGGTACAAATTTCAGAATACCAAAAGATTTACCAACCATATTTACTTTACCGTGAGGCTTTAATATTTTTTCTAGATCGCTTAGTTCTACACCAACAACGATTAAGTCTAAGTCTTTTGAAACCTTTCCAAGTAGTTCATCACGAACCACACCACCAATTTGATAGATTTTACCACCAGCGTTTTTAATAGACTTTCTAACTTTCATAGTTAAAAGTTTTTCTAACATACTTTCATTTAAATGAGATATAAAACTTTTCATTTATTATTACCTACCAATGCTGTGCGTCTGGATATTTTACAATTGCTCTAACTGCTCTTAATGCTAGTTTTGCAACTTTATCACCTCTATCATATAGTACAACCTCTGTACCATTTACAAAATCAGATACATTCACACCTTTACCGATAAGAGTCATCGTTCTGTGTAGATAATCATTTTCATCGTAATTATATTCAAATCCTTCTTTACCACGTACTTCAACCCACTTGCTGCCTGGTAATGGCCTAATTCTTAGAATACCCATCTTACCTTGCCTAACATATGTCAAAGCATAGGCTTCTTTCTTTTTACGTTGATTTTTAGTGATTTCTGTTATAAATTTAGAAAAAAGTTTCATGATACATAAGGTTTTATTATGGTTTCTATATTCTTAATAATTTTCTTATGCGTAGGACTCAAATGTTTTCTATCTTTTTTTACAGCGTCTAACGCCAATTTTGTATCGCCAGCATATTTTCTTTGCCATTCTGGTTTCTGCTGCTTAATATCAGATACATTAGCAAGTCTATCAGCGAGTTTAATAACTAATGCCCAACTTGTCATGTTAACCATCTTATCTTTTATATACTCACCCTTACCACCTGCTGCTTCAAGATCATCTTTTTTAGTGGTCAATTGGTCAACAAGATTGGCAACCAACCCACCAAACTGCTTAACTAAGTCAGCGTGTGATAAATCAGTATCTTCTATAGTATCATGCAAATATGCTGCTTGAACTAATGCAGATAAATTTTTTGATTTTGGTTTAAACTTAGCAACTATTTTGGCGACTTCTTTTGGATGAGCAATATATTCACCACCACTTTTTCTAAACTGCCCTTTGTGGGCTTTCGTCGCAGTTCTTAGCGCACTAAGCGCACTTTCATTTATAAGGTGAGATTTGAAACTCTGCATTTATTTTCTTCCTATATTATACTTGGGACATAGTTCCCAATTATTTTTTTCTTTAAAGGGAATAATCTTAATCTGTCGCAGAGGTGCTAAATTTTTAGCAACTGATTCATTCTGTATGGAGACTAGACCCCAATCCGACATAAGTGTAGCAATAGTATTTCTACGACCTATATCACTTTCTTCTAAGTTTGATTTTTTACCATCTAGCAAAAATAATTCTTTAAAATGTACTATAAAGTATCTACCTTGTTTATGAAGTATATGACACGATTGAAATAATTTATTTTCTTTTCTACTTGATACGCCAATTCTTGTTAATGTTTCTCTTACCTTCAAAAAATCATCAGGTTCATTTAATGTTATCTCTAACATATCATTTGGCGACCAACTTATTATATTTGTTTCCTCATTCATTGTCAACTCACTTTTTTTGTTATATTCATTAATGACAATGGTATTTATATAATTTTAATTTTTACCACCCTTACGCAACTTAAATCTAATATGATCTAAATGCTCTTTAGGAATTAATTTCAAAACTTCTCTCGCCTTTTGATTTGAATATCCATAATACTCCTTAATTAAATCTAAAGCATCCATTTTATCAGCCTTAGTCCATTTAGAGAACCGCTTTCTTTTTCTAACAATATTACGCATAAAATCATATTGTAATCTGTTATCAATGTGGTGATGCTTATTCATCTCATTTGCAGCAAGGATAGTGTCATTAAAATATGATAATGTTCTATTGATATAATATGACTTATATTCTTTTTCGGTAATATCATCAACCATAATATCGTCTTTGTTATGGTTGATTGAGTTTAAATAATCAAAGTGGTTCATAGGTTTTGTATCACTGTTTGCATACGCATTACATCCATTACACAATCATGTCGCGCATCATGTTTAAAAAACTTTTCTGCACATCCTTCTGGAATATAATCGTTCTTAACATCAGACCCCCAAAGCAAACCATCAAGAAATGATCTTGTATCACGAACCATCCAAAATGGATAAGGAACTTTTTTACCAGTATCATTTAAGATACCTTCAAAGAAAGGAATATCAAAAGTATTTCCGCGAGAAAACACTGTTTTTAGGTTATTGATATTTACATTCTGCACAAAAAAGTTATAGGTTTCGCTGATATCTTTATCATTTTCTGATGGTGTGATTACCGCTTGTGTTGTTTCTTTGGGTTGGTTATTCCACCAATCAAGCGTAGATTTTGAAATCTTACGATCATAAACTTCCACTTGCTTTTTAACATCATATTTAATACTAACACTACTATCTAAAAGTTCTTCATAAGTGTATGGATTATTTGTAAATCTCGCCCTAGAGAAAGTAAGCAGACCTAAAGATAATACAACACCTCTGTTCACATCAACAGAAAGTGTTTCAAAATCATATATCACACAATCATTTAACCCTTCATAAGCAACACTCATTCTATGAACTCCACATTTGCCATTATTTCAGTTAGACATGCAACTGTATTGATTTCTAAATCAGCAACAAAAGCATTCTTATATTGATATTCCGCAAGAATTAGAACAACTTGAGGGATAGCGTGAGGTTTGATATGATTTGACATTTTATCATAAATTCCTCTAAAGATTGCAGAACTATCAGTATCAATGTTGTTCACCACCCAAGACCGCATTTTCTTAAAGTCTTTATCTTTGATGAACTTTAAGAGAGCATCAATTTCATTGATACCAGTACTATTAGAACCGCTATTACTAAGAACACCACCCACAGATCGTCTTTGTACTTCATTTAAAACCCTTCTCCAATCAGGAGCATGTTTCATGATAATCTTAACAAGGTCTTGATCTTCAAATTTTACATTCTCTTGTTCAAGAATATTTCTAGCATGTTTAAAAAAATCACCACAAAGACTTGCCATTTCTTTTTTGGATGTATTAAATTCATAAACACCACATCTTGAATGAAGTGGTTCAATAATACGATTTTTAAAATTGCATGTCATTATGAAACGACAATTATTACTAAATTCCTCTATAAATCCACGTAATGCAGGTTGAGTTGATTGTGGATTGAGATAGTCTGCCTCATCCAAAATTACAACTTTATAACCACCTTGTAAAGATACAGTAGAAGCAAATTGTTTAATCTTTCCACGTAAAGTGTCAATATTGCCATCCTCAGAACCATTAATAATTATATAATCAAGTCCTAAAGTATGACATAATGCTTTGGCTATTGTTGTTTTACCAAGACCAGCAGTTCCAGTAAACAACATGTTTGGAATTTCACTGGTCTTAATAATTTGTTTAAATGTTTCTTTTAGATCAGATGGTAGAATAGTCCTCTCAATAGTTTGTGGGCGGTATTTCTCCACCCACAAAAATTCATTATCCAACTTTCGTTGTAATTCAACATCCATAATATAATTGTATCCTTATAGGAATTTACTAACTACTCTTCTGCTTGCTCTTGCTTATAGTTTTCAACAATCTGTACACCTTGAGTACACTGATCCCTCAACTGTCCAATTGTTGATAGTTCTTCACCACGAAAACCCCCACGCTGCGTTACAGTATCAATTACAGCAATTGCGCTGCGAGAAATTTGATTCATAAGGTCATATGCTTTTTTATGTGGGTCTTCAAATTTTTTATTTTTATCGTCAGCCATTTTTAATTACTCTCCGTAAGTAGATGTTTTTTCAAGCGCAATCCAATATTGCAATTTAGTTTCAGTATTAGTCAATTTTGAAATCAATTTTGATGAAATCTCCACATCATAATTACCAGTTAAAATTTTCAAGTTGTTAATGTTATACACAAACTTATAACTACTTGAATTTTCTTCAACAGGAATATCAATAGAAAAAGTATTCGCTGTAGAATTATCAGTTGTCGTTACCGTCAATTTCGCAAGACCGTCATTTCCACTAGATTCAATGATCAATTCTGAGTGACCTAGTGCAGATGCCGCTCGTTTTAGTTTATTTAATGTATCCATATCTAGGCGAAATTTAACGTCACCTTCTGGCATTTTTACATCTTTTGAAGATGTTGTAAGCATGTCTGGATCAGAGAAAAAATACTTGATATTTGATCTACCAGTAGAATCTCCAATAGTAACATAATCTCCAGAGAAATCTAACACTGGTGTATCAACCAAACCAAGAACTCCAAGAAATTCACTTAGATCATAAATTCCAAACCTTTGAGGAAAGGTCTGTTCAACTTCTGCTTTTGCCAGAATATTTTTTGCTTCTGAAATAGTTCTGATACTGCTACCATTTTCAATAACAATATTTGAATTAATAGATGCGAAGTTCTTCAATACTTGAATTGTGGCCTCGCTAATCACTTCTCTCATAATTTAATCTCCATTGTTTCATTTCTGCAATTATAACACATAATACTTGAATCGTCAAGCACTTATTTTATTTTACTAAAATTTTTCTTTTTAAAGAATTCTATTTTATTTTCAAATTTTCCATCAAGAATTTCTCCCTTATGTGAAATTACAAAAACATTAGTATCATCATCAAGAGTATACAGTATTTTCATAAGATTGTCAACACCATCATGATCCAAAGAAGAATCAAAAGTTTCATCTAAAATTAGAAGATTGGTTGCTACAGAATTTTTCATCTTGGCAATCATTCTCCAAGTAAACAAAAGTGCTAGATCAATACGTTGTTTTTCACCTTCACTGAAAGAGTCGTATGAAAAAGCATCTCTATGCCTTGAACGAATAGTTTCTTGAAAGGATTCATCCAAATCAAAATGAACAAAAAAATCTAATGTCTGTAAATATTTGTTTACTAAATTATTGATTACAGGCAAGTATTGTTTAATTACTTTAGTCTTTATTCCAGTATCTTTAAGCATTTCTGCCATGGCTGCATTATAAGTGTATGTTTCATTTATTTCATACCTTTCATTGTTTGAACCATTTTTAACTTCCTCTAATTTTTTTAATTCAGAGGTAGCATTTGATAAATCTCCAGTTTTTTCAGAAAGTTTATTTAACTCATCTTGGTAAGATTGTACTTGTTTTTGTAGGCGAGTAATTGTATTATTATTGGAAGATATAATTGACAAATTCTGACTGACTTTATTTGCCAACTCAGTGTACCGCCCAATAGTATCTTCTACAATAGATGATTCTTTAATTCCATGATCCATTGCTTCTTTAAGTTCTTTTGCTTTCTTTTGTGCCTCATCAAGATTTTGTGATCTAAGTGTTGGATCAATAATCTGAGTACAAGTTGGGCAAGTTTCATTTTTCTCGTAGAACTTCGCCTCTTTGACCAACGCTTTTATTTTTGTTTTGAATTGGGCTTGATATTGTAGTAGTGCTTGTTTTTTATCATTAGCACGATTTAATTCCTCTTGCATAGTTTTTTGATTTTCATCAATAAACTTCTGACACAATATATTATTGTCTTCCAAAGTATCACACTCAGATATTAAATCAGATATATCAGAATTTTTTTTATCTATAAATTCCTCATTTAATGTATTCAAATCTTTGATATATTTCTTCTGAGTTTTTATTTGATTTTCAGTTAAATCAATAGTGTATTTTATATCTTTTAATTTTTCGCGTAACAATGCAGTTTTCTCTTTAAGAATAATATTCATTTTAGAGAAAACATTTATATCTAATAAATCCTCAATAACATCTCTACGATGTTGTGCTGGAAGTTGCATAAATGGAATGAAAGAACTGCTGCCTAATACTACAATTTGATGAAAAGATTTGTGATTTAGTTTCAAAATATTTTGTTCTAATATTTTTTGATACTCTTTAGCATGGGATGATTGATCAATCATACTGCCATTTGTCCAAATCTCAAAAAGGGTTGGCTTTATCCCACGAACAATTTTAAAGTCTTTACTTCCTATTGAGAAGGCAACTTCAACCACACAATCTTTATTATTAATTGTATTAACTAATTGAGGTTTGTTTATACCACGATGAGGTTTTCCAAATAACCCAAATGATATGGCATCCAACATAGTTGATTTACCTGACCCATTTAATCCTACAATGAGAGTAGATTTAGAATTATTTAATTTTATTTCAGTCCAATTATTCCCAGTTGATAGGAAATTTTTATACTTCAATGATTTAAATATTATCATGCGATTTCAAGTGCCTGTGCTTCAGTCAATAAATTTCTCATTTCAATTTTAATTCTAGACTTATCTAATTCAGTATCAACATTATCAATGTAACTGTCAAGAAGAGTAGTGGTATCTTCTACAGATACTCCTTCATCACCCACTCTTTCACCTATAAATTCGTCAAAATTCTCAGCAATTTTTAATTCATGTATTTTTCTATTCGTTATTCTATCACAAAATTGATCAAATGTAAAGGGATTAGATTTATTAATTACGACTAATTTAACAAACTTATTGTCTAAATAGTCTACATCATAATTACTATAGTCTGTCTTTGTATCATCATACAATATCTTTTCAAATAATGTGAAAGGATTAACTATTGCTTCTAATTCGCGAGTTTCAGTATCTAGTACGTGAAAGTGTTTAGGGTCATGAGCGTCTGACCAGAAAAATTCCATTTGAGTACCTAGATAAAAAATATTATCTTTTTGGGATTTGGTATGATAGTGACCAGATAAAACCATTTCAAATCTTGAAAATGCTTCTTTATCCATACCATGCGTATTCTTAATTCCACGCATCATATCAAAACCAGATAATTCTAAGTGACCACCAAGAAATGATGCCTTACAATTTTTCACAAAATTCATAGATTCTTCATAGTTCTCAGAAGTAATCCATGGTAATAAACCAATATCTAAACCGCCATAATTCATTACTGTTGGTTTCATAACAATATGAACTTCATTCATGTAATGACCTAATAGTTCTTTGAGAGAATTTAACTCATTAGTATTTTTGAAATATGTGTCGTGATTACCTGGAATAATATCCATAGTCATGCCACGCTCTCGCATAGGGTTTAGAAAACTCTTGCGATTGTGTGTCAATGCTCTAAAGTTAATAAACTTGCGATGATCGTAATAATCTCCCAGATGCAAAATTTGCTTGATATTATGATTGTCACAATATGGAAATAATATTTCTTTATAAAATTTTGCCGCATTATCTAAAAAAATATCAGAAGCATTTCTTATACCTGTATGAGTATCGTTTAATATTAATAATTTCATTCTAAAAAGTCTTTCAAATCGGAATCAACATTAACTGTTCTTTTTTTCCTTTGTTGTTTCTCAGCCTTACCAAATTCTTTTATTTCTGTGTCGTATTCTTTTACTTTGTCAATTCGGTCTTTGAGAACATCAATGAAATGTGTCGCGACACCAGTTGAAGCATCACCATTTTCAGTAACAAGGAACGCTTCTATACCAGATTGAGACATATATTTTTCTTTAATATCTTGTTGTTTTTTCTCTTTGGCAATTCTTCTTAGAAATGCATACCAAATAATTTGAGTAAAATAAGCAAAGGCGTTTGGTTTACCACTTCTAGTAGCAGCATTAATATTATAATTTTCTACTGCCTTTAAACAATTCTCTACTGCGTCCATAACCATTTCTTCACGATAGGTATACCTAATAAAATTGGATTTATGAGAAAGATTTTCAGCAATTCTTAAAAAACATAGTGCTAAATAATTTGGAACTACAGGCAATTCTTCATTATTATCTCTTGCTTCATTTATAGTTTTAACATATTCTACAATTTTTTCTGAAAATTCGGCATTATTTACATAATGGGTATTTTTTGTTTTGGCCTTTGGCATTCAATTCACTCCTTGTATTCCTACTATTATACCACAAATAGACGGTAATGTAAAGCATAATTATCTTATTTTATTTTAGGGGTTGACAGAATCATAAGTTAAGTGTATAATAAGGAGAATCCTTTATAGGGGGGAATCAATGTTTATAACCTGATGGAAATTTTATAATATTTTCATCGCTGTCAAGCATTTCGTGAAATTTAACTTCTAAATCTTCCTTTTTATTATATAACCTTTCCATCCAAGTTTCAACATCTAAATCCTCATCCACTTTATTAGTAATGGCTTTGTCAAATTGACTTATTAAATCCTCACTTGGTACTGCTATGGCTAATATATGCATATCATTTAATGAAATAAGTTCTTGTGTTTTTTCTTGGAATGAAATCCAAGGCCGAAGCATACCGTAACTTCGGTTCGCATCAATTTCAATTTTACAAATCTGAAGTGCGTGACGAACTATAAGTTCATCATCAGTGATATCTACTATTTCGCAAAGTATTTCATCTCCTGATGACATTTTTATTTGTTTTACTCTTTCAATATCTTTAGCACTCATAATTTCACCTCGTATTTTTTAAAGTTGAACTGTTCTTTTTTGTATATTTTTAATCGTTCTTCTCCATGAAGTAAAGCATAATTCATTTTCTTTTTATGCCGTAAATCGTCTATCACATCATATAATTTAGTAATTCTTCCATCGTCACTTTTTCGCAATCCTCTACCAACACTTTGCAGCACTCTAATTTGAGATTTACTTGGTGAAGCAAATATTATATTGTGTAGGTTTCTAATATTTATACCAGTACTAAAGGTTCCTAGAGATGCAACAATGATTGCGTCCTTTTGACTTTCTACAATTTTTCTAATGGCTTCTCTATCTGCCGCTTCCGTTGCTCCAGAAACAAAAAATACTTTTCTCTTATCTTCTTTTTTATCGCATATTAAATCATAAAGAACCTTACCATGCTTTTCCACAAATTGAAATAGTACTAGAGTATTGCCATCCATACCTAATGATAAATTGCGAATAAATTTATTTCTTTTTTCATTTAAAACAATCCAATTAATTTCTTGTGCATAGGTGTTTCCTACGTTTTGAAAACAATCGTCTTCATCATATTTCAATTTTAACATATATATTTCAAGAGGCGCAAGTGTTGAATCGTCTTGTAGTTTTTTAGTAGTAGTTACCTTTATTACCTTTCCAAATAATCCTTCTAAAACCAATTTGTGAGTTTCAGTACCATCTAAAGTTCCAGTAGTTCCAAATCTATATGCAGTGTTTCTACTTTTATTCATAATAGATGTTAAAGATTTTGATTTAAACCCATGACATTCATCACCAAAAATTACACCAAAATTTGAAAACCATGGTGCAGGTAGTTTGTAAATAGATTGCCAAGTTGATATAATTATTCTTTCTTTTATTCCTTTTTTTGCTTGACCAGAGTAAATAAAATGGCAATCCTTTTCTATATTAACACTATTATCATGTGAAGAATAATCACTAAAATCTGCAAACATCTGTTGAACAAGAGAAGTAGTTGGAACAATAACCAAAACATTATCGTGATGATTTTCCATATACCATCTCATCAAAACATATATTATCAATGATTTACCTGATCCAGTTGGTGATAATAAGAGAGACCTTCTTTCTCTTATGGCAGAACATACAGCATCAAATTGATAACTTCGTATAGATATTGGTTCTCCACGACTCCTCAAATTTAAACTCTCAATAAAATCCATAATTTCTCTTGGATTTATTTTATTAAAAACTTCTGGTGGGCCGTACTCCCCATCTTCATATTCTAATTCATATCCTCTTTCTTTAGAGAATATTTTTAGTTGATGTAATAATCCTGCTGGCAATTCATGAGATAAAGCATTAAATATCTTTATCTTACCATCCCACATCTTTGATTTATATTTTGGCATATACTTATATCCTGGAACAAAAAACGAAAAATATTCATTTAGTTCTTGAATAATACCATTATCACAACCTAACAGAAGAGAACATTCATTCTTCTTCTGTACTACTATCTTATCCACCGCTTTGATATACCTTCCACTTTATTATATTGCTTATTGTTTGATGCCGCCAGCGTAATGTTTCTACAATTTCTTGTAGCGTTTCAATCAATGTCTTATAATAGATTATTTTTTCTTCACTTTTCTGAATATCTGGATCAGAATCGTAATAATAGTTCATATCACCCTTCATAATTTTCATACCATCAAATGGGTCAAACTCCCAATTCTTTTCAATAATTTGGTTTTCAGTCATCTTACCATTATAATATAGCCACTTATCTTTGAGAAGAATTTTTTGATTCATCTCAGCCCGTTTCTTTTGAAGTTTATATACTGAAAGTAATTGCAAATATTTTGCATGTAATTTCGCAATGTCCACACTAGATTTATCTAGATTATGCTCATCAATATTACAGTCGTTTGACCAATGTTCAAGTATTTCTTCAAGGTTAAGCAATCATATTCTCCATAATGTATTAGTAATATATAGGTCTATTTTATCTCGTAATATCCAATCTTAAAGTTTACTGGAAAGGTAATTACAGGTGATGTTTCGGAAGTTGCTTCCATTAACACTGTACCAATGCTAGTGGGAACACAATCAATATATCTAATCGTCCTCACAACATTATTGTGACTACTAGTTATGGTTAAAGTTATGTCTAATTCTTGTGTTGAAGAAACAGATGCTGCTTTATCCATAGGAGATTTATATTTTGTTTCAACCAAAGAACTCAACAAGTTAAAAACTTCAATATAAGTTTGCATATTCTCATCAACTAAAATATCCATCGCCAAGTCTTCAAAAGTTAGTGTATCACCTGGAATTGAAATGCTTGAAATTCTCTTGAATGGTACACTTGGTGCTTGAACGCTTACACCGGGATGCACAATTCTTTGAGCGAAGAACTCAAGGTTTCCAAATGTGCTATGGTTTATAACTACCTTAAAATTGGTAGGTTGAAGATAGTTCATATTTGTGGTAACTGTTGCCATCTGATTATATCCAATTATATCCGATTATATCTATATTTATACTTGACATACCTATAAAATTATAGTAATTATAATTGTAACAAAAGAGAAAGAGAGAATCATATGACTTTTGTAGTTCACACTCAAGTTTTAGAAAATTATGGCGCACATTGTGAGGATGGAAAATTCTCAAGTGGTAATGCTTACTGGAAGTTCAAAGGTGGAAACACTTATATTGTTTCTGACGTTGAACGTGAGCAAGATGCAGTTGCTTTCGTAATGGCTGCTTTCTGTGAAAACAATGTGGGATGGAAAGAATATCCTTCTTCAAATACGACTGTTGATGAGTGGTTGCAAACACTTGAAGAAGATGATAAATCCTATCGGGATTTTCAAAAAGAAATGGCTTTGAATGTTTCTCCCCATAATGGAAAAACTGTAAAGAAAGGATTTTCTTCCTAATTATCATAAAAAAAGCAGTGCCGTAGCACTGCTTTAAAAGTTTTATAGAGGGCGAAATCGTTAGTTGTTTCGCCCTTCTTGTGCAATACTATGCACCCAGAATGTTGTCCACTCTGAAGATTCTGTAGTATTGGTTTGTTTGTTTTGTTGCAAGACCGTTTGCTGGCGAAGAACCAACAAATGGGTTTGATACCATGCCGTAACGAGTTTTGAAACCAATTTTTGGCTGGAAATCATTCTCACCAACGGCGCGAACCATTGTGAGAGGTACATATGGGCAATAGAAGATACCAGCATCATATGCATTTGTACCTTTATAACCTACAGTAATGTAGTCAACAGTGGCATATGGGTCAACATATACTTTTGTGCGTCCGTTAAGAACACCAGCAAATGTGTTACCAGTGTCATCAACATTCAAGTTGGTTGACATTGCTGGAGCATAATCCAACATACCAGTTGCTGCCAAGCACGATGCAACATCACTAGATGTGATGATGAAGTTACCGCGACCTCTACGAGTTTCTTTGGCAATGTTATTGGCTTCACGCTCAATTTGAACCATGAGACCTTTAAACTTCTCAACGCTCCAACGACCATCAGCATCTGTTTGAAGATCAAAAATACCATTCAACAAAGTGTTACCAGTGGATGCACCAGTTTTTGCTTGTGAGTTGATGGTACGAATAACTTCGCGGTTGATTTCCGCGAGGATTTCAGTTGAAAGAATGTTGGCGAGTTCACTTTCAGCGTCCAGACCATGAATTGCTTTCAAATCCTGTGCGAGTTCAAGCGAATATTCTGCTTTCAATGCGCGTGTTTTGGCAGATACAGTTGCTTTTTCAATGGTGAAACCCATTTCAGCAAATGCACTTGCACCAGATGTTCCAAGTGCTTCGTCATTTGCAAGCGACATTCCAACAGTACCAACAGCAGGATCATTACGGTTATTGTCAATAGTTGAGTCAGGTGTTCCTGAATCTGCTACACCAGAAAGACCAGAACCATCGGCTACCATGTTTGCAGCAGAATCTCCAGAGAAAGCAGTTACTGCTTCACCAAAGAGTGCTTCATCATTTGCACTTGCCCCACCACGAGAGGTTTCATAGGTTGATTTCATTGCGAAAATCAGACCAGTTGGACCTGTCATTGGCTGAACACCACATACATCATATGCCATCATGTTTGGCATTGCGCGGCGAACCAACGAAATAAGTACAGGGTTCCAGTTAGCAACATTTGCTGTGTTGTTTGCTGGTGCTGCTTCTGTCAGTTGACCGAAACCACCTTGTTGTGTTGCTTGCTCACGCAAAGCAATTTCTTGGTTTTCAAGCACAACAGCAGTAACTGCTTTGCGGTGCTTGTCTTGAATGGAACCAGCAGATTCTTCATTGAGAACTGGTGCCCATTTTTCAATCAGTTGATTGTAATTCATTTCCATAATGGATACTCCTTAGTTACTTGCTTTAATAGCAGCGACATACTTAGCCATGCTATCTGATACGTTTACATCTACATCCGTATCTTCTTGGGTTTCTTCTGTAAGTGTCTCTTCTACGATAGCAGCAGGTGCGACTGCTGGTGTACCATTGAAGTAAGACTCTTTGATGGTGTCAACTTTAAATTTGAAATTATCTTCATTTTCAAATTCTACGCCTTCAACCAGTTTTTCCAATTTTGATGCTTCAGTACTAGCAAGATCATATGATGCTTCTGCAATAATAGCAGAACGCTTCAAATTAGAAATTGTTTCGTTCATATCAACATTGGTTTGGGTTTGCTTATTCAAAAGTTCTTCTAATTCTAGAACTTCTTCAGCGAGTTGGTCTACTAAGTCAACTTTGGTTTCTGGAACTTCAATGTAAGATTCCGTGAACAAGTCTTTCAACTTACCCATGAAGCCTTCAGCGATTTCAGTGCGAATACCTTGCTCTACAGCAATACAGTTTTCTTCCATCCATTGTTCAACAACGTAGTTTAAATAAGAATCAATCTTGTCTACAAGGTCACCCTTTGCTTCATTGATCGCTTCTTCAGTCTCTGTAGCGTATTGCTCTTCCAGAGATGTAACTTTTTCTGCGAATGCTTCATCCAATTCTTGAACTTTAGTTGCAACTCTTGTAGTAAGTGCTGCCTCAAAAATTGTACTTGCTTTTGCTTTAAAGTCTTCTGATAGAGATTCATCAGCAGAAATAAGGACTTCCAAATCATCAGTAGAAGTATCTTCTACCATTGTTTCTTCTTCCATATCTACTTCAATTTCTTCACCCATCATTTTTTCATATGCTGCTTTGATTTCAGTCTTGGTTTTCATACCATTCACTTTATCAGTCATAGCATTAACCATACCCGCCTTAGTTTTAGGAGGGGATGCTTTTTTAGTAACTTGAGCCGCCTTCTGAACAGATTGTATGGAATCATCTTCCGCACCTTCTGGATCATCTGAAAGTGATGCTTCAGTTACTTCTTCGTGAGATTCCACAATTTCGTTGTCATCATGGACCTCAAGTTCCTGGTCTTGTGTTTGATCAGTCATACTTGACTCCTTTTTATTTCAGCAACGAGAGGAAATTTTCAAACCCACGAATTTGCGCTTCTTGCAAACCTTTTGATGGAGTTCTTTTTATTTCAGTCTCTATTTTTTCAATTTCTTGAGGTTTAATCATTCCATTATCCCATACCCAATCTACACCTTCCATTATTCCATTAACGAAAGCATTAGGTGCGCTTGGGTCTTGAACAATGTCAACGGTGTTAAGAATAAAATCATCCTTAACTTCCATTATTCCATTACGTTTCTCAAGACTTCCCATACCACGAGTCGAAACACCTAGTTGACAACCACCATCAAGTAAACCCTTAACAACTTTACCCATAGGAGTGTCTAATATAAGTGCTTTACCCATCACATCATTTCCCTCAAACTTGAGGTCCGTAATACGATGGGATACCTTATCCAAGTTAACAGTTGGACCGTCTGGATGATTTAACTCACCTACAGCGCGTCCAGTTTTAACTTGTTCTTTTACATATTTGTTGATCGCATTTTCCATAATAGGCTTTGGATACATACGACCATTTCTATTCTTTGCTTCTGCTTGTGCAAAAACACCTTCTATTTGATAAGACTTCTCACCATTTTCTTTTGCTTCAGTGATTAAATCTAATGCACCGTCACAGTACTCAGCAATTAGTTTCATGTCTTATCCTTTATATTGCTTAATGAATTCTTTTGCCATGGTCATCGCTTCTTTTTCTGAACTATAATTGTCCAAATGCTCACCATCAATATCAACTTTAAATTCTTTTCCTACTTTTTTAATATCAACTTTAGCACCATCTACTTTCATAGATTTTTCAATTAGTAGGTTTTCTTTTAATTCTTTAAAAGTTTTCATTAAATTAACTCTTTTTATTAGCCTATAGTTTATTTATATAAATTTATTCTTCAGATGTTGCACTCGCAAACATTTTTTGGCCCATAGATATTCTTTCCATATCTAGTGCGCTCTTTATTTTATCACCAAGCATATCACTAAAAACTTCACCAGCAACTCTAAGATTACCATCATTGATAGCATCAATCATATCAAGTGCAGGAGTTTCTTCCACTTCTATATCTTCTTCTGCACTAGTATCAATAGTCTCATACTCTACTTCAAAATCTTCATCTTCCATTTCAATATCTCCTTATTATATTGTTATTTATACAAAATAGTTTTTTCAAATTAATGCCATCCATCACTATCAAAATACCCATCTGCTGTGGGAAATATATGTGGTATAATTAATTCTGTTCCTTCTGCCGTTAAAAACGCACTATCTACTGAAGGTGTTGAACCGAATATCATAGCAATTCCAGGACCACCACAAACTCCCCATGCTCCTGTACTTCCATCAAAAGCAGCAGCACCGCCACCGCCACCGCCCCAATTTTTTGGATTATAGATTCTACCATGTGTACCAGAACCACCATCACTAGTAGTTCCTGTTTCTCTTGCATTTCCATCTTTTCCACCATAAATACCATGACCACCTGCTTTTGAGTGAGAGCCTTCACCACCATCTTTAGCACCATCAATTTTATTAGTGTTTGTGAGTTTGAAGTAAAAATTTCGTGTATTTTTTGTATTTGAATTACCGACAAAAACATTCTTTTTCATTGATATGTTTCCAGTTGTTACAGTGCTAGATGTTCCAAAAGGAATACCTTGGGCGTCTTGAAACCCAGTTTCTGCGACACCTGTAATCATACCTCTATCCATTGTATACTTTGTTGCCATATCGTAGGAAGAATCAAAAATACCTCCACCAGAATTTCTTTGAAAATTAGTACTACTTGCGCTTGATGGTGATACTGCTGGACCTCTTGCCCCACCACCAGCAGCAAGAACTCCAGTACCACCATTTCCATTAGAAGGGGTTTGACCACTTGCCCCAAAACCTTTTCCACCAACAGGGTCTAAAACTGTTCCACTTGACCATGGACCATATGTATAATTAAATGCACCTACTCCACCACCACCACCACCGTAATCACCGCCAGTAAACGCGACTATAATACCACCATCACCGCCTGTTGAAGTTTGAATATCATCATTATCTGGATAATCATTGAATATACTATTTTGACTTCTCTTGTGTGTCGTATTAAATAATTCAACAGTGCCGCCATCACTCGCGATACCAGAATTATTTATTAGACCATCACCACCCCTACCACCATTGGCTTGCACAAAAACCTCATAAGAACTTCCACCACTTGGTTTTACCTTTAGTTTTGTTGAACCGCCACTTGCACCATCACCTGTTGATCCCCCTCTACCCCCTGCACCAACATCAAATACCCATTTATCTCCAGCATTAAATGGAATTCCTTTTGGTATATAAACTACTGATGCACCACCACCACCGCCTCCTGGTGCAATACCAGCACCGCCGCCGCCAGCAACAATAATACATCCGAAATGTTTTCCAGCGAAATGTGCAGGTGGAGTTACATCATATGAAACAGTAGCACTAATATTTTCCCCAGATTGTCCAGTGACTATTGCACCCCAATGTGTTCTAAATGGTTCTGCTATTCCATCACCAGCACCTTGAAAATCTAGTATTGATATTTCACCGCTTGTCGGAATTAAAATTGATTCATTTGCTGAGACATAACTTCCACCTCTATAATAATCAGTTAAAGTGTGGTTTACTGAATTACCAGAAGGAAAAACTTCGTCTATAGAATCTAAACTGAGGCCGGGATCATTTACATCAAATAAATTAACCATCCTCAACTTTACCATTATCTTTTCTCCAGTTCTTCAATTCTCTCCTTTAACTCTTTGACTGATTCAATCAATAAAGGAACTAATTTTTCATAATAAACGGCCTTATAACCATCTACCCTATCTATAACAATCTCTGGTAGAACTTCTTCAACTTCTTGTGCTACAACACCTACATCATTTTTAGATGAGAAAATTTTATCCGCTTTTTCATTCCAAGTAAATGTATATCCATTTAATCTGCTAACTTTTTCAAGAGAATTATCAATTTTTTGTAAATTTTCTTTAAGTCTTAAATCTGATGATGCAGCAGCAATAACATTCCCTTCTGCACTAATATTTCCAGTTGCGGTGATTGCACCAGCAATCGCTAATGTTGAACCATCAAAGGTAGCATTTTCTTCAGCATTACCACCAGTACCAGTTGCAGTTACGATTCTATTATCTGCGTTATTGTCAACAGAAAATCCACCCACGTTTGAAGCATCAATTGTTACTGTTTGGTTTGTTGCCGATACAGTTAAACCACTTGTGGCATCAGCAGTAAAAGTCACAATTCCGTTATGTGCATCTGGTGCGGTGGTTCCACCATTACCACCTGTAATTCTACCAATAAAAAATGGTGGTTTAAAAGAAAATTCTCCATTAGTATTGTCATAAACAATATTTCCATTAACATCATCTGCACTAGTAAGGCCAGTAACACTTAAATCTGTTAATTCTACTGAAGAAGGTAGTGCTTTAAATTCAAAATTAGAACCGTGTGGTGTGGCATCTGCATACCCTTGATGTGTTTTTGTTAATACAAAACCAAGAGCAGCATTAGCACTATCTGCCACATTAACTAAATCACCTAAACTTATTCTCCTATTTGAAAACTTGAATGCAGCACTACTGTCCAACATAACCACAGAAGGTTTCGTAGCAACAACCGCAGCCGCAACTTGGCCCATGGTTTCCCCAATATGCGGTATAGTTAAAGTAGTGTCCAGACACGAATCTATATTGGTAGCAAAATATCCAGGAGTTAATTTAAAAGTACCAATTCCATAATTTGAATCAGTATCAAAACTAATTGTACCTACTTTTCCAAACTCAGCATTATCAGAATCTGTAGTTCCTCTAAAATTTAAAAGACTTACTGTCGCCGCTCTAAGATGTGTTAAAACCCCAGTTTCGGAATCATATGCCAAACTTCCTTCACCATGAGATGGTATAGATGGTGTATCTATGATTGATATTGGTGGAAATAGTTCCGCTGGTCTAAATGTAAATGTTCCATTTGAATGTGATAATGCCGCTGGTTCTCTAGATTGTGCTGAACTTGTCGTTACAGTTAACCCTTCACCAGCAGCAGGTGGTGTGAAAGTAAAAATACCAGTTCCATTATAAGCAAGACTTCCTGTACCAGATGGTGCTATATTATTGACTGATAACTGATAATCCTTTTTAAATGTTATTACACCAGTACCTTCAGCATAACTTATTTCTCCACCTGCTTCTCTATTACTTGCGTCATTAGTTACAGAAACAGCCGATTTTGCAGTTGTTGGAATATCCGCTGGTGTTAAAGTAATAAGTCCAGTACCACTATTATATGCAAGAGAACTTGCATTTCCACTCGGAGTCGCATTTGCCACACCGATATTTTCAAGTGTTGAATCTACAATATCTGATATTTTTGCAGATTTAAATGTAAATACCCCAGTAGAAGTATTGTATGCTAAAGTAGATGTGGTTCCATCAGGAGTATCAGTAGTGACACTATGAGAAAGTGCTGGTGTAAACCCAAGAACACCATCTTGAACAGCATCAGTAGAAGGTGTCCAAGACAATGCTCCCCCACCAGCCGCTGATTCAGTATTTACGGATATTTTATTTTGCACAGCAATAATTGCTCTACTATCTCTGTGGTAAAGGTTTGTTGACCCTTCAGTAAGTCCATCTGTAGTGACTGTATTAAATACTCCAGTTACATCAACATCACCATTCTCATCTACTCTAAAGATTGAGTTTCCAGAATTTATTGTATCACTATATGGATTTTTATTATTCCAAATTCCAAAATATTTTCCAGTTGAGTTATTAGTAATATCTAAAAAGTTATACATTGAATTATAACTAGATAATAAAGTACTACTTGTCTCACCTGCTGCTGCATCGTAATCAAATTCAAATGTTGGTTTATCTCCTTCCCACTCATCATTTGAAGGCTTACTAAATATTTTATACTCTTTGATATTTAAATTTCCACCCAAACTAGGACTGTCATCGTATGAAATATCTAAATATCCCTCAGAGAATATTGATTTCATATTATGACGTAACCCTTTCATACCCTTTCCATTACCATCAGACTCTGGAGTACTAAGGTTGATTAAATCGGTATTGTCATTTTTTACTTCCATTGTTAAAATTTGATTTCCAGATGCGTTTGGACTATCAATTAGATATATTCTTGCTTGGTCATCAGCATCAGAAGCAAATGCTTCGTCTGGAAAATGAATACCGTTTGTAGCACCAGCAGCAACATTTACAGTACTGTTAAATGTTGATGGTGTGGTAGCAATAACACCACCATTTAATTTTAAATCGTTAGTTCCAGTAGTTTCTGCAATAATAGTTCCTCTAAAATTAGTCAGTGCGCTATTACTATTAGTTTCTCCACCAATCAAGAAAAATGTTTTGTTTAATATGAAAACTCTTATCTTTGCCTGATTTATTGAATCGGAATACTCAGCGACTTCATAAACTTTACTTTTTGATCCAAGTTGAAAAATAGAAGCATATTGATAATTTCCTATTGCTGCTGTACCAGCCGCTGATAATTTTACTAAACCATGTTCTTTTAATTCTGCTATTAAAAATGAATCAGTATATTTCCAATTTCCAAAAGATGTAATGATACAAATATTATCCGTTCCACCGTTTCTCAAAGCAGTTAAATCAGTTGCCATTTGTTGAGCAACAACTCCACTAGTATCAACCGTTGCATCTATATTATAATTTGTGGTTGAAACTAGATCACCAATATTTGTAAAAACAGTGAGGGTTAAACCCTTTTCATTTTTTATAAAAGTAGCGTCAATACTTTCTAATCCAATATCATCCTTTTCTATTGTTCTAAGTTTATCTCCATCATAACCACCTGCTATGAATAATTTAACTCCATCTAAGAGTTTCTGCTGGGCCTTACTTTGTACTTGCCCTATTTGAAATGTTGAATATGGGTCTTGATACCAAGTAGCACCTAATTCTGGATTGTGATAAAGTCTACCAGTAATTATATCGCCGCCAACAATAGGCCCACCAAAACCATCACTATCAGTCTGATGATATCCTTTGGAAACCCCAAAATCTAATGCTTTATCACTATCAAAATACATGTATGCTGTTTTATTTTGTAAGTCTACAACAGTGTTCGCATCAGCCTGATGAAAACCTTCTACGCCTTCAGAGAATAATATATCTTTCACTGTTGCATTTGAAATTTTATCAAACGCAAATCCATAATGAACAGGATTTGCAAATTCTTTTAAATCAAGATAATCTACTTCTGGGGGAATTCCTGCGTTATCATAAAGATCAATTCTTTTCGTTGTCAGAGGATCAACTGAAGAGTCTCCAAACTGACTCGTTTCTATTACTAATTCATAGTCTCTTTTTTGAACCTTAATCACAACATGACCACTAGAATCCCATGATGCATTAGTATTAATTGGTGGTGCTTCAACTATTCTACCCATATTAATTACAGTTTCATCTGCTTGACCAGCATTATATACTAATTCAAAATTAAATGGGTAGTCATTGCGAGTTTTTACCATATCTACGGTAGAATCAAACATACCGTCTTGTCTAGTGCTTCTTAATACAGTTAATGTTTTTTCTTCCAAACCAGATTTTATTAATCCAACTAATATACCCATAGCACCAGTTTGTTTTTCACTATCAACAGCACTAAATGTTGCTTGTAATGTATAGGATTGTGAAGGACTATTTGAATAAACTCCATTAATAGATTTATTAATTTTTTGCATTTTAGTTGTTATATTGAGTCTATCAGAATCTAAATTAGTAGTATTAAATGTATGATTAGTGGAATCTAAATACACGTATGTATTTTGGTTATTCGCCCTCGCAAATTTTATTTTGTCGTGGTTGTTAAATGAATTAAAGTTATCAATATTAGACTGTACTAATATTAAATTTCCACCACTTTCAATAAATTTCTCATCACCATGACTATAAAACTTATAATCAAAATATTGTTTTAAACTTTCTGCTTTATCCGAATCCGATCCAAGATCAGCAGGAATATTTTTTAGAGCATCTGATAATTGATCACTATCAAATACAAATTTACCACTCGTTACAATATAATCCCAATCGTACTTTTTTTGAAGTTTATCATAGAAAAGAAATTGTCCGTTCTCACCTTCCCCAAAAGGTATATTAGATGGTTTTATTACATTATCATCATCAATAGTGCCAGAACTATCCAAATCAGAGATATTTAAATTAGGAAAAAATTGCCATTTTTTGTCTATCTGATCATACTTTACGTGTGCAAATTTTTCTCTCACACCACTTATAGAATCTGGTTGAGTATAATAAATGCCTCCAAAATCATCTTGAGCAAGTGCATTAACGTCTGTTAAGAAATCATTACTATCCCATTCACCAGCGTCAAAAACATACCTGCCAACTTTAAGTTCTGATTGAATACTTGCGCTATCACCACTCAATTTGGGAACATTTAAGAATGATATTTTAGCACTATCTGATCTAAATTGAGAAATATATCCACTATCTGCCCTGAGATATTTAATATGTGAACTATCTGAGTATAAAGTTCCTAGCCTAGCACTATCTGCCCTCAATCCACCAATATATGCGCTATCTGCATATATACTTCCAAATATACTTGAATCTGCCCTCAATCCACCAATATATGCGCTATCTGCATATATACTTCCAAATCTACCACTATCTGCGACAAGACCACTAAATACACTATTTGATTTAGATGAATCTGTTAATCCAGTAGATGAATCCTCTGATCCAGATGATATGACCACACCAGAATTTGATCCTAAAATAATATCAGACGGTGCTATTTTTAATTTTAATTTTATTCCTTGATATGTTGGTTGATTGGTATCAGACCACATATCATTTTTAGCAGTATTTTCATTTGAAGAAGAATATGTTTGTATTACAAAAGTAGTGGATAATGGGTCTGTGGGCAGTGTTGAAGTGTATTCCCAAACGTAATTATTAGGTCTAAAATATGGGTAATCAGAACTAACATCAACTCCATCAATAGTGACAGGTTTCCAAGCCCTATGCTGCTCAAAAGTTTGATCTAAATCAATTCCTATAGTAACACTTATTGTGTTAAAAGGAAACTCTATCTCAGCATTATCTCTTAAATCTAATGTTCCGGTAATTCCTTGTGGATGTAGTATATACTTTAGAATATCATTTTTCATACTTTATTCTTCTTCAGCATCAGCGGGATTTGCTACTTCTCCGCTTTTTATTTCATCCTCTACTTGAGACTTCAGTTCTTTAATATCTTCTTCACTATATTTCAAAACATTTTTAAATACCCATTCTTTAGAGAAATAGTCTCCAACATACTGAGTCATAATATCAAGTGTCTGTAGTCTTTCTCTTAAAACTTCTGCGTCTTTCATTTCAGAGAAATAATTATCTCTTGCATAGTCAACTCTTATACTGGTTTTCCAAGCATCCCAATCTGCTTCAGTTATAACCTTTTTAAGCACTAATTGTTTTTTAAGTACTTGTAAAAAAATCATACTAAATTTTTTGCGAAGGCGGTCTATAAATTTACTAAATTTGACTTCTTCTCTTGTAATTTCATTGTTCCTACCAAGAGAAAATTGTGATTCTTGTTCTAGTCTATTGAGTGGAACATTTAATGAACGATATAACCGTTTTTGAAAATATATGATATCATCAATCTGACCTAAGTTATCGCCACCTGGAAGTGTTGTTACTTCAGTTCCTCTACCACCTTCTCTGCGTGGCAACCAGAAATCTTCAAGCATTGACATATGTTTACGATCATCACGCAATTCACCAGTACCAGCATCGTAAACGAGTTTGTTACGATATTTGGTCATAATATTTTTCATGTATTCTTCTGCTTTACCTTTTGGTAAGTTGCCAACATCAACATAAAAAATTCTACGTTCTGGAGCACGACTCAATCTGTAAATAACCAAAGAGTCTTCCATCATTCTTAATTGATTGACAGGCTTAATGCACTTATGTAAATGAGAAACAACTTTTTTTCTGGATTCATCTAAAAGACCACTTGTTACATAATTGATTGAATCTAGTGTAAATTTTACACCTTTATTTTGAATTTGTCCTGCTGATGTTTTTCCTGGTTTTTCAGTGTATATGAAATATTCATTAATTGATTCAATAATATCTGCATTTGTGGCAGGGTCTTTTTTAGTTTTAACTTCTTTAACTTTTCTTATTTTTGTGGCATCAATGAAACGAACTTCTTGAATACCTGCTTTTTCATTTTTCTCATCAACTAAGATATGGTGATAAATTCTACCATCAATGTACCATCTTTTGAACAAATCATGAGCATGTTCAGATGCGTCAAACATTGAGAGAACATTATCAAATTCTTCTTGAACTATTTTTTTAATGTTATCTGGTGCGTCTATTTCGTCGGTATTTAAGGATAATGTACTTTCATCTGCATTATTTACAATCGCTTCATTTACAATATCTTCTATCGCCATATCAACTTCTGGATGAATAGAAATTCCACGATATTTGTTAATCATCGCGATATTATCTTTAGTATTATCACCATCAATATCTATGTATTGACCAAAATGACTTCCAGATGCAGTAATATATCCAGCACCATCATCACTTTGTGGCGCAACTACACTTTTAATTCTTTCTGCTTCCTTATCACTTTGCTTCTTTCGTTTTATCTCAAAACCAAAGAGAGAAACTGTATTTTCTGCCATGAAACATTCCTATGATTTATATTGAGTGGGGGAACGAATCCCCCCACTTTTCACAAGTATTTATACGTTAACTTGTGCTATTACTTTCCCAATATTGTACTTGGAACTCACAAGTAAATTCTTCAATAGCATCTTGAGTATCATAAGATAATTCAATTGAAGAAATATTAGTCGGAAAACAACCTCTGAAAATATATCTTTTCAAAATACTTTCATCTTTATCAAGTTGATCAACCAAAAGGTCTGCTTGATAAGTTTGAGGATTGGTAAATCCAATGTTGGTGGAATGAGAATTAATACCATTCATCCAACGCTCCAATGCATTTCTTGTACCAAAATCAGTATCATTAATGATTGTTGCGGTCCAAGTTTCAAATGTTCTATCTCCAGCAATTTTCAACTGCCTACCTCTGAAGGGAACTTCAATTGCATTCAGTGTTGATGCTGGAAGTTGTGCTGCCCTACACATAAAAGATGTAAGTTCAACATTACCTGCTGCATATCCTGGAAAGTTAATGGTTGCTTTAAAAAGGTTTGCTCTTGCGCCACCCCCTCTTAATTTTGCTTTAAAATCGTCTACGCCTAAAATCGCCATTTTTTATCTCCTATGCTATCTTATACGCCAGAAGTGCCAACAACTTCTTCAAACGTAACTCCAGTGCGTACAGCAACAAAGTTAAGGGTGATGAAGTTAATAGACCTTGCAGGTTTGATGAATAGGGAAGCGATAAATTGATTTGAATCTATAATTAACGGTGTGTTATTAGTTTCATCACAAACCAATTTGAAATCGGTAATTCCCCTTCTACCTTTCACATCTCTGAGTAGAGGTTCAACGATATTTACAAATTCGGCTCTTGTAAATTCATCGTTAAATTCAAACAGAATGTTTTGTGCCGCTGCTGAAATTGCTCTCTCAAGAACAAGGAACAACCTGCGAACATTAATCCGATCAAATGCGGATGGTCTTGCTAAGTGAGTTTTATCACCATAAAGCAATACGCCTTGCCCCGGAATATTAGCGATTGGGTTGATACCTGCTTTATACAGTGTATCTCTTTCTGATTTATTTGGCGAATATGCCAAACTAGTCACACCAAAATATTGACCTCTACGAGTACCTGCTGGTGAGAACCATGGAGCAAAATTATTGTCTGTTGCCGCCATAATACCTGCTGTAGAAGATGCTGCTGGAATAAAAATGTATTGATCATTATATTTGTCATAAACTTTTAGATAGTTGTTATCAACAGCAAGGTAAGAACTTCTTGTAAATGCATTAGAAGTCATTGCGCTTGAAATTGCTGAAACCGCCGCCGCTGAAGTTGTTTGACCAACCACCGCTGCACTATTTGGTGATGCGATTACCATACAATCCTTACGAATTGATTGTGCAGTCGCTATCATATCATTTACAACAGTTGCTTGGTCTGTTGCTGATGACATACCTGGTGCAATCATAAAGTCAATAGCCAGAGCATTTGGGTCTTCAAATTTATCAAATCCTGTTGCAAAATCTGCTGTCGCAAGTGCTGCTGAATTTACACCACCAACTAATGATACATTAAAATCTGCGGCTAAACCAGCCGCAAAATCTAAACCAGATGCTGGCGCACTACCAGCATTTGTTCCAAAATCTGCGGTTGCCATTGATGCCATCCAAACATATTGTGATCTAGAATTTATAACATTCAAAATATAGTTTGAAGTTCCATCTGAGGTTTTTGCACCTAATGCAATAGACACGAATGGGAATGTTTCTAAAACTGTACCAGCAGTTCCAGTAATTGCTCCATCTTCATCTATAACTGCAACATGAGCCTCGTCGTTTGTTGCACCAGCCGCCGCTGCAAAATCTGATGTTCCTGGTGCTGCATCATAATATGACTTATACGCCCAATTAGCATAATCTGTATCGCCTTGCCCAGAAAAAGAAACCTTTAAACTGTTTCCTAATGTTCCTGGATATTTTGCTATAAAGTTATGAGTATCTGTTGTTAATTGCCCAATTTGGGCATCAAAATTATCTCTATTAGTAACAAGTGGTACACTACTTGCGTTTGTATCACTAGCATTTTTTGCTATTGATGTATAATCTCTAACAACATATAGATCATTAGAGTATCTAAGATAATATGCTGCTGCATGAAAGTCTACAGTATTAACTGTATCAGGACTTCCAAAAGTTCCTACTAAGGTTGCTTCATTGCTAACGAGTGTGGGTACATCACATGGACCCCAAGAAAAGTTTCCTACAAACGCACCTGTTGACGTAGGTATGTTGGGAACTCCACTAGTTAGATCAACTTCTTTTACAACGATTGCAGGAGATTCAGAGGGTGCTGTTAATGCCATTTCTCTTTTCCTTTTCCAAGTAAATTAATAAGTTCTTCATAATACGGTTATGTTCAATTACTTGTATTTATATAAAGTGTATTTTAGAACCTTTCATATTCTGTTTGTATATGCCATCTCTCTGCTTCTTGATCTACAACTATTTCATGTCTACCATCATCTATAAATCCAAAAGGTAGCACATCATTTTCAATTTCTTGCATTTTCTGAGAAAATAACAAATCTTTAATTTCAATATCTGTAAGTTCATTAAAATGAAGTGTACCTACAAAATACCCAAAAAGAACAAAATTCATCACTAGATCATCATGATTACCATCACTTGCTTCCCACGAATTTCCTTTTGCCGAAAACGTAGATATTTCTAGTATAGTATTTTCATCATGTATGATTAATTTTTTATTTTCAAGTAAGTCTTTGAATGATGAACAGCCCATTCTTTTTACTTTTCTATTCATTTTAATACCAATAGAATCTGCTTTCACTAAAGATTCAACATACATATTTTCATATTCTAAATCGTGATACAATCCGTTAGCCACAACCATTCCAGCATCATTTGATTCAACTACAACAGTTGCCATATTATATGCAGAAGCATACTTATAAATTATATTTGGAAATAATAATGGAGATATAAGATTATTTCTATATACAGCAACTTGTTCAAACACATCATTTGAAATATCAATTATATTGAATGTTGAATAATCTCGGCCTCTACCTTGAGCAATATCAACCATACAAGCATAAGTATGACCTTCTATTGGTTCTTTATATATCAAAACACTGTCTTTGTCAATTCTTTTTTTAGGTTGTGTTGCTGATAATGAAAGTAATGTTTCAACCTCTATAAGCGTGTTTCCAGTTCCTATAAATGTGTTTCCGAATTCTTGATCAAACTGAAGTTGGGACGTATTATTGATTGTTTGTTCTTTCCATGCAACATCACGGCCAGGCACATCCCACCAATCAACTCTGAAAGGTTTATATTCATTTACTTCTTGAACAGCACCTTCCCAAATTTTATGAAAGACATTACCTATGCCGTTTGCAGTAGAAGTGATAATAACCTTAGTATTTTCACCAGCAGAAACAACAGGATATGTTGAAGTATAAAATTCGTTTGCTCTTTCAACAAATGCAAACTCATCAAGGTAAAGTAAATTTACCGACATGCCGCGAATAGATGAACCTGAAGTTGCTGCCGCAACTATTCTAGAGTTATTACTAAATTCAATTGAACCCTTATTCAGTGCTTTACATCCTGGTTGCAAAAAGAAAGGTAAATTCTCTAACATAAGAGTGACTCTTCCCAGCATTTCTCTTGCTGTCGCACCTTTATTTGCCATAACTGCAATAACTTGTTCTGGATTGAACAAAGCAAACCAAAGTAAATATGCTACTGATGATATGGATTTACCCGATTGCCGACACGCTAGAACGATAGAGAATCTATTATTACTGAATTGATCAAACATTTTTTCTTGGTATGGATATAGATCAAAATTGACAAGACCTTTATCAAGTGATATTATCTTACAATATGTCTTTGCAAAATATGCTGGATCATTCATACATTTTTGATATTCTAAAACACTTTCTTGTGTCCATTCTTGAATCACACCATCACGTTTTACATTCATATTTCCAAGATAAGAGTTTGTTACTTGACGATCAGTCATCTTCACTCTTTGGATTAAATTCTATTATATTTTCATTATCTTTAATATGGATAGCCTCTGGTTCTTTTATATCTTGAAGCATTCTTTGTAATTCTACAGTTGAACCTACAAACAAATTATTTGTAGTTCCACCCTCTAATGCTTGAGTATTTCTACTTAACTCATTTTTCTTTTTATGTAAATCAATGAGTTTGTCATTTACTTCAGATACATTTTTAATTAAACCAGCAACAACTTCAAACGCCCTTGGATGTTCTAAAGCAGAAGCAATATTCATCATTTCATCTAAAGACTCTTGACCTTTTTGAATTAAGTCGTAATAAGTCTGCCGTGTAAATTCTAAATCATTTTTTTCATTATTTGAATCACTCATTATATTTTTTCCTACGCACTATCAAAATTTTCTTTTATTGTTTCAGTAAATCCAAAATCGCTATCTCCTGATGGTGGTGCTAAATTTAAAGGATTGGGTTCAATGGTATATTGAGATAATTGTGGATCACTAGAATCTCCTAAAATTTGGTTATAAACATCAGTAGTTGTTTTTCTAATAATACTATGATCATTAATAGGTCCATAAAAGTTCGCCAGCATTGTAAAATCTAAAGTATAAATTATAGTTCTTCTTTGTTCTAATGATCCTTCAAAATCATCTGCAAAATTTATACTCGTTAATGTGATAGGAACATCTTCCTTTATGTCAGAGGCTAATGTTGCAAAAGGTTTCATTGTTATAGTATAATGCGGATTAAAGTATGGAATTATCTGTTCCACCATTTGTAGAGCATCATCTTGCGTCTTTGCATAGATATTTAATTGAAATGCAATGTCATATGGTGCAGGACTGAAAAATTTATTTCTTTTAGTATTAGATGTGACGGATAAATTTTTATCATATGCATTCATCTTAGGAAGTTTACGTTCTGCATTATATGTAAAAGACGTTATTTCAAAAGACATTCTAGGAAGTTTAATAGCAACCCTTGTATCCTTTTCAAGATCAGGATTTTCTCTGATCCTTTCTAAGTATTTTGCTTTAGGTGCATATGAAAGTGGTACTTTTACTTGACTTATGATTTTTCCAGAAGAATCTTTTCTTAACACATAAATGTTGTTGAACATAGTTCCAAAAATTGCAACTGATTTTCTAATTCTTTCGTGATAGAAATACTGTAACATTATTCGTCTCCCGGATCACCAAATGGATTAGTTTCAGAAAAATCCAAGAAATCTAATGTAGTACCACTTACATTAGCGGCAAATTCTTCATTCTGTTCATTTGAAGAAATTTTATTAACTTCTTTTACTGTCAAAATTTTTGTTCTAAATCCATGATCGCCCCCAACAATATCAGAGTCTGATCCCGGTGCAAATGTATGATACTTTCCATCATCAGCACCTACATGAACTAAAGACATTACTCCAGTTTCTGAATTAAAATTAGTTATTTCACCTCTAAGTTTAGTGGTTGCTAATTGATGAGATATTTTTTCACCAACAGAATATTTCACAAGGATTGGTGGAGCAATATAAATTGAAGGTGCGCCCTTACTTGGTTCATAATATTTTCCCCTCGCAGTTATTACTATTCCTGTTATGGTTCTATTTGTTGGATGCACAACAGAGTGACCCGCCGCTCTGAAATGATTACTGTCTCCAGTTGCACTATCAAAAATTACTGTTGGTAATTCTGTATAAAATCTTCCAGCATTAGTCATCGTAACAGATAAAATACTATTATCGCTATCATCTGGATTCATATTTGCAACTCCGGTTGCTGTAAAATCAGTTGCAACTTTTGTTGGGGCTGAAACAATTACGCTTGGCGAATCTGTATAAAAATTTCCAGAATCTGTTATAGTTAAAGATGATAAAACCGCATTGGTTATAACTGGTAATGCACTAGCGGTAAAGTCGCTTGCTATCTTTTCTGGTGCTGAAATTGTAACAGTTGGTGGGCTAGAATAAAAATCTCCAGAATCTGTAATAGTCACAGTAGATACCACATGATCAACTATTGTTAAACTTGCTGTTGCAGTAAAATTACTTGATGGTAATGTTGGTGCTGAAATTGTAATAGTTGGTGGGCTAGAATAAAAATCTCCAGAGTCAGAGATCAACACAGAATTTAATCTATTATTGGTTACAGTGCTTGTCGCTGTCGCAGTA
>MDSX01018105.1_pt1 | contig 34262 bp, 22 predicted proteins | sample 811141 | NCBI WGS metagenome assembly MDSX01 (sample SAMN05326642, study PRJNA326480) | marine metagenome | isolation source: seawater | place: Atlantic Ocean: South East | collected 2010
ATTTTTGTGAAGATATATCTTGCACTTGCAGCATCTTTACCTCCTTCTAATCTTGTTCCGAAACCACCATCAGGATATAAGAGAGGAATATTATTAGTTCCTGGAAATCCAGAAGCCATATTAATAATAGTGTCTTGTAAATTTTGCTCACCATGATGATAATTAGAATGTTCTGCTGTATAACCACTAAGCTGTGCTACTTTTAAAGAATTACCAGAATATTTAAGATTTCTCTTTTTAACAGCATAAAGAATTTTTCTCTGTGATTCTTTCATACCATCAATCCCATTAGGAATACTTCGTGAACAATCAGCATGTGAAAATTTAATCATCTCTCCATTCAAAAAATTAGAAATAGTCATTTGAGAAATATTTCCTTGATTGTCTAATGAAAATGTTTGTTCTTGTGGAGAATATTCTTCTAACCAAGTTTTACGTGCATCAGCATATTTTTTATGAAATACTTTATTCATATTTGTATTACTATGTATATCAGTAATATATTCTATCATTTTAAGACCAAAAGTATCAGGAACATCTTCTTCTCGAGTAGTTCCAAGACCCTTATAATATTTAGCATTTACTTTTTTAGTTTGCTGAGAAAGATATTTATTAAAATTATTTTCATCATAAAATAGTAAATCTTCTTTTTTAGGAATAAAAACACGAGCAATCGGTGTTTTCATACCAATAAGATAAGGTTCTTTTCTTTCCAGTAAACTTGGAAATAATGAATGAATAAGATTCATAATCAATCCTTCGATATGAATGCCATCCACGTCAGCATCAGCAACAATAATAACTTTACCATACGATAGAGTTTTAAAGTTTTCATCTACAGTATAATCAACGCCATGTTTTAATCCAGTTGTTTGAATAAAAGATACAATTACTTTATTCGCTGCAATAGAAGTTGCTGTTGCATTACGCACATTAAGAACTTTACCAGTTACTGGTAAAACTCCAAACCAATCACGACCTCTTTTACCATAAACACCTGTATCAATACCGGCAACAACATAAGTTTTTGCAGATAATCCCTCACAAACAAATAAACTGCAATCCGATGAATATTTACCCCCAGCATTATTAGCAGGATCTAAACCATCAACCTTAACATTTTTCTTTTTTCCCTTTTCAGCTTTTTTAAGAACTAACATTTCTTTTGAACGAATAATATCTTCAATATTATCCATTACAGACCATTTACAAATAGAATTAATTTGTGTTGTTTTGATTTGAGCTGGAACTTGTGGAGATTCTAACTTATTTTTATCTTGACCATCAAATTCAGGTCTTACTACTGTAGAAACAACAAAAAGTCTAAAAAATTGTTTAACATCTGTTATATTAATTTTTGGTGTTTTTGACTTTGTTTTCTTATCTTTACCATTAAATTTATCTACGATTGGTCTAAAAATTGCTTCAGACCATGCATCAACATGTTGTCCTCCTAGTCTAGTATATACACCATTTACAAAAGAAATAACTTGAAAAGATGAAGATGGTGTTAATAAAACTTCAGCAACATCCGTTTTAATATAAATTTTTTCTTCGCTCGGGGTATCATATAATTGTGAATATTGAGTAAGATTTTTAACAGGAATAAGATTATCATTTAAATAAACTTTAATTTTTGATATCATTGCTGCATCAATAATATGTCTTATGTAAAGACCAATTATATCATTCGTATAATTATCTATTCCAAATAGTTTAAAATCAGGAAACCAAGAAACTTTTGTATATCCTTTACCTTTTTTATTTTTAATAATTGGTTTATCTACATTACGCATATTATTTGTCCAAGTTTGTGAAAAACTTTTTTGATTATTAGGATCTACACCTTCTACAGTAAATTTTGTAGAAAAAACCGAAGTCAATTTGATCCCGAGTCCGTTACGTCCAGCAACAATACGTTCTTCTTCATCATTATAATTAGAACCCGTGAGAAGTTGTCCAAAAATCATTGTGTGATTATACACGCCTTCATCTGGATCCATTTCAACAGGAACAATATCTCCATCATTCCAAATAGATGTTTCTCCTGTTTCTTGATTTAATGTAACTTTAATAGTAGTACAAGGAGTATTAGTTTTCTTACTTCTTTCAACATTATCAACAGCATTAGATAAAGCTTCTATGAATATACGTAAAATAGCAGGAGATGATTTAATCTCTTTATGTATAATACCATATTTTTCATCAGCTATATATTCTTCAACATTACGTAATCTTGTAGAACCTACATACATATCAGATCTTGTAATAATATGATCAATAGGATCTTTCTTTTGATATCTTTTTGGAGGCATCTTTATTTAATTCTTAAAAGTTAATCTTTTAAGAATCAATTTTATTTTTAATTAAAATATAATAGTGTACCTATTATACTAAGTATAATACCAATAACTATTGTAAAAATTAAGACCTTTTCTCCTAGTTTTTTACCATATTTTTTTGCAATTAATCCTGCCGGAACCCAAGAAAATCCTGGTGCTGCGATTGCAATACCCAAAATTATTAAAGAAATTCCTATAATTTTTTTCTTCTTATTATTACAATCTAGAGTATCTTTTTTACAATCTTTTTTAATTTGTCTATTTAACTCTAAACAGAATAAAATTATCCATAATAGAATAAAAATAACATATAAAATATTAAACATTTATTATATTATTCATTTTTTTTTACAAGATGAATTCCTGATTGAATAAAATTTGCTAAACACCTTTCTGATTTATACAACTCTCTTTTTAGTTTCCACCTTACTTGAATAAATTCTCTGTTCTTTTTTAAAATTTCATTATTAGACATATTGTTAGTAGAATTTTTAAATTTTCTAAAATCTAAAGCATTTTTCTTTTGTTTTTCTGTAATTTTTTTGTATTTTTTATATTCTTCTTGTAAATATTTATTATTACATGATTTTTTTCGAGCTTCCCTTTTTGCATATCCTGCTGTATTAACAATATCAATTCTATATACAGAAAAATCTTGCTTTGTACTTCGACAATATGGGCATTGTCCGTTACTAGAATCTGATCTAAACCAATTAACAATACACTTAGTATGAAAACAATCATGTCCGCATTCTAATTTATACTTATCATTTCCAAGTTTTTCGGCACAAATAACACATGTATCGTTATCAGCAACAGTATAAATAGGCATTTATTATTATTAAAATAATACTTTATATTTCTAATAATACTGTATATAAAACATCTTCATTTACTTTATAACCTAATATAATAGGATCATTTTTTTGTGGTTCTCCTCCTAAAATATATCCTTTAATAGATTTTGAGTTCTTATAAGAATATAATAAATATCTTTCAATATTAATATTTTTATCTACTTAAGGATTATAACCTATATTATATTTTTTTGTTTTCCAAGTATCAGATATATATAGAGCATTTTCTAATGAAAAAGTATTTTGAGCCAAATATATATTATTATTAATAAGATTATTCTTAAAAAAATAAGGATTTACCATTTTATACTGTATAGAATCATATAATTTATAATTTTCTGTTTTTTCATTTATCCAATTATCTACAGCATTTTCTCCTTCTAATATAACTTGAAATTGATATTCATCAAAATCTGTTAAATCTTGATAGTAATTTTCAATACTAGTTAATTTATAATAGTTTTCTATTTTATATCTATTCCTAGAAAATACTCTAAGTATATAAAATAAGCGTTTTAATGATTCATCTGATTTTAAAATTAACTTAGAATTTTGCATAAGCCCACATTGCATATTAAATTCTTTTGGTACATAACCATAAGTAAAATCAGGTATTATTTCAATATATTTTTCTTTAAATTTTTGCATACTTTCTAAAGATACTTTTTCTTCACTTTCATGTAAGTATTTAGAATATAACCAAAATAAATAATTTGTAATATATCTAGCAATTTTTTTGTATTCATTATATATTTGTAAATTAGAAGTTCTTTCTTCTGGAAAATTAATTCCAATTTCAGATCTTTTTAATTTAATATTTGGAATAGTATCTTCAATAGGAATAGAAATTTTAACATTACCTAATATTCCATTATAAGTTTTAGCATAATCTTCTAGAATATCCTGACTAATAATTTTAATATTTAAAAATTTACAAAAATCTACAACTAAATATTCAGGAACCTTTGTTATAACCCAATTATTAACTTCTTTACAGTATAATGGTTGAATGGGTGTAGTAAGGATAGTTATTAATTCTTTTTTGTATTCTATTCGTACCATTCTGGTTTTACCATAAGAATCTATTCCTTGTTCTACAAGTTTAGTTTTCTCAGAAAAAATAGGAAAATTAATATCTTTAATTTCCGTATTAAGATTATAAGCTAATTTTAATTTATTAAAAATATTATTAACTCCGCTACTTACTTTACTATTTTTATTAAAAGAATACTCAGTTGACTCTACATCTTTCTCATTCCATCTTATTATTAATTCACATCTAGGTTCTTTAGAATGATCTGATTGACTTCCCATATGTTGATATATAAAAATGTTTCTATTATTATTTTTCTCTTTATAGTATACTTTTAAGAATCGTGGTAATATTAACTGTGCATTTAAAGTCATATTTTTCCTATTAAATACATAAATATTACAATTAAAATACTTTTCTAATAAATTTGTAAAATATTCGGGATTTAAATATACATTAGGATCTTTAATTTTATCTATTATTTCTTTTGTAGTAAAATCGTACATTTCTTGTTTACAAGATGATGCACCTTCTTTTGTAGCTAATTGTAATCTTATTTTATTTAAAAATTTAGATCTTTTTTCTTCTGGTACATCTAAAATATTTGTTTCTTTATGTAATGCTTCCATTACACATTCTAATAAACTACTTTTAGGATTAGACATACCTTTTCTTACAAAACTATAATTTTCTCTAGGATCAAATAAATCAAAAATTTTATTAATATTTTCTGGTAAATTTCCCCACCAATTAAAAGGTGTAAATTTATTTGTTATTATAAAATCTTGTTGTTGATTTTTACTTTTATCTTTTATTTCTTCACCTTTAAAATAATGAGCATATATATTACCTTCAATTTCTGAATGATCTTTTTTGAAACAACATGGTAAATATGGAACCAAGTCTTTATTTCCTAAAGGATTTTCTCTTAGTCCTGGATATGGTGCTTGAGCATGATTACAAATATAATTTCTTGGTAAAAATCCTTCATTTTCAGAAATTGGATATCTCATTATTTTTTTACCTTCTTTTTTTGCTTCTTCTACATCTTCATCATTAATTATAGTCGGTTTATCATTACATTTTTTTGTATAACCAGATGGAAAAACTTCTGGAGCAATATCTTTTAATCTTAATTCTGGAATTTTTTCTAATTTAATTTGGTTTTTATCTCCAAAATTAGGGATAAATTTTTTGTAATAATTAAAAATTATATCAAATTCTTGATAATACAAACTTAAAAATTTACCAAATAATTCTTGGAATAATAAAACAGATTTTTGATCTTTAGCGTAACTAATTTTTACTCTAATATAAGATGAACCATACTTGAATAAATTATTAATATCTTTTCCTCTTAATGTTGGATCTCCTCTAATAGAAAATTTTTCGGTAATATTTACTGCTATATTTCCTGTATTATTATTATTAAAATGTACATAAATACTATCTTTAGTCTTGCTAGCTTTATCATGTTCATCAATAGCCATCATTTTGTTAAACAAACTATTATTCATAATCAATTCTGACAAGATATATATATTTAAATTAGAATTTGGAAAATAGAATACTCCTTTTACATTATTTTCTTCTAAATCAACAACTTCTAAATCTTGAATTGATGGAAATAAACTTAGTACTTCTTGTATAAAATTAACTTGAGATATATTTTGTTTACCTGTATCAAGTTCAATTTCTAATATTACTTGATTAGCTACAATAGTAATTAATACATCAGTATATGTAGAAAATTTATCTTTATTTGGTAAGTCTATTAATTGACACATTTTAACAATAATATCATTTTTTAAAGATATATCCCATTCAGATGAGGGTATAAAATCTTTTTTTATCTTATAGAAATTATTAACACTTGCAAAAGGAGCACGAGCATTTAAATGAATCAAATTAAATACTTCTAATATAGAAATATCATAGATATTTAAAAATAATTTAAATTTTGTAGTTTCTACTTCAAAATTAGTATAATCTATTGATGAAACTGATTCTAATAAATTATTTTGCTGTATGTTTACCTTATTTTCTACTTTATTATTTTTTATATTTTCTGTTATTTTACTTGTAATTTCTTTCCTATCTTCCCATAATTTATAGACATTAATTGATTTATTAGGAAAGTAATTATTATCTTTCAAATCTTTTTCTAAAATAAGTAATAAACTATCTACCATACCAATTTTGGTCATGTCTGTAAAAGTTTGATTGAATCCTATAAAAGGTAATAAAATATCTGAATATAAATTTAAGTTATTTTGTTTAATTTTTTCTTTAATTTTATTTAAAACAAAAGTGAAATGATCAGAATCACTATTAATAATAAAAGATAATAAATTTTCAACTTGTATATTTTTTTTAGACTTAAAGTCTTCTATGCTAGGAAAACCATCATTAAAATATAAATACTTTGGAATAGTATTATAATCAGAAGCAATACGAACTAAAATTGTATCGACAGTATCTAAATCATAAATTTTAAAATTTTTTCCATTAATTTTTACCATTTTCTTTTTATCAATACTTATTGTTTTTAAAAAGAAAATTATTATATTTTATAAAAAGATTTAAGGTATTAATTTCTTTTGAGAAATGAGTATCAGATTTAATTGTAAAACTAGCGAAGCTTATTATATAAAAGTTCTTGCAGAATTATTAACAAATAATCTTAAAACAGGTTGTTTTGAAGTTGATAAAAATGGTATTTTTTTAAGGATGTTTGATCATCATAGAAAAACTTTAGTTGATCTTAGTTTAGATGCTGAAAATTTTACTATATTTAGATTCAAAAATGAAAGCAAATTTTCATTGGGACTTAATCTTAATCATTTTCATAAAATGTTAAAGTCTATTAAGAAAAAAGATTCTTTAGAGCTATTTATTGAACCAAATAATAGTAATGAGTTAGGTATCAAAACGATTCCCAAAGAAAATACACGTGTTACAACATCAGGTATTAAAATTCAATCTATACAAAATTTAGAAATTGATGTACCATCTGGATATCGTAAACCTGTTATTGTTCCTTCTACAGAATTTCAAAAAATGTGTAAAGATCTTAACAGTATTGGTAGTACTAATATTACAGTTATCGCTAAAAATTTTCATATTGAATTTATAGCTGATGCTGATGGTATTTTAAAAAGAAAAGTTTCATTTGGAGAAAATCAAGAAAATTATGAATTTGATGAAGATAATATAGAAGAATATAAAGCAACATTTGCAACAGATCAGTTAATTAGAATAACCAAGCTTGCTGGTTTAGGTACAAATATGCAAATTTTTTCTGGTACAAAAAATTTACCTTTACTTTTTAAATCAAGTGTAGGAAGTTTAGGAAAAATTTCAATATATGTAAAATCTAAAGAACTTGTTGACCAAGAATTAAATTCTTATGATTCAGAAGAAGATTCTTCTGATGAAGATTCTGATTAATAATAGAATTACTTAAAGATATAAATTAAACTTATAAAAATGGCATTATTAATTTCTCATAGAGGAAATATAAATGGTATTAATAAAAAATTAGAAAATACTCCTGAATATATTAAAAATACACTTGATAAAGGATATTATGTTATGGTAGATGTATTTTTAGTTGGAGAAAGATTTTTAGCAATTGGTTGTGAATCTCCTGAACATGGAATTAATTTAGATTTTTTAAAAAATGAAAGAATTATAGCTAAAGCAAGAAGTATTGAATGTTTTGATTTTTTATTAACAAATCAAATTCATACCTTTTATCACGATCATGATGCTTGTAGTTTAACATCTGGTGGTCTAATTTGGACTAGACCTGGTAGTAATATCACTCAAAGATGTATTTTTAATATGCCAGAATGGATAATGTCAGATATTACTGAAATTAAAGATATTAATTGTGCTGGAATTTGTTCGGATAAAATTGAAGAAATTAAAAATACGAGATCTTCAAATTAAATATTATTTGGTAGAAGATGTTACTAACATACCTCCACCAAAACCAAATAATATATACATTATAGTGTAAGCTAACATTGAAGTAGAAAAAGTTATTAATAATGTAATTAGTACACTTTGAAAATTAGTTTTTCTAATTATTTTATGATCTTGATCAATACTATATTTCGTAGTATTTTTAGAATTTAAACTTGCAGTATAATTAATTGTTGTATAATTATCTAAATAATTTTTAGTAGTAATACTTACAAAAATAATTATTGTTGTTGCTATAGAATTTAAAACAAATGCTTTCCAAATATTTGTACTTTTAAAATTTTTGATAAATGACATTTTATTTTATATTTCAGAAAAAGTATTTAAACAGTTAATTTTTAACTTAAAATGGCAAGTCCACAAAAAATTGAAATTCATGAGTTAGATCCTGATATTATTCCACCTATTACTTCTAGATTTGAAGATCCTAATTATAATGGTGGATGTAAATTAGTAATTGTAGGTAAACCTGGAACAGGTAAATCGACTTTAATTAAAGCATTGCTATATTCAAAAAAACATATTTTCCCTGTTGGAATGGCAATGAGCGGATCAGAAGATAGTAATTATGCTTATAGAGAAATTATGCCTAGTACATTTGTTTATAATGAATATGATGAAGATAAAATTACACAGTTTATTAAACGTCAAAAAATTGCTCATAATCATTTACAAAATCCCTGGTCAGTAATGATTCTAGACGATTGTACTGATGATCCAAGAATTTTTAATAAACCTTTACAACAAGCTTTGTATAAAAAAGGAAGACATTGGAAGATGCTTTATATTTTATCTCTACAATATGCAATGGATGTTAAACCCGTAATTCGTACCAATGTTGATGGTATTTTTATTTTAAGAGAACCTTTATTAAAGAACAGAGAGTCGTTATATAAAAATTATGCTTCAATTATTCCTGATTTTCAAACTTTTTGTGATCTAATGGATCAACTTACAAACGACTATTGTGCTTTATATATTCACGGAGCAACACACACTAACACTTGGCAAGAATGTGTATTTTATTGGAAAGCTCCTGTGACACCAAAAGATTGGAAATTTGGTTGTCAAGAATATTGGGATTTTCATCATGCTAGATTTAATGAAAAATATAAAGATGAAATTGTTGGATATTAAATTATTAATTATTTTAATATAATTAATAATTTTAGTTATTTTTTAAAATATTTCTACAATCTAATACTTTAGGGTCTTGTACATTACTAAAGTTTGCTAAGTTTGATTTTTTATAAATTGCATATGATGTTGAATCATATCCATGAGTTATTAATTTAATCAAATTTGGATCTGTTACATTTGGAGGAGCCATTGCTTTAGTATAATTTCCACCACCACGAATATTAATATCACTCATATAAGACATTAAATGTTTCCAAAAGTATTGTTGATCATCTGGAGTATTAGTAAATCTTCCAGAATTATTCATTTGCGTAATAACAGACCAGACAAACATCATATTTTGATGCCAATTAGTAGGTTTTATAGGATCAGTCGGTTTCATACCAGCCTGCCCTAAATATTTATTAAACTGTTGAGAAAAAGTTTGATCATTACTACTACCAAAATCTCCATATGAACTAAAAACTGTTAAATATCCATTCTTTTCCATAATATTTTTAACTTCTTCTTGACTCATGTTACTATTAATGTTTGTTTTAGGTGGTTTTGTTGGATCTACATTTGTTTTAATCCATAACATAACAGATTTTGTTGTACACCTTAAATAACAGTGTATAGTCGTATTATATGTTAAAGAAGCTGCTTCGTCAAATTGTTCATAAGTAATATTACCTGATTTTTTATCTACAGATGATTGTGGATATTTTCCGTATTTTTTATAAAATAAAGCTTTACCCCATGTTAAAAAAGTACTAGCTTTTGGATCTCCCTGTCCTGCATAATAGTATAAATCAGAATTATTATCAGCTAAATATTTTTGTTTTTCATTTGGATCTTTAATTTTTGCAATAGTATCTCCATATGTACCTGTAATAGGAGGAATTGCATAAATATTATTACTATTATCTAATTTTGGTTTTTCATACATTATACCATCTCTTTTTAAACAACATGGTGGAAATGCTCCTGATGCTCCATTATGAAATCCTGTTGCAAAACCATTTGGTTGTTTACTAGTATCAGTAATATTATTAGTATTAGAAAATACAGGTAAAGATTCAGCTAAATCCCATTCACCACTATATGGCCAACCATAATTGGTTTTTTCGTCATTTGGATCTAATTGCATACCATGTCCAAATGTCCAAAAAGCAGACCAATTAGCTTTTGTTATACCACTTTTTGCAATATCTTCTTGAGTTTTCCCCCAAGAACTACCATCCATATACATATACCATTCTATTTCTAATGGTTTATCATCTGTATTATTTCTGGGAGGATTAAACCAATGTTCCTTACTTGTAGCAGTTGATAAATTAGAAAAAGATCCTGAATTATTTTGTCCAATTCTCATCCAATCACCTATTATTTGAAAAGAATCTCTAGAATTATTTTGTTGCATATCATTAAATTGTGTTGAAGTAGCAGGAATACTTTTACAGCCTTGGCAACCATCATTCCATGCATTTTTATCTAAAAATGTTGGCCATTCACTTTCAGCCATAAATTTTACTTGTGTTCTGCAATTTTCATTCCATTTCCAATCAGTCATTAATGAAGAATATGAAGTTGATTCCGGATATATTATTTCTTGATTTTTATGTATTCCACTATTATTAGAACTACAATTTGTTGATAATAAAATTGTAATAAAAATTACTCCTAATAATAATATAGGTAAAATTTTTAATATATTGTTCATTTATTAATATATATATTAATAAATTATAAATGGTTAGTTTATTAATAGATTTTAATAATATTATTCATAGTAATAAACATTCTTTATTATTAAATAAAATTAAACCAATTCCACAAACAAAATTTTTATTAGGATTAATATTATTAATACCTCCGGAACAATTATTAAAATTAGATTCTTTAAAACTTGGTGAAGAAAAAATTAATTATTTAAATGATAGTATTTTTATAAAAAAAATTTTAGACTTTTCTTTCATTATATGTAACAAAAATTTTTGTGAATTATATAATCCACCAAAAAGATATTTATCTACATTTATTGATACTATAGAAGATAATTTTGGACAAATTACAGAAATTTTAGTTAGTATTGATATATCAGAAAGAAAATTGATTGAATATTATAGTAAAAATTATTTTAGTAAACCTTATATTTGTTCTAAAAATTTTTGTAATAGGAAAAAATATAAAGATAATAAAATTTGTTTATTGAGAGAAAAAAATAATTTACAAATACAAAATAATAACATTATATATACTTTAGAACAGTTAAATAAACCTAATTACTGTACTATTTCAGCAAAATTAAGTTCTACTACTATTTCTAAACTAAATAAACTATGTACCTATAAAGAAAAAGGTATTGAACAAAAAGAAAAAGCGGGTATTTTAGTAGCACGTAAAGTAAAAAATGATCAAGTACATATAGTAGAAATGAATGAAAAATCATTAATAAATGGCACTGTAGATGGTGTTGATATTGTACCAGGATTATATAATTTTCATTCTCATCCAATAGATGCATATAAAAAATATAACGTTAAATTAGGTTGGCCTTCAGGTCAAGATTATATTGGATTTTTACTATCAGTAATAGAAGACAATACAATTTTTCATTTAGTAATTACATTAGAAGGTATTTATATTATATCTTTATCTAAGTTTTGGTGTACAATGAAAGATAAATTAACATCAAAAACAGGTATTTTTATAGAAAAAAATTATGATTTTTGTTATAAAAAAGGAGATAGTATACAATGGTATTTAGATAAAGTTAATAATATTAAATATAAAGCTAATCAACTATTTTTAGTACAATATTTACCTTGGAAACAAGCTAATGATATTTTTACTTTACCATATGCAAAACTCGATAATAATTGTTTTACATGTTCAAAAACAAAAGAAATATATGAGCAAATATACATTTAATATATTTTAAATTTACTATAAATTTAAAATATATTATTCATAAAGTTCTTCTAAATCATCAACCCATATAAAATCATTATATAATCCAATATAACACCCAGAATTTTTTGTTTTTTCATACATTTTAGTTGGAACAGTACCAAATTTTTTTCTTAAAATATCATTATTCCATAAGCCTATTCTACGATTAAGATTTTTGATACTATTAAAAATATCTTCTAAACTATAATCGATTAGAAGTTTTTTAATATGAAAAGCAAATTCTTTTTTATTAATTCGAGGTCTATTACAACGTTTTCCTTCTACAACATCTATTAATGTATTTGGATATTCATTATCAATTTTTTTAATTAATTTTTGTACTATTGAATTAGTATTATTATTTAACATATTTAAGTTACAATTAGCATCTATAAATAAATTTACTGCTTCTTCATCCTCAAAACTTTCTACTTCATATAATTCTATAAGAATATCACAATTAAATTTTTCATCTACCTGCATAAGTTCTTTTAGAGCTTGAATACGATGTTGTCCATCAATACATCTAATATTACCAGATTTATCTTTAATAGTTTTCATAGTTCCGATTAAATATCCTCTATTTAATATAGATTTTTTCAAAGTTTTTACATGATCTTTATTTAATTCTCTTTGAGAAGACCATAAAATAATATTATTAATAAAGTCTCGTGTATCACAATTATAAAGTTTAAATTTACCATTGTCGAACAATAAACTTTTCAAAAAATTATCTGATATAATATCCTCCTCATCAGAATCATAAGTATTTTCACCCATATTTGGATATTCATAAGTATCAAAGAACATTTTTTGATTTTATATATATATATATATATATAATCAAAATTATTTTTAGATATGATTTTTACGAAGATACTGAATAATTTCCCATAAAACTTTACAATCAAATTCATTATACTTACTTATATCTTGCATAATATTGCATTCATCTGGTGTTTTTTCATTTTTATAGCAATTATTTGCATTAATCATTGCTGTCATTCCAGAATTACAAGAACTTTCAATATGTGTTTTAATCATATTATGACCATACATTGCTTTAGCAATAGATTTTAAACCAAAATTAAAGGAATTTTTAATAATAATTGGTTCTTGTATAAAGATATCATATAAATTACACCAAGAATTAATCTTCCAATTATCAGAAATATTATCTTTTCTTTCATTATCATTATCTTTATGAGCTAAATCAAATTGTCTAGATTCTGCTTTATTCCAAAATTTTTCTTCGGCGCACCAAAAATTTAGAACTGGTTCATCTTTTTCTTCTTTAATAAAAGTTATAAATTCATTCATAATTCTATATTCTTCTTCATATGTTGCTTCTTTACATATAAAATTTTTATATGTCCATTTATTGTTGTTTACATAACCTAAACCAATCATAAAAATCATATCAGATGGATATTGTTTAGGTAATTCTGTAAAATCAGTAAAAATATCAGATAATGTTTCAAAATCAACATAGATCTCATTTTTATTATATTTCCAGTTATATTGATTGTTTTTAATTACTTTAGGGGATAAATTACATTTATTTTCTCTATTAACTATTAAAATTTTATCTATAGTAGAAGCTCTTTTACCATTTATTCCAATATTTTTTGTAGTACAATTCTTATTTTTCCAACTATTAATACCTTTTTTTAAAGCAATATCTCTATGTTTTTTCCCTATGTTCCATATAGAAGTAATTTCTCCAATATCATTAGCAATTTTTTGTTTATCTTTGTTCCATTTACCAGAATCTTTACACATATTTGGGTATAGATTAAAATTACTTGGTGGATTAACAGACCAAGTTTTAGCATTTTTATTAACATTTCTTACCCAATTAATTGCTTCTTTAGTAGTTTTAATATATTTTTTATCTAAACTACTATAATCTATTTTTCCTAGTCTATTTAAACAATTATATTCAGTATAAATTATAGATTTTTCTGTAAATTTAACTCTTCTTCCTAAAATAAAAGCATATGGTGGTGTGTAACCTTGGATTGATCCAATAGCTTGATTATAAATATATAATTGTCCTTTATATGCAGAAAACTGATCTGAATTTTGTATATGCATTCCATCTGTTCTTAATGGTAATGTGGAAAATTTAATATCAATAACAACATAATGATAATTATTACCTAATTTTTTACCTTCGTTGAAAATTTCTTCAGACTTTAAAGAAGGAATTTCCGTTAAACTATTAATATAATCACTACGAATTAAAATATCTATAATACCTTTTGTACCATTATTTTTATTGATAAATGGGGCTGAATGAATAATAGGAATACCATTTTCCATTAATTTGATTGTTTTTTCACAAGTATCTTTATTAATAATATTTGATACTTTAACCACTTGATAAATATTATCATTAATATATTTTACTAAATTATCTTCAAATTGATTACCTTTAGCTAAAATAAAATTACTAAAATTATTTTCTCTATTATTTAAAAATTTTAAATTATTAGATTTTTTACTATTAATTTTTAACCAATCAACTAAGCTATCACCAATCATATAATTATAAATACTACTCGCAGAAACTAAAAAAATTTCTTTTGTACTTGTATTAAGAGGTTCTACTAAACGAGGTTTTTTAGAACGTGTATTACTGTAAACAGATGACGAAATTCGTTTCATTTATATAATAATATTTCGTTTCTTTAAAATTAATTCTAATCTTAAATAAATGACTAAACTTAAAGAAACTAAAAGTTCTACTATTAAATTTTTATATCAAATGATGTTTGATGTACATCAAATATTAGTAAATAATGGAATTAAATATTGGATAGATGGAGGTACTTTACTTGGTGCTGTAAGACATAATGGTATTATACCTTGGGATGATGATTTAGATATAGGATTATTAAATAAAGACTATCGTAAATTAAAGAAAATAGAAAAAGACTTTAATAAATGCGGATATAGACTAGTTAAACATTGGTTAGGATATAAAATATGTTATAAAAATAGAAAAAATATTCCTGATTTTGATTATTCTTTTCCTTTCATGGATATAGTCTCTTATAAAAAAGAAGGAGAAAAAATTGTACCGTCTTTAAAAAATGTTAGAGAGTCATGGCCAAAAGGATATTTTGAAAATAAAGATATGTTTCCTTTAGTAGAATATGAGTTTGGAAATATTGATATTTTAGGACCACGATTAGCTAAACCATATTTAGAAAGAATGTATGGTAAAGATTGGAATACTGTTGCTTATAGACAATATGATCATCAAAAAGAAGAAGAAGTTGAAAGTGTAAAAGTAAAATTAACAAGTAAAATGTTACAAGCTGCTAAACCATTTGAACAAGTTAGGAATAGAAGATGTGTAAAAATTTGTGTTAAAAAAGCACAAAAAAAGAATCCAGATCCTGAATATTGGAAGGTTGAAACTTCTAATAAATGTGTAACAGGAAATTGTTTCAATAATTTTAATGAAAAAATGGGAGTATATGTAGTTAATTGTGCAATGCATAAAAAACGTTATAATAAATTTAAGAAATTTGCAGAAAAAGCAAATGTTCAAGCATGTAGATTACCATGTGTATTAGGTACGAAGTTCAATCATAATTTAATGTGTGATATGATTAAAAATAATATTGTAGCTAAAAATTGTGATATGACAACTATTGAAATATCTATTAATATGTCTCATTATAATTGTTGGCAAAAATTAGTAAATTCTTGTAAAGATTATGCAATGATTCTTGAAGATGATGTTGAATTAAAAGAAGATTTTGTTCCACGTATTAACTTACTTTTATCTTCATTAAAAGACAATAATATCGATTTTTCAGTTCTACATTTATGGAACGGAAACTGGGCAGAAACATCAAGAAATCATGAAAATGTATTAAAAGTTGGAGATATGAAGGTCGTAAAAGAAACAGAAGAATATAACGCAGGAGCAGCGGCATATATTATGTCACGTAAATATGCAGAATTTTTAATGAAAAGATTTTTCCCTATTAAAATGCCTCAAGATATGATGATAGGTAATTATCCTAAATTTGGGAATCACTTATCATTAAAAATGCAATATCGTAAAAAAGATGCATGTTATTTGTCTCCACTTTTGGATATGGAATGTGGTGGAGCTGGTGGTACTGGTACACAAACTACTCAAGAACATTCAGCACCTACAGTAGGAGAAAGATGGTCATGCGAAAAATGCGAATTATAAATACGTATTTATATTTATAATGTTATATGTTTTCTACTAATAATATTATTATTATCATATTTAATATCATATTTTTTAATCATATGATCTGAAGTATTATTTGGAATAATTCTACCTTCATGAGGAAATCTTTCTGATATTGGTAATAATTTTGGTGGAAAAGAACCATACCATTGTTTAGACAGTTTTTTATATTTATTTGGAACTGGTACCAATATATCTTCAAAATATAAATATTTTAATGGAAAAACATCATCATATTTACTTTTACCATCATTTCCTTCATAATCTATAAGATTTAAGTTATCATTTTGTTTCTGTCCTATAAATATATCTAACATAATACCATCATTTACATCATAATTATAACCACCAGTTCCATAATAACCAGTTAAGTCCCTGATTTTTCCCCAAGGACAAATATGGCTTTTATCAGCATATCTATCTATAAATACCATATTATTTGGTAATTCTTGCTTTATTATATTTTGTAATTTAGAATAATCATCTTCCATCATAACAATATCCATATCACCATCCCAAGGTATCCATCCAGAATGTCTGATAGTTCCTATAAATGTTCCACCTATAACCCAGTATTTTAAATTATATTTTTTGCATATATTATCAAATACTTTCAATATATTTGTCATTTTCTTTTGCCCTAATTTTAAATTTTTTATATCTTTATTAGATAATTGTGGAGATAAATTATGAGGATTTAAATATTTTTCTCCAGAACTATCATATTTATTACAATATAATAAATAACATAGAATACTTATATTTATCAATATAGTTATTATAATACATATATTATTAATCATTTATTTATAAATACTCCATGTATTATTATTTTAACTTTTAAATAATACAAAATAATATTTAAAAAGTTAAAGTTTTTATATTAAATGTCATTTAAAAGCTCTCTGATTGGAAATACTGAATATTTATGTAATGAAAATGGAGGAGTAGCATACAGCAATACTGGTGATCCAAGATTAGATTATTTTTCTTTAGTAGTAAGAGGAAGTTCTGAAGAAAAAATTAACAATATTTTAGATAAATGTTGGGATATTTCTCCTCTAGATACTATTAAGTTGATTTTTAATAAACGAGATTGTAGAAAAGATGAAAAAGGAAATGGTGGAAGTGGTGAAAAAGAAATTTTTTTAATAAGTTTAATTTGGTTAAGAACAAAAAATTATTCATCTTTTGATAAAAATTTTCAACATATTCCTTTTTATGGATCATATAAAGATTGGTGTAGACTTTGCGAAAAAAATAAAGATATTAAATTTTTAGCAGCAAAGCATTTTGCTGCTCAATTAAAATGTGATCTTGATGAATTTAAGGAAAATAAAAATATCTCATTAGCTGCAAAATATATCCCTAGTATTAATTCTCATTATGATAAAGTATGTCAATTACCTGGTTTTATAGCTATTGAATTAGGATTAGGCAATAATTGGCAAAGAGAATACAGGAAAAATTTTCTTTCTCCTTTAAGAAAACATATTAATATTGTAGAAACAAAAATGTGTTCTAAAGATTGGGAAAATATTGATTATTCTTCTGTACCAAGTTATGCTATGAAATTATATAAAAATTCTTTTAGAAAACATGCACTAAATGATTTTGAAAATTGGTTGGATGAAGTTTCAAAAGGAAAGAAAAAAATCAATTCTCAACAACTTCAACCTCATGAATTAGCAAAAGGATATCTTTTAGATGGTTCTTACTGGCAAATAAGTAATTCTAAGGTAGATCCTGTTATTGAAGAACAATGGAAAGCTCTTTTGCAAAAAACAAAAGAATACTATAATTTTGAAAATACTGTAGTTGTTTCGGATTTATCTGGATCTATGACTGGAACTCCCATGCTTGTTTCTTATACTCTTGGATGTTTAGTAGCAAAGTTATCTAAACCTCCATTTGATAATTTATTAATTTCATTTTCAGAAGAACCTTCTTTTCATGATTTATCTAAATATGAAACATTACATGATTGTATGAAAAGTTTAAAAGAAGCAAATTTTTCTATCGGATTACGGACTGATCTTTATAAAACTTTTCAAATTATTATAAATAAAGCACAAGTAAATAAATTAAAAGATACTGATTTTCCTAGGGTTCTTATAATTATTACTGATATGCAATTTGATTCCGCAAGTTATTCACAAGAAAACAAGCCAATTTTAGAAAGAATTGATGAACTTTTTTCTAAAACAGAATATACTAGACCTAATATTATTTTTTGGAATATAAGAGATGTTAATAATACTGCCGCAACAATAAATGATCCGAAACTTGCACTTGTTAGTGGTTTTTCTACTAGCACATTTGCAAATATTTTACAAGGAAAAGATTTATCTCCAATGTCAGTATTAAGAGAAACTTTAGATTGTGGTAGATATGATATTCTTAAAGTTTAATAAATGATTTAAAAAGATATATTATAAATATAAGATACTAACAGCAAATATACAAACAATATTTAAAATAGTTTGAACGTATCTTGTCAAAAAAATAGCAAATATTTAAACTTTATATTAGAAGTATTTTGTAGAAAGATATACTAACAATATAACGCAACAGTTTTAATATATTTTGCAAAAAACCAATTAAAATTTTATTTAAAAATAAATAAAATTTTTTTCAAGTAATAAACGAACCCGAATGAATATTTTAAATTTACCACTTTATTATATTAGTTTTTCAACTAATAATCAATTAGAAACTAATTGTAAAAAAAATGGATTTACAAATATAAATCATTTTCAAGCTATTGATGGAAGAAAATTAAATCCAAAAGAATTATTAGAAAATAAAGAAATTACAATTAGATCATATATTGATCTGATATTTGGAAGAGAAACTCATAATGGTATACCATCTCTTGGAGCAATTGGTTGTTCAAAAAGTCATATTTCTCTATGGAAACTTTGTATTGAAAATAATTATCCTTATATGGTTATACTTGAAGATGACGCAGATTTATCAAAAAAAATCTCTGAAAAAGATCTAGATATTATAACTAATTTTTTAGTAAATAATGATAAAAGTATTTTTGTAAGTCCGTTTAGTTATTCAAAAGATTCTAAAAATAATATAACAATGATGGGTACTCATTTTTATATTATATCTTTAGAAGCTTGTAAAGAATTACTAAAAGATGCAGTACCTATTGATATACAGGTTGATTTATATATTGGGTATAAAGCAACACTTGGTAAAATCAATTTAGAACAATCTCATATAGTTAAGCAAAAAATGCATCAAAGCAAAATTCAAGACGTATGTGTTAAATGTAATTTACCAAAAGGACTAACTTTCTATTTATTGTTATTGTTTATTATAATAATAACAATTTTGATATTATATTTGTTAGTAAAAAAATATAAAAATAAACATAAAGCATGTAGTAGTAATTTAGAAATTTGTAAAATTAATAAGTAATTTAATAGGGATTATTATTTATTATAAGAAGCATGCAAAATTGTATTCATAAAGTAGAAGAAATTAGTATTAAAAATCCAATTTTCAATAATGTAGCAGAGTGTACTTATATTGTTCTATGTTGTGGAGAAAATCCAAAAAGACTTCCAAATGTCAAAGAAAATTTAAGTAAATTAAATCCAACAACTAAAGTTAAGTTAATTTTTAATAAAGGATATAAAAATTGCCCATTAAGCAAATCTGTAAATCATGATTTAGTAAATATACAAAATTGGATATTTAACGATGCAATACATAATAATTACACTAGAATATTATACTTAGAAGATGATTTCGAACTAAAAAACTCACTAAATAAAGATGATATAGTAAGTATTAAAAGTTTTATTAAAAATAATAATCCAGATGTTTATGGATTAGGTAATTTTTCAATGCCAAATATATTATCAGTATTTAATGCTCATGAGAAAGTTTTGTTAAATTTTTTGGGATTAACTCATGCAGTTTTTTATAACAAAAAAGCAATGCAAATATTATCTAAATATTATATTTCGACAAAAAATCCTGTCAACTTAGGTATTGATACAAGCATATCAGAAGTAAAAGGAATAAAAGTATATCGTTATTATCGCCCATTAATTTATCAAAAACTACCTGCAACAGATAATCAAAAAGAAGGATGGAAAAACCAAATAGGAACTATATTAGCAACAATTAGTATAGGAGTTATTAAGCTTTTAAAATTAGATACTAGATTAGACCCTGGATATACTGTATTATATACATTACCTTATTTATTTTATTTGATACTATTAATAATATTATTTTTCCTTATAAAATGCTTGTATAAAAAAATTAAAAAATAATTATCTTTTTTCTGGAGGGACCCAATTCATTTTTAATGCATACATAATTTCTTTTTCTGTAAATGCTTTTATTTGATCACCATTTTGATCGAATAATCCTTTTTGATTTAAAGTATAACCCATTTTTTTTGCTCGCGCACGCATATTAATGTTAAAAACTTTACTTCCTGTAAACCATAATAAACCAGAACCCCATTCTTCTTTAGGTAAAAATACAATATCAACATGAAAATAAAAGTATTTACCACTAGGACAATGTGCTATTCCCATAAATTTTTCATCTTTCATACTTATAACATCTGTTATAACTTTCCATTCTTTAAGAACATCAACTATCTTTCTTAATGTTGTTTTTTTACTTGTTATAAGTATATCAATATCACCAGAATTACTATTTCCTCTTCTGTAAGATCCTGCTACTTGCATTTTATAGTTATCTAGACCTATTTCTTTAGCCAAAATATATCTAATCATAACTTGAAATGTATCTATATATTCTCTTGGAATTCTTTTTTGTAGATCGTTGTAATATTTCAAACCAATTTTTTGTTGATGTGTTAACAAATGTTTATTTTTTTGAAGATCTTCAAATGATCGCATTCCAGAATTCCACAATTTTTCTGCTGTTTTTTCTCCAACACCTAAAATACTAGAAAATTTTCCTAAAATTCTATTTTTTGATATCGTTTCATCATTTTCTGTCTCTTTTACTAAAAGTTTTTTAACTTCTTGAACCTTTTCAATTTCTCCAGTTTCCAAGTATTCATTTATTTTTGCTAAAGACTGTTTTCCAATATTAGGTACATTTTTGACTTGATTTATATTTCTAATATCAGATATCGGCAATTTTTTTAAAGCAATAATAGTGTTATTATAAGCTCTCACTCTCCAAGTATCATTTTCTTGCTTATAATACTTTACTAATATTTGAAAATTATCTATTATAGCTTGTTTATTAGACATTTTTATTATATACACATCATAATAAAAATGTAAGGAAAAATAAGTATAGTTTTTATTATTTCTTCAAAATACAAAAAATAATTAATATTAACAATAGAATTAATATTATTATTAAAAATATACTAAATTTTGGACAAGTTTTAATATTATCAAGATTAGTATTTTCGTAGTTTTCAATAATATTTCCATATAAACCATTACATGGTGGTGTATTTTTATAAGTTAAATTATTATTATATAAAGAAGCAATATTGGTATTTATATTAAATTTTGGTAGCAACCAAAATTCTGCATCATGACCCCAAGATGAAGTATCTTTTGATAAATAATCATGATTTTTAACGTAACTTGATTTAGTCCACCAAAAATTACCTGAATAATGTGCTCCAAAATATAATATATTTTGCAATAAACATCCTACAGTATCGTATCCTTTGTCAAGTAATTCTACGCATTTTTTATGGTTTTTTATACAAAAATGTTGCATAACATCTGACCATTTTTCTTGATAATTAATACCATTACATTTTTTTTTAGTTGCACCTTTGGTATGTAAGTATAATATATAATGATTTTTATTAGTTTTTACAAATTCTAACAGTTTATTAATGGTGGGAATTTCATAAACACTAGGATCATAATTTTTATAAATTATTTCACATTTTTTTGGAAGTTGAACTAAGTCTAAATCTTTTCCTACAACTCCACAATATATTTTTGTGGCTAAATTATATAATCCACTATTATTTAAATTAAAAATAATTTTATCTATAATTGGTTGTGTTATATTAATATCCAGAGCTCCAATATGGATAAATATTACTATTGGAATTTTCATTTATTTATTAATATAAAGATGTATATTATGAATAAATAAATGAAAATTATTATTTACGGTAGCAAAGGATGGATCGGCAAACAGTTTATAGAAATTTTAAAAAAACATAATATATCTTATATTTGTGGGAATGAAAGAGTAAATAATGTTAAAAAAATAGAAACTGAATTGCAAAATTCTCAATCAACTCATGTTGTATCTTTTATAGGTAGAACACACGGTACTGTTGGAGATAAAGAATTCTCGACAATTGATTATTTAGAACAACCTGGAAAACTGAAAGAAAATATAAGAGATAATCTTTTTTCTCCTATATCTTTAGCTTTAACATGTAAAAAGTTAGGTTTACATCTAACATATTTAGGAACAGGTTGTATTTTCACATATGATGAATTACATCCTTATGGTCAAGAAATTAATGGTTTTACAGATTCAGAATGTCCTAATTTTAACGGTAGTGGTTATTCTACAATAAAAGGTATTACAGATCAGTTAATGCATCAACTGGAAGATTGTGTTCTTAATTTACGAATTCGTATGCCTATAACAGATAAACCAAATCCTAGAGATTTTATTACAAAAATTACTACATATAACAAAATTTGTAGTATTCCTAATTCAATGTCAGTATTACCTGAATTATTACCTATTATTTTAGATATGCTAAAAAATAATAAAACTGGTACTTATAATTTAACTAATCCTGGATTGATATCTCATAATGAAATATTAGAAATGTATAAAGAAATAGTTGATCCTTCTTTTACATGGAAAAATTTTACATTAGAAGAACAAGCAAAAATTTTAGCTTCTGAACGTTCTAATAACTTTCTTGATACTACTAAATTAGAAAAAGAATATCCAAATATTCTTCATATTCGTGAAGCTGTAAAAAAATGTTTATTAAATTATCCTAAAACTCCATCAGTAAGAATGTTAGTTACAGGTGGTTGTGGTTTTATTGGTAGTAATTTTATTAATTATGTTATTAAAAAAAGACCTGATTGGTTTATTGTAAATTTAGATGCAATGTATTATTGCGCGAATAAAACTCATATAGAGGAAGATGTTAAAACGTCAGGTAGATATATATTAATAGAAGGTAATATTTGTGATTCAGATCTAGTTAAAAGTATTTTAATTGATAAAAAAATTACACATGTATTGCATTTTGCAGCACAATCACATGTACAAAATTCTTTTAAGGATGCTTCAGAATTTGTGAAAGATAATGTTCTTGGTACACAAAAACTTCTTGAATGTGTAAGATCATACGGTAAAGTAGAAAAATTTGTTCATGTTTCTACTGATGAAGTATATGGAGAAGCTTTAGAAAATAAGAAAACTGAACAATCAGTATTATGTCCAACAAATCCTTACGCTGCAAGTAAAGCTGGTGCTGAATTAATGGCACAAGCTTATTGTCATTCTTATAAACTTCCAATCGTAATTACAAGAGGTAATAATGTATATGGACCTAATCAACATGTAGAAAAACTAATTCCTTGTTTCATTCAAAAAGCTAAAAATGGTGAAAAATTAACAGTGCAAGGAGATGGTTCTGCACGTAGAGCTTTTATGTATGTATTAGATACTGTTAGAGCTTTTGAATGTATTGTTGATAAAGGTAATATAGGAGAAATATATAATATCGGTTGTGATGAAGGTACTGAATATACAGTATTAGAAGTTGCTAGGAAGATATTAGATATTGTTAAAAAGGGAACATATTATAAATTAGAAGATCATTTAGAATTTATAGAAGATAGACCTTTTAATGATAGAAGATATTATATAAGTAATGATAAATTAAAAGCTTTAGGTTGGACACAAGAAGTAAGTTTTCTAGATGGATTATGTTTTCTTCTTAATTGTGATTAATTTTTATTTCTGATAGTTTTTTAATGCCAACTCTATATCTACTATGTCATTCCAGTCATATTTTTTAAAAAATTCTGTAGTACCTTTTCTAATTTCACCAGATTTAGGATTAGGGTCAATAGAATAAACATCTCCTCTAGTCATCTTATTATTTTTATAAAATTCCCAAGATTGTATACAATAATGATTTAGATGTAGTGGTTGTTTATTTAACTCTTTTTCAGAATTATATTCTTCTTTGGGTAACATTATAGTACCTGGTGTATTTATATGGTGGGAATGAACATAAAACTTTTCTAAAGTGGAGACACGAATAATACTTTTACAGAGTGGAATATTAAGGTCTTTATGTCTTTTTGTGAATCCCTTTATCATACTTTTTGGTTGTTTAATATGACCGTTCGAACCAAACATTTTCCATCTAACTTGTATTTGGTTAACATCTTCTCCCAGAGTATCTAAATACTCTGGTATAGTTTTATAACTTTTTCGTGAATACATAAATTCATCTAGATCAACTACCATAACCCATTCTGAATTACGTTTGACTTCTTCTAAAAAATAATTATTGTAATGGTCTATTTGTTTAGCTTTTTCCGTGTCGGAGTAAATAGTTACTGGAAATTCTTCTATTTCTGATTGCCAATTATCTGTACTACCATTATCAATCATATAAAAATGATCTACACCTTCTCTGAGATAGTGATTTAACCATTCTCGCATAGCTACAGCTTCATTCTTAAAGATAGCAACAACTACAAGTTTATAAGGTGTTTTACATAATAATGGACGCCAAGTTCTTTCTATAAAGTGGTCAACTTCTTCCCTAGGATATTTTTGTTGCGCGCGTAATGCTTCCCACACTTTCTTAGGGGTTTTAATAATTTGTTCTTTTGTAGCACCAAAATGACCACCCAATATTAAATTACAAGTATTTTTTTTATAAAGTTCTTCGTTTAAAAATTCTTGGTTTTTAATCCATTCATTCATATTTTTGTATCCACTTTCATACCATTTGAACTTTTTATCCATAATTTTATTATATGTAAATGGATGATTATATATAGTAAATTTCATTAATTCATTAAATTTTTGTTCTTGATTTTTGCATGGTAAACAATTATGATATTCTTTTGTGGGTTTTACCCATCCTTTTGTAAATTCTATAAAATCTGGTAATGTATCATAACGATCTATAATATAAGATAAATACGCATAATCACACGAACCAATGTTTGGAGATTCAATTACCTTTATATTAGAACTTTTAAATTTTAAGACTCTACCACATTTATTATAAACTGTTATCAACTTAAATTTTTTAGAATAATTATCTACCCAATCTACATTTTCATTACATACTGCAATTACTAATTCTTCTACATCTTCTTTTTTAGGAATAAGTAATTTTTCAATAGAAAATTTTGAAGATTTATATGTAAAGCTTTTATTTTTATTTTGCAAATAAAAAATTAGAAATAGTATACCACCTATTAAAATTAAAAAAATTATTATAACACCAATAATTTTAGTTTTTTTATTCATTTATATTATATTTTGATATTTTTTACTTTTCTTAAACTATGAAAAATAACTTCTCCAATATTTTCACCTTTTGTAATATTACTACATGGGCAATAATCAACTCGTAAATTTTTTAAATTACGATATTTTGTATTTTCTTTACATATTTGAGCTGCTTTTATAATATTTTCATTTGTAGGAATATCTAAACATTTAAATATTACATAACAAGAAGGAAAAGATGTTAAATGAAAAAAATAATCTGTACCTTCTGCTTTATCAAGTATATCCCAATTATCTTGTGCATTTTGACCTACTATATACACTTCATCAACAATTTTCATATTATTTACTAGTTAGTAAATAATATTATAAATTAAAAATGAATTTAATGTTTTGATTTGTCTATAAAAACAAATCATGCATACAGGATTGTTCTTTCCATACAGTTGGCATTTGGATGATGAAGAAACAGAAGTAACTTCTATAAGAATATATGGTATTAATGAGCATAAGAAGAATATATGCTTAAGAATTGATAATTTTACTCCATTTGTATATTTGGAACTACCCAAAAATATTCCATGGTCAGTGTCAAAAGCACAATTAGTTGTTAATAAAATTAATGAAATTTTGGGTAATCAAAGACCATTATCTTGTAGCTTACAATGGAAATACAAGTTATATGGAGTTTATCTAGATGAAACAGGTAATCGGAAAAAATTTCCGTATTTATTTTGTTCCTTTTCTAACAAAGGGGATATCAAAAATTTAACATATAAACTAAAAAATAGTCAACATATCGTAGGATTAGGTAGTTTGAAATTAAAAATTCATGAATCAGATGCAGATCCTATTTTACAGTTAACATGTTGTAGAGAGATTCCAACAGCAGGATGGATCAAATTCCATGGTAAGGCTGTAGAAGAGCTTGAAAAATTAACTATTTGTGATGAAGAATATAAAGTTAAATGGAAAAATGTTAGTCCAGTTGAAAATTGTGAGCATGTTGCACGACCTAAAATTATGGGATTTGATATTGAAGTTAATTCTACTAATCCTTCTGCAATGCCAAAAGCAGAAAAAGTAGGTGATAAAATTTTCCAGATATCTTGTGTATTAGCAATAGAAGGTGATAAAGAAGATAAATATGAAAAATATTTACTTACATTAGGACAACCAGAACAAGAAACTGTAGGGGAAGATGTTTTAATCTATTATTATGAAACCGAAGCAGCTTTGCTTGAAGGATTTACGACTTTTATTAGAGAAGAAAACCCTAATATTATTGTCGGATATAATATATTAGGTTTTGATATTCCTTATATGATTGCAAGAGCAAAACTTAATATGTGTATTTTTGATTTTGACAGGCAAGGTTTTCATAAATTTGCGCATGCGAAAGAAAGAATTATTAAATGGTCATCTTCGGCTTATAAAAATCAAGAATTTGAATTTTTAGATGCTGAAGGTCGTGTATATGTAGATTTATTACCTTTAGTAAAAAGAGATTTTAAATTCAATAATTATAAACTAAAAACCATTTCAGAATATTTTATAGGTGAAACAAAAGATCCATTATCTGCAAAAGGTATTTTTAAGTGTTATCGTATAGGTATGAGGAAAAATGAAAATGGTGAATATATTAAAACTGCTCAAAAAGCAATGTCAATTGTTGGGAAATATTGTGTACAAGATAGTGTATTAGTAGTAAAGTTATGTGATAAACTAAAAACATGGGTTGGATTAACTGAAATGGCTTCTGTTTGTAATGTTCCAATTTTTTCTTTATATACACAAGGTCAACAAATTAAGGTATATAGTCAATTGTATAAATATTGTATGTATAATAATATTGTTGTAGAAAAAGATGGGTATGAGGTTTCAGAAAATGAAAGATATGTAGGTGCGAAGGTTTTTCCACCAATTCCGGGTAGATATGAAATGGTTGTACCATTTGATTTTGCATCTCTATATCCTACTACAATTATTGCGTATAATATTGATTATCATACTTGGGTTCCACCTGATTCTAATATTCCGGATCATTTATGTCACGTTATGGAGTGGCAAGATCATGTTGGATGTGAGCATGATCCGAAAGTTATTAGAAAAACACAATTAAACAATTATATTGATCTAGAAAAAGCTGAAATTAAAAAATTACGGGAGAAACGTAATACAACAAAAGATAAATTACGTAAAAAAGAAATTATGGATATAATTAATTCTAAAAATGATGAATTAAAACCATATATCGAAGAAAGATCAGAATTAACAAAAACAATTTCAAAAAATCCTATGTGCGCCAAAAGAAAATATAAATTTTTGAAAGAACCAAGAGGTGTTTTACCTACTGTAATTCAAAATTGTTTAGATGCACGTAAACATACTCGTAAAATAGATATGAAAAAATGTAAAGAAGAAATTTCTCGTTTGGAATTAGATACTAAAGAAAATAATAATGATAATACTGAATTAATTTCTTATCAAAAAACTCTTTTGGATGTTTTAGATAAAAGACAATTAGCATTTAAGGTATCCGCAAATAGTGTAAGCGCAACAACTCCAATTCCTTGTAAAATTAACAATGTATTCGTTTATAGAACAATTGAGAATATTTCAAAAGGTGATTGGGTAGCAATTAATGAAGAACAAGAAATTTCCACACCTATTGATAATTTATTAGTTTGGAGTGATAAAGGTTTTACAAAACCAAAATATGTTATGAGACATCCTGAAGAAAAACCCTTAAAACGTGTAGTAACACATACCGGAATTGTAGACTGTACAGAAGATCATTCACTACTTAGTCCTGATGGTACAGAAGTAAAACCTAGTGAATTAATTATTGGAGATGAACTTATGCATAAACAGTATCCCTTACCAAAAGATACTCCTCTAGAACCTTTATTCAAAACTTTATCGGACGAAATAATAACAAATTATATATTAGAAGATGAATTAGAAGAACTAGCATTTGTTCATGGGCTATTTTTTGCAGAAGGAACATGTGGTACATGGGGAGAAAGAATAAAAAGTAAATCATCATGGATAATTTATAATCAAAATTATGTTTTACTTGAAAGAGCATTAAAAATTTTAAATAAATTTGAAGATACTTTTGAAATTTCTCGTTTTTATGAAACATCGAAAGTATATCACTTAAGAGTAAAAGCAAAAATTAAACCCATATGTGATAAATATAGAAAATTGTTTTATGATAACAGAGGATATAAAATAGTTCCTGATTATATATTAAATTCTGTATTTAAGATTCGACAAGCTTTTTTTATGGGATATTATGTAGGTGATGGTGCTAGAAAACTTCCAGTTGGAGTTGTTATAAGTAATCGAGGTCAAATTGGTACAGCAAGTTTAATGTATATAGCAAATTCTCTTGGTTATAAAGTAAGCATATCTAATGGAAAACATGATGATCAGTTTAGACTACAATGTTCTACTAATTTTAGAAATGTTAATACTGATAAAATTAAAGACATGTATAATTCTTATCCATATTCTGAAGAAAAAATAATGATACCTGAAGTAATAATTAATAATAATAAAATTGAACAAAAAAATGGAGTAAGTGTGTATAGAAGAATAAAGATATATTGTGAAAGACTACCAAGACAGAAACTATTGGATTCTTTAGATGAATGTATTGATTATGCAGAACAAAGATACTCTTATATAACAGAATACAATACGAATAATAAAAAACTCACTTATAAAAAGTATTGCTGTGGTAAAGAATATACAATACAAATGCGAGTTTTAAAATTAAAAGGAAAAGAAATAAATAATTGTAATTGTAATCAAACAAAAAATAATGAATATTATAATATATCAGAACCTTATGAAAAAGAAAAAAAGATAAATTATGTATATGATATTGAAACAGAAAATCATCATTTTGCCGCAGGTATAGGTCATATGATAGTACATAACTCGATGTATGGTGCCATGGGTGTTAGACGTGGTTATCTTCCATTTATGCCTGGTGCTATGGTAACAACATTTATGGGAAGAACTAATATTGAAGTTGTTGCTAAAACTATTCCAGAAAAATTTGGAGGTGAATTAGTCTATGGTGATACGGACACTTGTTTAGCCACAACTCCAGTCTTAATTTTGAAAAATGATAATAAATATTATACAACATTGGAAAATTTATCGGCTGGTGATTGGAAAAAAACAGTAACTGGTAAAGAAATATCAAGTCCTAAACATGGAATAAAAGTATGGAGTGATCAGGGTTTTACAGAAATTAAATATGTAATGCGTCATGCTATTGAAAAACCAATGATTAAAGTTACAACTCATACAGCTACTATTGTATGTACTCTCGATCATTCATTACTCTGGGAAAATGGCGAACCTGCTCTCGGTTCAGAAATTAAACTAAAAGATAAATTGTGTCATAGAAATTTACCTTTACCTGATGATACTCCAAAAGAACCAGTGTATCCAAATAATCTTACCTCTGAAAAAATTAGAGAATACATAATATCTGATGATGTTTATCAAGATTTATCAGCAGAATTAGCATTTGTATGGGGTGTATTTTTCGCAGATGGTTCTTGTGGTTCTTATCAAAGAAGTAATAGTTCTGCTTTAACTAATACCTGGGCAATTAACAAAAAAGATAATCTTCTATTAGAAAGATGTTTGAATATTTTATTAAAACATGAAACAGATCTAGATTTTAAAATTTTAGATACTATGAAATCATCTCATGTAAATAAACTAGTAGCAAAACAAAAATCAATGAAAAAAGAGTATAACGGTACAATCAAAGAATTTGTGGAAAGATACAGAGAATTATTTTATGATAATAGGAATTATAAAAAGGTTCCTGATATTGTATTGAATGCTCCATATTCTATACGTGAAGCATTTTTTATGGGATATTATGCAGGTGATGGATCTAAGAAAGATCCAGCATTGACTATTACAAATAAAGGAGAAATTGGTTGTGCTGGATTATTTTTCTTATTGAGGAGTATTGGATATCAAGTTAGTATTAATACTCGTGGTGATAAACCAGATACTTATAAACTTACTGGTTCTACACCTATGCAAAAGTTTAGGTATCATCCTAATGCTGTTAAGAAGATAGAAACATATGAAACAGATGATGAGTATATTTATGATATAGAAACAAGTAATCATCATTTTGCAGCAGGAATAGGACAGATGGTTGTACATAATAGTAATTATATTCATTTTCCACATATTAAAGGTGCTAAAGAAACATGGGATTATTCGCTTTATGTAGCAAGTGAAGTAACAAAATTATTTCCTAAACCAATTGAACTAGAATTTGAAGAAGAAATTTATGCATTTTTCTTTATCTTATCTAAAAAACGTTATATGTATCGTAAATGTTTAAGAGATGGAGTTATTGATACAAAAATAGGTAAAAAAGGTGTATTACTAGCTCGTAGAGATAATAGTAAGTTTATTAGGGATATTTACGAAGATATTATAAGTAAAATTGCAGATAATGAAAGTAAAGATAAAATTTTATATCATATAATTTCAGAAATTAATGAATTATGTTCGGGAGCAAAACCTTATACAGACTTTACAGTAACAAAATCTGTAGGTGATTCTGGAGGTTTAATTGCAGAACCTTTTTATAACGAAAAAGGTATTAAAAAAGCTAAAGTGGGTGATTATACTGTTCCAATTTTATCAACAAATAAAGAGGAAAGAGAAGAGCAATTAAGTAAAAAAGATGCAACTACTGCTGATGAATACTATTTATATTCTCTACCAGCACAAGTGCAATTAGCAGAAAGAATGCGTCGTAGAGGACAAAGAGTTGATGCAGGAACAAGACTAGAATATATAGTATGTAATCCAGAAAATCATACTGGTAAACAATATGAAAAAATAGAAAATACAGAATATTTAGCAAAACATAGGGAATATATTAAAATAGACTATTTATATTACTTAAAAGCATTAATTAACCCATTAGATCAAGTTTTAGATGTAGCTTTTGGTAAAGAATCTGATTATAAAAAAGGATTTATTGATGCGCAATATAAATTTAGATTAAAAAATCGTAATAAATTATTAGAAGAATATAAAAATTTATATAAACCAAAACTTATAATTAAATAATCTTATATTATAAATGCAAGATTCACATGGTTGTGAATTAAAAATTCGATATTTAGTTATAAAATTGATTTAATAATAATTATATTTTAATTATTATTAAAATGGAATTCATAAATACACAAGATAAAATACCAGACTGGTTAAAATATGAATATATGTGTATAGAAAAACATTGTCAAGATAATCCGGATCACAAAATGTTCCATTGGGGAGATTTACCTGAAAATATATTAGAAGATTCTGGTTATATTCATGATAAAAATATACATCGTCTAACACGTTTGAAAGATAGAGCAAAAGCTAAAAACAAACCTCTACGAGAATATGGTCTCGATGGTTTGGGTTATACTCATAAACCTAATGGTGAAATAATGTACTTACCATTTCAAGCTAAATATAGAGAAAATTCTATATTAACAGATTCTTGTCTTGGAACATTTCATGGTAGTTGTGAAACTGTCAGATTCAAACATCCAAACAGTATAGGATATCTCTATTATACTTGCAGACTTTCCTGTGATGTTATGGAAAGATATGAACGAACAAAATATGTTAAACCTATTAAATTTTTATCTAAAACTAATAATACTAGCAATAATTCTGATTACAAAGTACAAGAATTGCATATAGAACAAAAGAATTTCTTAAAAAAATTAAATACATCTTGGACAGGTATTGGTTTGATGTGTTTACCTTGTGGTTATGGAAAGTTTGTCATTGCATCGCATTTCGCATGTAAATATGAAAAAATAATACTTATTTCCCCTTTACGAGTTGATACTAAACAAGCTTTTGATAGAATAAAACCATATGTTCCTGATCATACTATACTTTTATTTGATTCTGATAAAGAAGGAACCACTGATATACAAGAACTTGAAAAAACATTCAAATCATCCAAATATTGTATATGTACTACTGAAAAATCCGCAGTAAATGTTCTCAGTAGATATTCATACGATAAAGATGTATTGTTTGTGATAGATGAAATTCACGAATATAATGAAACCCATCAAATATGGGATTTATTATATCAAACAGAAGCAACCAGATTAGGTATGACAGCCACAAAAACAGAAACCCTTGTTTCTAAAACTAATGAATTGATATATATGCCATTAAGTAAAGCAATTGAACAAAAAAAAGTATGTGATTATGAAATATATTTACCTATACTAGAAAATGAGGGAGATAATAAATATTTTGAACGTTTTTTACCTGATGAACTGTCTATGTATGATAAGAGTGATATATTATCAAAAATTTTATTTTTAGTCACTGGTATGTACAATTATGGATTTAGACATTGTATACTTTATTTATCAACTATCGAAGAATGTTCTGAATATAAAAAAATTATTGAAGAAGTATTTGAAAAATACTATGGAGGCGAATGTTCAGTCGGAATTATAACTGCAGATTGTTCAAGTCAAGAACGTAGCAATGCAATGAATAACTTTAAAAATAATCTAATGTTTACATTCTTGTGTAGTGTTCGTATATTAGATCAAAATATTGATATCCCTATTTGTGATTCAGTATTTATCACAAGTATATCCAGTTCTACATCTGAAGTTAGAACTCTTCAGAGACTAGGTAGATCTTATCGTATTGTTCAAAATAATCCATGCAAAACTGCTGGTTGTTTTCTATGGACAGATAGTGATAATGACTTATGTAATATGCTAAATATGATTAAGACTGAAGATCCTGAATTTTATAAAAAAGTAAAACGTATATCTTCAAACTATTCAACCCAAAAATCTATTAGAACTCAAAAAGAAAACTTTCATACAAACTTAACAAAGGATTTTGTTAAAGTCAAATGTGTTAGTTTGAATGAAAGAATTAGAGAAAAGTTTAATAATCTAACTGAATACTTCAGTAAGAACACAAAACCTCCAAATCAATCCAAACAGAGTAAGATTAAAGATGAGTATATGAAAAAATATGAATTTCATTTAGGAGATTTTTGGAGTAGATTGGTTCATAATGGTCATAATAAAAAACTTTTTGAAGAATATAGAAAAAAATCTATTAATATGGAAAAAGCTTATCAAGAATATTTAAATAATAAA
>MDSX01013355.1_pt1 | contig 34206 bp, 33 predicted proteins | sample 811141 | NCBI WGS metagenome assembly MDSX01 (sample SAMN05326642, study PRJNA326480) | marine metagenome | isolation source: seawater | place: Atlantic Ocean: South East | collected 2010
ATTATGCAAGAATAAGAAATGAAAACAATAATTATAAATTACTCAAAGGATACGATTCTAATAAAGATCAATCATATGTATTATTTACATTAAAGCAAGCTGAATTGAAAAATTTGCTTTTACCAGTAGGTGAATTCAGCAAAGATAAAATCAGAGAAATAGCTGAAAAATACGACCTCCCAGTAGCTAACAAACCTGATAGCCAAGAAATATGTTTCATACCAGATGGAAACTACAGGCAATTCATCATGGAGAGAACAAATCCTAAACCAGGTAAAATCCTGGATATCGATGGTAATTATTTAGGAAAGCATGACGGTATCCAGTCATTCACAATAGGCCAAAGAAGAAAATTAGGATTAGATAAAAATGGCAAAACCCCATATTTTGTTATCAAAATCTCTAAAGAAGACAACAGTGTAGTAGTTGGCCCCCACGAGTCTCTGTATCAAACAGAATTCAGTGCTATTAAAATTAATATTCAAGATGAATCAAATATACAAAATGAATTTTCTGCTTTTGTAAAAATCAGGTATAAATCAAAATTATTTAAAGCTAAAGTCAAATTGAATAGTGACAGTACTGCAAATATTATTTTTGAAGAAGCACAAAGAGCAATTACTCCTGGTCAAGCTGTAGTGTTTTATAATATGGAATCTGACGGTGAAGAAGTAATTGGGGGCGGTATAATTGACGAAGTTATTAGCACACAACCTAATATCGTTAATGCCTAAGCCAGATTATTATCATGAAAAGCAAATTTCAAGCTCAGGTTTTAAACTAATAGCAGGGATTGATGAAGTTGGACGTGGAACATTAGCAGGCCCAGTTGTTGCGGGAGTTATAATAATAGATATTAATGACAATGTAGAGCAAACACTAATTAAACTTGGAGTTAATGATAGCAAAGCACTAACCGCAAAAAAACGTACAGACTTATACAAACAATTAATTGATATATCTACAGATTACAGTACAGGTTGGGCGTCACCTAAAGAAATAGATAAAATAGGAATAAATCCTGCTATAGAACTATCTATAACAAGAGCAATCAAAAATTTAAAAATCGAGCCAGATTATTTATTAATAGATGCTTTAAAACTGGACAACCTGAAATATAAACAAACAAGTATTATAAAAGGCGATACAAAATCATTATTAATCGCAAGTGCTTCAATAGTAGCCAAGGTTGAAAGAGATAAATATATGGAAAATTTAAGTACAAATTATGATAAGTATGAATTTAAAAATAATAAAGGCTATGGCACCAAAAAACACATTGCAGCTATTAAAGCATATGGGAAAAGCGAATATCACAGAAAAAGTTTTAAAATCAAAGGATTAGATTATTAATATGAAAAAATTAATAAAAGGTATTTATACTATTGTTGATCCAGAGGAATCGAATGACATTATTGAACTATGCTCCACACTGGCAAAATCAGAATTAAGTATTATTCAGTATAGAGATAAAAAAAATAGTTATGAAACTAAAAAAATTATTGGGACTAAACTAAAAAGAATATGTGACAAAAACGAAAAGATTTTCATTATTAATGATTATCCGGAATTAGCCAAAGATATAAACGCTCATGGAGTACACATAGGGCAACAAGATCAGTCAGTAGAATATTGTAGAAGTATTTTAAATAAGAACCAAATAATTGGCATATCAAATAATAGTATGAGTGAAATCAAAACATCAATTAAAAAAAATGTAGACTATTTAGCTATAGGAAAAGTATTCAGTACAAGTACTATGGGAAAAGAAGATAGAGATGTTGTAGGAGTTGAATTAATTCAAAAAACAAAACAAATTACTAATATTCCTATAGTTGGGATTGGAGGAATAAATTTACAAAATGCAATCTCTGTAATTCAAGCCGGTGCTAATGCAATATGTATAGTATCTGCAATAACGAAATCAAAAAACCCGATGCAGGTTACAAAAAATATTAACAATATATTGAATAATTAAATTTTTATTTAGTAATATAATAAAAAACAAAATAAATTCTGAGGTAACAAACATGGATCAAGATTTAATACTTATGATGTCAATTGTAATTCCAATTATAGGAATTATTTTTGCTGCTTTTCTTTCGTACAAAATTATTAAGCAAGATGAAGGAAATAAAGATGTGCAATTTATTGGGAATGCCATAAAAGAAGGCGCAATGGCTTTTATTTCAAAAGAATACAGAGTGCTTAGTGTAGTTGTATTGCTAGTTGCTATAACAATCGGATTATTATTAGATTTTGATATCCTAGATACACAAACTTCTGCATCGAGTTCATCTCTGCCATCAATAGCTATATCATATGTGATAGGTGCTATTGGCTCAGCAATAGCAGGATTTGTAGGAATGTCTATAGCAGTAAGGGCAAATTACAGAACAACAGTTCAAGCAATGAAAGGTCTGAATCCCGCATTAAGAATTGCATTTAATAGCGGTGCTGTAATGGGAATTGCTGTAGTTTCAATTGGTCTATTAGGAATAACCTTAATTCATTTGATATTTGACGATCCTAGTGCTGCAGCTGGTTTTGGATTTGGAGCATCAACAATAGCTCTTTTTGCTAGAGTTGGAGGTGGAATATACACAAAAGCAGCTGACGTAGGTGCAGATTTGGTAGGTAAAGTAGAAGCCGGTATTCCTGAGGATGATCCAAGAAATCCTGCAACAATTGCAGATAATGTTGGCGATAATGTTGGTGATGTTGCTGGTATGGGCGCAGATTTGTTTGAATCTTATGTAGGATCGATAATCGCTACTCTAACCCTTGTTTCTGTAGTAACTTTTATGGATACCTCTGATGCTATAATTCTTCCGTTTTTCATAGCATCAATTGGAATTGTATCTTCAATTATTGGAACATTTTTGGTAAGAACTAAAGAAGGAGCAAGCATGGGAAGTCTTCTTTGGTCTTTAAGAACGGGTATTTTTTCAGCAGGTGTAATTGTGTTAGCTGTAACATTATTTATGGCGTTAACCAATGCATTCCCAATGGAAGTATTTTGGATCATTTTAACTGGATTAATAGCTGGTGTGATTATAGGAACTGCTTCTGAAATAGCTACATCTTATGAATATAGTTATACAAAAAATTTAGCTGAACAGGCTAAAACTGGTGCAGCTACGATAATAATTGGTGGTTTGGGATTAGGAATGATAAGCACTATTATCCCTACCCTTGTAATAATAATATCAATGGCAATAGCTCATGCACTTGGCGATTTTTATGGAATAGCTTTGGCTGCAGTAGGTATGCTTTCTACATTAGGAATTACTCTTGCTACAGATGCTTATGGACCTGTGGCTGATAACGCAGGAGGCATCGCTGAACAAGCAAAATTAAAACCTGAAGTAAGAGAAAGAACTGATGCTTTAGATTCATTAGGAAATACAACAGCAGCTACAGGAAAAGGTTTTGCTATTGGATCTGCAGTATTAACTGCAGGCGCATTATTATTTTCATATGCTCAAATTGCAGGTATTAGTAAAATAGATATCATGCAAGTGGAAGTATTGATAGGACTTATAATTGGTACTCTTATGCCATTTGTTTTTTCAGCTTTAACAATGCAAGCTGTAGGATCAGCTGCAATAGATATGGTAAATGAAGTCAGAAGACAATTTAAAGAAATAAAAGGATTAATGGAAGGAAAAGCTGTTGCTGATTATGCAAAGGCAGTTGAAATAAGTACTGACGGTTCTTTAAGAGCAATGATATTACCTGGAATGCTAGCAATTATTGTACCTATTGCTACCGGATTGATATTAAACAAAGAAGCTTTAGGTGCAATGTTAGCAGGCGCTATTGCTTCAGGATTCTTATTAGCCATAATGATGGCTAATTCAGGCGGTGCTTGGGATAATGCAAAAAAATATATAGAATCAGGTGAGTTGGGAGGAAAAGGGTCAGATGCACATTCTGCTGCAGTTGTTGGAGATACTGTAGGAGACCCCTTCAAGGACACATCAGGTCCAGCTCTAAATATATTAATAAAACTTATGACTATAATATCTGTGGTTTTTGCTCCACTGTTTTTATGAGGATTAAACATTGGAATCTTTAATAGACAAACTAACATCTCTTTCAAAAAGAAGAGGTTTTATATTTCAAAATAGTGAAATATACGGTGGTTTAGCTAGTACGTGGGATTATGGACCAATAGGTGCAGAATTAAAAAAAAATATTAAAGATTATTGGTGGAACTATCACGTACATATGAGAGACGATATTGTTGCCTTGGAATCATCAATACTATCTCTGAATAAAGTATGGGAAACCAGTGGTCACATTCAAAATTTTTCAGATCCATTAATTGAATGTAAAGAATGTAATGCAAGATTCAGAGAAGATGAATTGATAGTAACAAATGGTGCGTGTCCTAATTCAAAATGTACTACAACTGATTTTGAAGACCCAAGAGAATTTAACATGATGTTTAAAACAAACATTGGTCCAATTGTGTCTGACAGTAGTGAAATATATTTAAGACCTGAAACAGCTCAAGGAATATTTGTAAATTTTGAAAATATCATAAATACATCAAGAAAAAAAATTCCATTTGGAGTAGCTCAAATAGGAAAAGCATTTCGAAATGAAATAACAACAGGTAATTTCATTTTCAGAACAAGAGAATTTGAAATGATGGAAATAGAATATTTTGTGAAACCTGATGATAGTGAAAAATTCTATGAGGAATGGATCAAAAATAGCATGAACTTTTTACTAGAATTAAATATTAATGATTCGAACCTTAGAATTAGAGAACACGAACAAAAAGATCTTTCTCATTATTCAAAAGGAACAAGTGATATTGAATATGACTTTCCTTGGGGATGGGCAGAATTACAAGGAATAGCAAATAGAGGAAGCTTTGACCTAGATGCACATTCAGAATCATCCTCAAAAAACTTTAGTATATTTGAAGAAGCTAGTAAATCAAGATATACCCCGCATGTAATTGAACCTTCTATAGGAGTAGACAGATTATTACTTGTAACACTATTAGATGCTTATACCGAAGAAAAAATAGAAGGAAAAGATGAAATCAGAACTGTATTAAAATTATCTCCTAAAATAGCGCCAATTAAAATTGCAATCCTTCCTTTAAGTAAGGATCAAAAGTTATCCGAATTATCTAAAAAAATCCAAAAAGATTTATTATCTAAAGGAAATTTGGGCAAGATTGAATATGATGAAACACAAAGTATCGGAAGACGATACAGAAGACAGGATGAAATAGGTACTCCGCTGTGTATAACAATAGATTTTGACTCATTAGAAGATAATAGTGTTACAGTTAGAAATCGAGATAGTATGTTGCAAGAAAGAATCAGTATCGAATCATTACATTCTTATTTGTTAAAAAATATTAATAATTATTAATTTAAAGGTTATTATTATTGAAAGTATTACACTTTTCCGATCTTCATATAGGATATGAAAGGTATTCAAAAACAACTGATTTAAAAACAGGCCTAGATGACAGGATTGTAGATTTTTTAAATGTTTTTGACGAACTGATAGACTATGCTATCAATGAAGATGTAGACTTGGTATTGTTTGCAGGAGATGCTTTTAAAACTAGAAATCCAACTCCGACTCATCTTAGAGAATTTTCAAAAAGATTATTAAAACTTACTGATAATGATATCCCAGTTGTTTTAGTAGTAGGGAACCATGATATCCCAGCAATCAAACAACGAGCAACTTCTCTTGATATATTCCCTACAATGAATATAGATAAAGTTACGGTTATTGACAAACTAAAACTTTATACTGTCGACACAAAAAATAATGGACCAATACAAATCATAGGATTACCATGGCCTAGATTTGGAACATTTACAACAAATATAAGAAAAAGTAATCCTAAAATAAAAGTAGAAGAAATAACTAAATCAGTTGTTGATTTATTTGATTCAAATATATCAAAAGAATTAACTAAGGTAGATAAAAAATTACCTTGTATATTTACAGGGCATTTAAGTGTTATGGAAGCTAAGACAAGTACTGAAACATTAATGTCTATAACAAACGATCCATTATTATCTTCGCAATTTTTCATCAAGCCAGAATTTGAATATGTAGGCTTAGGACATATTCACAAGGATCAAGTTTTGAACGAGAATCCGCCTGTTGTGTACTCAGGCAGTTTAGAAAGAGTAGATTTTGGTGAAAAAAATGATGAAAAAGGATTTTATATTATTGATTTAGATTTAAAGAAGCCTCAAGGTAACAGGCTCGCTTCATATAAAAAAATAAAAGTTAATGCTCGAGCATTTAATGAAATCAAAATAAAAGTACCAAAGAATGAGTTATATCCTAATAAATATATTGAACAAATACTTAATGCAGAGCAAATTGAAAATGCAATAATAAGAATACATATAGAATCCACAAAAGAGCACTTTGAAAGTATTAATGATCCAAAGATAAAAGAAATGTTAAGTAAAGCTAAAAATTTAGTATCTATAGTACCAACCTATATAACTGAACGTGAAACTTTAAATGTTGAATTAACTGAAAATCTTGGAGTAATGGAAACCTTTGAAAAATATCTAGATAATTTTGATGATATTAATGATAAAAGAAAAAAAGATTTAATTGATTTTGGGAAAGAAATAATAACTGAATACGAGATGGAAAATGAATAAATTAATATCAGCCATGATGTTAATACTCTTAAGTTTATTTTCAATAATGTGCTCAAATAATTCGATAGATAATTTCAAATTCGATATTAATTTATATGAAAAAGAAACTAATTTGGATGCCACTGCTCTAATTTCATATTCAGACAAAAGTATAACTAAAGATACATATATTATTAATTTTTGGTTCCCTTCTTGTGGTCCTTGCGCAAAAGAGTTACCTCATTTTCAAAAGTTATATCAAAATTATAGCGACGATATAGAAATTATAGGAATACAAATGATTGGAATTGATAGCGCCAAGGATGGGCTCGAATTTAGTGAAAATTTAAATCTAACTTACAAATTAGGTTACAATGAAGATAATTCAACAATTAGGAAATATAATATCAACTCATTTCCTACAACAATATTTGTTTCAAAAACAAAAAACGAAATAACTGTATGGGATGGATATATTCCATATGAAGATTTATTGATAAAAACTAATGAACTTTTAAATTAAAGGTAATAAATGTCTGAATTAATTACTGATACTATTAGATTTTTAATCGGATTTGTACATATTATGGCTGCCTCGACTTGGTTTGCAGGATCATTGGTATCACTAAACATAAGTACACTAACAAAACTGAATAAAAATTTTGATCAGATTTTTCAATATTTTATTCAATGGACAAATACAATAATTTCTACTCTGGTACTGACTGGAGTTATACTAATATTGGATAGCCTAGCAGGCATCGGTTCAAAACTTTATGTCTCTATTCTAACATTCAAATTATTATTATTTATGTGGATATCAATAATCTTATATCTGAACAAATATAAATCAAATTATTTCAAAAAATCTAATATATATAATAAAATTTTCAAATTAGTGCTACAATCTAAATTGATTTTCCCGATAACAATAATTATATTTTTGTTATCAGAATTATTAAATATTATTAGAATATAAATGAAAAAAGAATTAAACGAAATTCTAGCCTGCCCTACTTGCAAAGCTGATCTTTGCTTGGAAATAGAAACAATTGAAAACGATGACATTATTACGGGTAAGTTAAAATGTAAAGATAGTAAATGTTCGGATATTTACCCTATTATCGATGGTATTCCAAATCTTTTACCTCGAAAATAATTCAATATGAAAGAAGAGATACTAAAATTAAATAATCTACGTAAAAAAGCATCTCTTGGTGGTGGGAAGGAAAAAGTACAGGCTCAACATAATAAAGGTAAGCTAACAGCTATAGAAAGAATAAATCTACTACTCGATCCAGATAGCTTCATAGAAATTGATAAATTCACAATGGATAAAGATGTAAATATTCATGGTGATTCTGTGATTGTTGGAACAGGTAAAATCAACAATAAAAATGTTTGTGTGTATTCACAAGACTTTACAGTTATGGGTGGGTCATTATCTAATACAGCAGCAGATAAAATTTGTAAAATTATGGATATTGCAATTAAAACAGGTTGCCCGGTAATTGGGATAATCGACTCAGGTGGAGCTCGTATACAAGAAGGTGTAGATAGTTTAGTTGGTTATGCAAAGATATTTACAAAAAACGTAAGATCTTCAGGTGTTATTCCACAAATTTCAATAATTGTTGGACCTTCCGCAGGGGGTGCGACTTATTCTCCAGCAGTAACGGACTTTATATTTATGGTTAAAAAAATTGGACAGATGTATATAACAGGTCCAGACGTGGTAAAACAAGTAACAGGTGAAGAAACAACTCATGAAGAATTAGGTGGAAGTGAATCACATATGAAGCAAAGTGGACTTGCTCACTTTGTTTACGATAGCGAAAAAGAGTGTTACGAAAATGTTAGAAAATTGCTAGATTACATACCTCAAAACAACAAAGAAGAAGTATTAAGAATAGATTCTAATGAACCTGCTTTAAACGACGAAATGGATTCAATACTACCTGGAAATTCTAGCCTTTCATATGACATGAAAAAAATTATAGATAATATAGTAGATAAAAATACATTTTTGGAAATACAAAATGAATATGCAAAAAATATTATTGTAGGGTTTTGTAAAATAAATGGGAAAAATATCGGTTTGGTAGCTCAGCAACCAAATCATTTAGCAGGAGTATTAGATATTAATGCATCAGAAAAAGCTGCCAGATTTATAAGATTTTGTGATGCTTTTAATATACCAATAGTTAGCCTGGTTGATGTCCCCGGATTTCTACCTGGAACTGACCAAGAGCATAGTGGGATAATTAGAAGAGGTGCAAAATTACTCTATGCCTACGCAGAGGCTACTGTTCCTAAGATATCAATAATTTTAAGAAAAGCTTACGGTGGAGCCTATATTGTTATGAGCAGTAAATATCTATTAAGTGATTTGAATTATGCATGGCCGTCAGCAGAAATTGCTGTAATGGGGCCAGAAGCAGCTATAAAATTAATTTATAGAAAAGAACTAAAAAACTCTAAAAATCCTAAAAAATTAGAAGAAGAATTATTGAAAAAATATAAAGACGAAGTATTATCCCCTTATAGATTAGCAGAAAAAGGTTATATTGAAGATATAATAAACCCTGACGAAACAAGAGAAACCATTATTCAAGCTATTGATATACTAGAAAACAAACGAGAAATTTTACCTCCAAAAAAACATGGCAATATACCCCTATAAGTTATGAATAAAATAATAATTAACAATAAAACTAATATAAAGTTAAATAAAAAAGAGATATCTTTGTTAAAATTAGCAATTGAAAATCTTATTAAAAAAATATCAGTCAAACCAGAAACTGAACCAAAAACTAAAAATTTAAATAAATGGAAAACTCAAAAATGGAGTCTTTACAGATAAGTGAATTATGTCTTCAAAAATAATTAAAATAACTGACACAACTCTAAGAGACGCTCACCAAAGTCTTTTTGCAACAAGATTTAATAATGATACTATTTCAGAACTTGCTCCGCTTTTAGATAATGCCGGATATGATGTTTTGGAAGTGTGGGGGGGAGCAACTTTTGATAGTTGTATTAGATATCTTAATGAAGACCCTTGGGATAGATTGAAAATGATCAACAGGCTAACACCTAATACAAAATTATCCATGTTACTAAGAGGTGCAAATCTAGTAGGTTATAAACATTACTCTAATGAAATCATTCAAGAATTTATAACTGTTTCAGCTGATTTTGGAATAGATGTATTCAGAGTCTTTGACGCACTAAATGACATCAACAACCTTAAAGATGTAGCCAGTGCAGTTAAAAATACAGGTAAACATTTACAATTAACACTTTGTTACAGTATAGGAGAATCTGGCAAATTAGAAAAATCTAAAAATGAGATATACACATTAGATTATTATTTAAGTTTAGCAAACAAGTTTGTTGAAATGGGAGCTGATTCTCTTTGTATTAAAGATATGGCAGGATTACTTTCACCGTATGACGCATCAATATTAGTATCTGAACTTAAAAAAACAATAGACTTACCAATACAACTTCATAATCACTACACAAGTGGATTAGCTTCTATGACTCAAATTAAAGCAATAGAATCTGGTGTGGACGGCGTAGACACTTGTGTTTCCACAGTTTCACAAAAAACTTCACAACCTGCTATAGAACCGTTGGCAAAAACTTTTGATTCGCTAAATAGTAACTATAAGATAAATATTAATATGGATGTGGTAAGCAACGTTGCAAAAAAATTAGAAAATGAAGTAACAAAATATACCAAGTTTAATGTGTCTACAAAATTTTCTCCTGTTGATGCTGACGTGCTAAGTCATCAAATTCCTGGAGGTATGATTTCAAATTTAGCTTCACAATTAAAAGAAAATAATAATTTAACAAAATTACCAGAAGTGTTAATAGAAATTCCTAAAGTACGTAAAGATTTAGGAATGCCTCCTTTAGTAACTCCTATTAGCCAAATGGTAGGAGCACAATCAGTAAGTAACGTGATGTCAGGAAGATACGAGAATCTTTCTCAACAAATACTTGAATATCTGAATGGAGGATATGGAACACCACCAGGTAAGATTAATACAAAATTATTCAGTGAAAATATAAAAAATAAAAAAACCAAGCCTAAAATACAATCTCTAAATGATTATGCTAAAGAAATAAAAAATCTAACTAACTATAAACCCGACATAATAACTTATGCTATGTTCGAAGAAGTTGGTAAAAAGTTTCTAGAAAACAAATTATTAATTCATGATAAAACTGAAGAATCAACCCTTGAAATTAAATCAAAAACAGATGAAAATAAAAAATCTGTTCAACAAAACAATACTATTGATTTAACTTTAAATTTTGAAGGTAAGGAATACAACGTTTCTGCCGAACTAGGTAATGATAATGTCATCACTAATATAAATGATATAAGTAAATCTAAATCAAAAAATACAAAAGACAATAATGGTTTTGTTGCTAATAAAAATTCTATTGATAAATCTCTTTCAATTTTGTCTCCCATATCCGGGACAATATTAAAATACTTAGTTAAAAAAGGGGATAAAATTTCCAAAGATCAACCATTGATTAGCATAGAATCAATGAAAATGGAAAATACAATAAAGTCTGACAAAGAAGGAATAGTTAAACAAATTAATTACAAAGTAGGGGATTCAATAAATTCTAATGATCCCATAATAAATTTAAGCTAAGAGGTACCAAATGATAGACTTAATGAAAATAGCAAAAACTGAAGCAAGTGGCGGAGATTTATTTAATACATTATCCCAGCTTTTCGATAATGGAGATATAAAACCTGAAGGATATCCTGATGCTATTGTATGGAAAGGTGGAAATCATGATAAAAATATTAATCCTATAGCTCATTCGCTTACTGATGCATACGCCTTATTAGGAACTATTGCTGCAGTAGATATATTAGGATTACCTTTTTATGCTGTTCCTATGTGGTCACAATACAGACATGATACAAAATTAGAATGTTTATCCTGGTTTGGTAATATGCCTTGTACATCCATAAAATGGTCTACAGCAGGTGATGCATATGTTAATGATGGGAATGGAAACAAAGTGGTTGTAATGGGAAAATCTGGAAATGCTCCTCTTAGGACTCAGGCTGGGGTTTATTGTAATGTAAGACCCTATGGTCCTATCACAGTAGTAAGAAGTATGCCCTGCTTGCCATATTCACAAGACAAATCTTTATTCGATGTTGACGACAATGGAATTGTTCATTCAGAAATGAATACTCCAGGAGTACAAATGGCTTATGCAAACAGACTATTTTTGCAATTAGTTAATGATACTGGACATGTAGGAAGAGTTGCTACGAAACCAACACAAGCAATGGAAGATGGTATAAATGCAGGATTACATTCATGGCTTTTACAAGGTACGAAATTTGAAGTAGGAAGAAAATATGCAGTTGATCCTTATGAAGAGCATAAGGATAGAATTGATAAAATAATCAAACTTTTACCTGATGATTTCAAAGACGGAATGGAAAATTGGTCTGGAAAAATAGAACAACATATTGCAGATACAAACTACGGGTTGCTAGTATGGGATTTGATTAATAAGCAGAATACGATTGTACTATCTACAGATTTAGATGGTGATAGGCTGACAGATTTATTAGCTGATATATCTGATCCATTAAGAGAATTCGGTGGAATGGTGGCAAGTCATATAGGTAAAAAAATAAATATGAGAGATGTGTGGACTGAAATGGGATACACTACTGGTAACGGAAGAGATATGACATCAGTGATGCATAGAATGGATGGACCTCCTATTCATGAACAAACTCTTGGTTCAGCAGACGCTATGTTATTAAGACTGCTTGATGGAGACGAATGGGTTGGAGGGACTAAACAACCATATGACCCTAGAATTCATTTTGTTCTTATTAGAGATGCGTATATTGATGCAAATCCTGATAATAAAGAACTCCATAAATGGTTAGATGATTCTTTAGAAATTTTTGATGAAGTATATTCTGGTGACCGCCCTGGATTTCTAGACGGATATAAATTACTCAAAAATTCAATAAAACCTTGGGGTAATTAAACAATCAACATTGATGGTAATTTAAATGATAAGTATAATCTAATAATACTTATCATTTACACAATTATTAAAGGTCTTAAAATATGAATAAAAAAATATCTGTTATTGGAGCTGGAAATGTTGGAGCTACAACTGCACAAAGATTATTTGAAAAAAACTATTCAGAAGTAGCATTGATAGACATAGCTGAAGGTATTGCTGAAGGAAAAGCTTTAGATATATTGCAATCAGGCCCTGTCCTAGGATTAGACAATTATATAAATGGGTCTACAAATTATGACATCACAAAAAATTCAGATATCATAGTAATAACTTCTGGAATTGCAAGAAAACCTGGAATGTCAAGAGATGATTTACTTAAGATAAATATGAATATAGTATCAGAGGTTACTGAAAAATCACTTGATGCTTCTCCTGACGCTTTGGTAATTGTAGTCACAAATCCTTTAGATGCAATGGCAATGCAATCTTATAAAGTTAGCGGCAAAAAACCTAATGAAGTATTCGGTATGGCTGGAGTTTTAGATTCCGCTAGGTTTACAACTTTTATTTCACAAAGTCAAAATACATCAGTAAAATCAATTTCATCTAATGTGTTAGGTGGGCACGGTGACACTATGGTTCCTTTGCTAAATAACAGTTTTATCGGGGGCAAAAGCCTTTCGGAATCAATAAAAGAAGATGAATTAAATGATTTAGTAGACAGGACTAAAAATGGTGGAGCAGAAATAGTAAATTACCTTAAAACTGGCAGTGCATTTTATGCACCGTCTGCATCTATAGTTCAAATGGTAGACGCTATTAGCTCAGATTCAAAAGAAGTTTTACCAACAACAGCATACCTGCAAGGTGAATACGGAATAAACGACTTATATTTCGGTGTTCCTGCTAAACTAGGTAAAAATGGAGTTGAAGAGATAATTCAATATGATTTATCAGATGCTGAAAAAGAAGATTTAAATAAATCAGCAAAAGCAGTTAGAGATACTGTGATTGCCATGGAAAATTTATCTTAGGAGAATTTATGAATAACAATATTATGAAGGAAAAATTAAGATCAGGTAAAAATGTAGTAGGATTATTTCAAAATGTTATTAATCCTAATATAACTGAAATAATGGGGTTACTTGGTTTTGATTTTGTGATTGTAGACGGAGAACACACAACTTTTAATCCAAATTTAGCAGAAGAGCATTTTAGAGCAGCTGAATTAAGAAATATATCATCAGTCACCAGAATTGGACAAAATGATCAGCAGGTGATTCAAAAATTTCTAGATGCTGGATCACAAGGAGTTCTGATGCCTCTGATTAATAACAAAAGTGATGCATTAGAAGTTGTAGATTCGGTTAAATATCCACCAATAGGAAAAAGAGGTTTGGCAAGTGGAAGAGGGTCATCTTACGGGATACCTCAATCTGTTAAAGAACACGTAGATCACTCTAACAAAGAAACATTAGTTGCAATCCAAATAGAAACAACAGAAGCAATGGAAAATGTAGAAGAGATCTCTTCGATAGAAGAAGTAGATGTACTTTTTTTCGGTCCTTCTGACATATCTTCCTCGTTTGGAATTCATGGCCAAATAAATGATCCAAAAGTAAGAGATACAATATCTTCATTGAGTAAAATTGCCATAGGAAATGGAAAATCATGTGGAACAATTGCTAGAGATGCAAATGATTTCGAATTCTACAAAGAAGCCGGTTTTCAGTGGTTCTGCTCTGGTGTTACGAACATGATGCAAACTGGAATGAAAGAATATCTCTCTGAGTTAAAATAAATAAACAAAGGATAAATAAATGGCACAACATAAAGCAAACAAACCATCACATGCATTTGCTGGATTAGTTTCTTTTTTAAGAGCTCCAATATGTAATGATTTAGACCAAATAAATGCTGATATTGCTGTTATGGGAGCTCCGACTGATGAAGGTTCCCCATTTATGCCCGGATCAAGACTTGGGTCGCGTTCTATAAGAGAACATTCATTACGATTTGGTGATGAAGGATACTTTGATCATGATTCAAATAAAGAATATCTGAAATATGAGCTTGAAAATAAAAAAATAGTTGATGTAGGTGATGCTGATGTTATACCTGCAGATGTTGAAGGCACTTTTAAAAATATAACTGATCTAACAAGAATGGTGCTAGACTCAGGAGCTATGCCAGTAGTTCTAGGTGGCGACCATGCAATTACTTTTCCTGTTGTAAGAGCGTACGACAAGCCTCTGCACGTAGTTCACTTTGACGCTCACATAGATTACTCTCCTTTTATACATGGGTATAAATATACTAATTCTCACGCTTTTCGTCACATTCATCACATGGATCACGTCAAAAGCTTAACCCAAGTTGGTATTCGTAGTGTTAGAAACAAAAAATCTCAAGTAGATGACTCTTTAAATGACGGTAATCGTGTTATTGGAATGAAAGAATTTGGAGAGATGGGACCAGAAGGAATGGCTGATTTAGTTCCTAAAGATGCACCAGTATATGTAAGTATAGATATTGATGTTCTAGATCTTCCGTTGGTTCCAGGATGTGTCTCTGCAGAACCAAACGGTATGACATACATAGAATTACGAGATTCATTAGCTACTTTAGCAAAACATTCTGAAATAATAGGATTTGACTTAGTGGAAGTAAATCCCCAACTGGATGTTGGGACAGGTATCACTTCTTACATGGGTGCTCACACAATAGTTGAGTTTTTAGGACAAATCTGTGATCAACCTAGGTGGATCTCTAAACGTAGTAAATAACTTAACTTTTAAATTCTCTTAATTTTGTCGCATATCTGAATGTTACCAATACTAGAAGAATTAATATAAATCCATTTAAATTTAATGCCAATTGAGGGCCAGGAGCATTGTAATATTGATTAATTAACCCAGTAAAATCATATGTGTTAACAGCAGTTATAATTAATCCAATTATTAAATAACCTAAAGGACCCGATCCTAATGCAAAGGTCCAAGCACCTAAAGCTTTCCCTCTATCTTTATTAGATACAGATTTTTGTGCAATTATTTGATACAAAGAATCACATGAAGAAGAAAAGATATTAAGAGAAAATAGTACAACAATAAATATTAAATTACTATTAGAAAGACCTAAAAAGAAAACACAAAAAGACATGCCTAGAGCTGAATATAATAACCATAATCCTTTTTTTTGAGTATTTCCAAAAACGATAATTAATAAAATTCCTATAATTCCACCTAATTGCCTCAAAATCATCATAAATCCTAAGTCATCTGCATCACCTCTTAAAACATCTTTTACAAGAATTGGCATAATACTATTATGTGAAAAACCAAAAATTTCAGTTGTTATAGTTAAAATAATTAATACAAGTAAAACATTGTTGTTTTTTAATATATATAAAATTTCAGATATTTTGGGTTTTTCTTTATTATTACGAACTGGGGAGTAATTAGCAATTTTAGAATTTGGAAGTATTAAAATTGAAGAACACAAATGATATAAAGCTGATAATAAAAATGGGATATGAAAATAATTAGAAACTAATTTACCTGAAAAATAGCCTGCTACTATTCCTCCAATTCTATCAGCACCTTTAGTTAATGCAGTTCCTTGTGAAACAAATTTAGGCCCAACAATATCATACGAATAAGATTGTTGAGTAATCATTACAGCCGACCATATACACCCACTATAAAAAACAAAAATCATAATAATTGAATAATTATAAATTTCAAAATACATCAACAACGAAAAAAGAAACATTCCTACTGACCCTAAAAACATAATTATACTTAGTAATTTTTTTCTATTTATTAAATCAGCTATATAACCTATATAATTTGAAAAAATTATTATTGGTATTACTCTAACTGTATACATAAAAATCACGTGAATTTCAGAGTTTGTTATTTCATAAACTATGTATCCTACTGATACTTGTTCTTGATATGTTCCTGCAGCAAAAATTAAGACTGCAAACCATAGTCTGAAAAAATCTTTTTTAAAAAAAGGTAAGGAATTATTAGTAATAAGGGGCATAATATTAATAATTTATAGTTTGTGTAAGCCCTTGTCCAAATGCAGAGGAATTATCTATCGTATTGAAATATTTATAAGTTTCAGAACTAATTTTAGAAATAATATCTGAACCATTGTATTCTCCATTCAAATAATTTTGAGGGATTTCACCTTGCCCTCCGTACGATGTCATTACCGTTAATATATATCTTATATTATTTAGATAAACTATAGCAGTTTCACATCTTACACCTGGCATTCCTCCTGTTTTGCCTGCAACTTTAACATTTTCAGGAAGAGGCTGTGAAATAGGAGTACTTTTGTTTATGGCTAAAATATCTAAAGTTTTATTAGATACAGATTCATTAAATAAAGATTTATTATCTAACATCTGTAATATCATGTTCATTTCTTTAGGAGTAGCAATATTTTCTTTGCCTTCATTAATTGCTTGATAATCTTGCATTTTCCTATTTAATTTCATAGTTCCAAAATCATAACTAGATAACATTTCGTTTATCTCTTTTTGATTTGCTATATCTATGCATAAATTAGTTGCTGTGTTATCTGATAGATTAATCATTAAGATTGCTAGATTTTCAATGGTCATTTTTACTGAACCTGTCATTTTATGAATAACACCACTACCTCTTGATTTCATTTCTTCAGTAATTATTATTTCATCTGACAAATTGACTAATTTTTTATCAGCATCAGATAGTAATTTTATTAATATTGGAATTTTAATACTAGATGCAGTAGGAAAAATCATTTCATCATTAATTCCTAAATACCAGTTTGTATCAGGATCATAAATTGAAACTCCGCATAAACCTTTAAATTCATTAACAATATTATTAACAGAAAAATTAAGTTTTTCCAAATATGTATTTTGATTAATACCTGACATGTAAGCACCTTAATATAATAATGTACTAAAAGTATCTTTTATAATTTAGATAATTACTAGTAAAATGAATTAAATATTTAATATAAATTATGAAATTATCAAAATTAGTTAATGTGAATTGTACTTGTTGTTGTGGAAACACATAGCGGGGACTCTTTTGTAAATTTTTAAAAAAACCCCTAATGATATATTGGGGGTTTTTTTTTGGGAGAAAAAATGAATAAAGTATCTGAATTTAAATATAGTAAATTTTTAAATTGGAATGAGTATATAGATTCGATGAGTGAAAACAAAGAAAATTTCAAAAAGCTCACGAATAAAATACTTAAGGATAAAGATCTAATTAATAAAATAAATAAACTAAATACAAAGTTAAATAATAAGGAAATAATAGTACTAACTGAAGATTTTTGTCCAGATTCACTATTTAATATTCCAATATTAATTCTCATTGCTGAAAATTTAGATTCAGTAACACTAAAAATTTACAGAAGATCAGAAAATGAAGAATTAAATAAAATATTCATTAAAAATGGATTAAGTAAAATTCCTGCCATATTCGTTTTAGATAAAAACAACATTAAATATAAGTGGGAAGAAAAACCTGAAAAAGCATACGAAATTCAATCAAGTATCATAAATAAATTAAAACAAAATCCCGAAATCGATGACAATGAGAAAAAGAATAGTTATTTAAAATTAAGCGAATGCGAATACGAAAAAAATCTATGGGAAGAAACAATCAATGAAATCTATAATTTAAAAGAATTATAGATTAATCGTTTCTAATTTCTGCATCAACTACTAATCCTCTTCCAAGGTCGTACAAATCCCAAGGTTGGAAGCTTTCTACAAACTCTCTTCCTGCTTCTTCAGAATTTAGTCCTTTGATTGCTCGACCAGGGTCATAACCAAAAGTTTTTGCCCATGCATCAAATCCATTTTTTGTTTTGCGCACTCCACCAATTTCTTCTCTGTTCTCACCATCAGAAAGAATTAGTTTTATTCCTTTAGACCAATTTACCCAAAATAATTCCAAAATTATTTACCATCATTGAATTAATATTATTATTATTTATAATGATAATATTTTATTTAATAAATATAAAGATGAAATCATGTCAATTAAAGAAATCATAACTTACCCTATAGAAGATTTATTAAAAATACTAAGAAATAAAACTATATCAGTAGAAGAATTAACTAAAACTCATATAGATCAAATCAATAAAGTCAATAATTCACTAAATGCAGTCGTTCAAAGTACTTTTGAAGATGCAATAAAGAATGCTAAAAATTTTGATACAAATTTTGATAAATATAAATCCCTACCATTATTTGGCATACCATTTACATTAAAAGATTCCTTTGATACAAAAAATATAATTAGTACTTGGGGAACTGAAGGAAGAAAAAATTTCAAACCTGTAAAAAATTCGTCAGTAGCAGAAAGGCTTTTAAATTCAGGTGCAATTCTTTTAGGTAAAACAAATACTCCAGAATTTACTATGGGTGGGGAAACCGATAATGTTGTATACGGAAGAACTAACAATCCTTATAATACTTCATTGACACCTGGAGGAAGTAGCGGTGGAGCTGCAGCAATAGTTTCCTCGTGTGGTTCTGTATTTGATATAGGAACTGATACAGGTGGTAGTATTAGAATGCCAGCTCATCATTGTGGGATAGCCGGTTTGAAACCGACTTTTGGAAGAGTTCCAAGGACTGGACATGCAATATCATTTGATGCAGGACCTAGTGATCTTTTAACTTCAATAGGACCTTTAGCAAGATTCGTTGATGATTTAGTTCCGTTAATAAACGTCATCTCAGGTTCTGATAATATCGACCCTACTGTTCTTTTAAATAAAATAGATAATCCAAATACAATTTCAATAAATGAGCTAAATATAGGTTATTATCATTCAACCCAATCAATATCATCTGATACTGATACAATTAAAGTAATAGATAATGTTTGTAAAATACTTGCGACAAAGGTTAAATCAATAAACGAAATAGACACAAAAATAATTGATCAAGGAGATACCATAGCTGGAAATATAGCCAACTATGACAAGCGTAATTATCTTAAGCAACTTCTAGAAAGATCTAATACAAAAACACCTCACAAATGGACTGAAGCAAGGTTTAATATAGCTAAAGAATATGAAAACAAATCAGCTGTAGAAATGTCAGAATTAATACAAGAATTAAATAACTATCAAAGTAAATCTCTATCATATTTTAATAAATATGATGTCATAATCGCACCAGTGCTCCATAAATCAGGATTTCCTCATAGTGAAATAATGGATGCAAGAGAAAATGATTGGAATTATGTAACTAAAGGCACATTTTTACGTACTTATAATGTTACAGGCTGGCCAATCCTAACTTTGCGATGTGGTACAAGTTCTGAAGGTTATCCTATAGGTCTTCAAATTATTTGTTCTCCAACAAATGATCACGTAGCACTAAAAATTGGGCAGGTATTAGAAAAAGAATTAGGAGGCTGGATTCCGCCAAAGGATATGCTTAACTGATTATAGGTAAGCCTAAGCCTTGAATGAATTCAACATTTGGAATTTTTGTTAATTCAGAGGTTGGTAATTTGATTTTTTGAGAACGTGTACCACCTCCAATAATAATATATTCTAATTCTTGTATATTGATATCTACATAAATTTTCAAATCTTTTGGCAATCCAACTATAGTAACACCACCAATCATCATGTTAGTTAACTCTTTAGTTTTTTCAGCTGAAGCAAATGAAAGTCTTTTTACACCCATTAATTTTCTAACCGTTTTATTAACGTCAAGTTTATACTCAGCTGTTACTAAGCAAGCACTATAAATAAAAGGTTCTTTTTTTGATGCAACTATGATTGCATTTCCAGAATTTGATTTTGGAATATTATAATGATTACAAAATAATTCAGTATCAGCTAAATCAGGATCACATTCCATCATTTCGTGGTTTATCTTATATAATTCCAAAAATTCGGCTATAGATTTTTCTATCATATATCAACTATCAGTGGTTGTATCAGAAGAATCAATTTTTTGAATATCTTCAGAAGTAATTGATTTCTTATTAAATGAATTTGGTGCAATGATTCCTCCTGAAAGAACCATACTCATAGCTTCTTGGACAGACAAATCTGTATCTTGAACTTCTTTATATGGAACCATAACAACAAAACCTGAATTAGGAGTTGGAGCTGTTGGAATATATACAGTTGCCATAGTTTGTTCTTTAGAAACTTCAATTATTGAGGTTAAAAAGCCTAAGCACCACATTCCTTTTCTAGGGTGTTCAATCATAACAACTCGTTTAAATCCTGTAGAAGAATCTTTAGTTCCTGCTAAAGATTCAATTAATCTTCTAGCTGATGAATACAAAGAGCCTACAACAGGCATTCTCATCACAAAATTTTGAATTATATCGCCTAATTTTTGTCCAAAATATCTAGTGCTAAGTAGACCTACTCCATAAACAAGAACCATTAAAACTAAAGCCCCTAATCCAAAAATTCTTTTTCCACCAAAAAATAATGAAACATAAGGGGCTAACACTCCATCAATTATATCAACTAAAAAAACAACAATTGTATACGTAACAATCAATGGAATCATAATTAAAAAGCCGGTTAAAATCATTCTTGAAATATGTTGATAAGTAATATTACCTGCATATTTCCAATTTGATTTCTTAGCTATAGGAACAAAAATATTTAATAACGAAGCAATAAATATCGAATAGAAATTAAAAATTGAGTTTTTTGTATTAGAAAAAGTTTTTTTAATCATACTAATTATTTTCCATATTAATTGAATTTGTTAATCCAATAGTAATGTTATATATTTTTTTTTGAATATCTTTATCATAAGAATTTTCAGAGGAATTTACAATCTTCCCTTCCGAAAAATATTCTGATGTAATTCTTTCAGATTTACATTTCAGAATAACTTCCATAGTTTCTTTTGCCGCTATCTTTGGTGATTTACCATAAAGTTTTAAACCATATTTAATAAATGATAACCATCCATAATTTGATAACAATCCTGTAGATACAACTCCAGGATGAATTGCATTAACTAAAATATCGTCATTTTTAAATTGATCAGCTAAAATATATGTTGTACACAAATTAGCTAATTTAGATTCTCTATAAAGTTGAATTCTAGACAAGTTTTGATAATCATTAGAATCATAAACATCAAAATCTCCTAATGCTTTATAGTGAGCAACCGAATTGTTATTTAAAATAAGAGCATTTTTTTCAAACATATTATTATTATAAAGTTGTGTACTTAATAAATATGGGGCAATGTGATTAACAGCAAATGTTAATTCGATTCCTTGTTTAGAAATACCTCTTTTCAGTGGTAACACACCAGCATTATTTATCAAATTATCAATTTTAATGTTTTTTTGCTTAATATAACCAGATAATTTCAAGATTTCATTTTGATCCGACAAATCAGAAATCAAATAAGAAGCTCTAGTAGATGGATATTTTGCTAAAAGTTCTTCTAAAATTGGAATTGTTTTATTTTCGTTTCGGTTAATGACTAAAATATTTTGGTAATTTTTTGCAAGAAGATCTAATAGGTGAAGTCCTATTCCTGAAGAAGCGCCAGTCAAAATAGTTACAGATTGATTAGATAATACGTCTATATTATCTGAAACTTTCATGCACATTCCTTGTTTAAATATAAGTAAACTTAATTTATAATCATTTGACTATTATTAAATTATAGATTAAAAAGGTTATGGAATACAGAGATAATTCAATTTTGATAGAAGCTAAAGAAGTTTTTAACAAGCTAGGTAATGAAAACCTAGTAATAATTGACTGTGACGTAAGTGAATTATATCAAAGAGCTCATATTAAAGGGGCCGTTGCTCTTCCGGTACACCACTACATTAAGCAATCAGGTTACGAAAAATCAGCAATAGAATATCCTCACATTATGAATAAAGCTGAATTTGAAGAATTAATTAATATATTAAATATAAACTCTAAATCAGAAATTATTGCATACGATAATTCAGGAAATTTATACTCTAGTAGATTTTGGTGGTGTTTAAATTATTTTGGTCTTAAAAATGTGAAAATACTTAATGGTGGATGGAAAGAGTGGTTACATTATGATTATCCAATAGATTCAGGATTTAATTACGCTTTCAAAAAAACTTCTACTCAAAATTTAGCTAAGTCAGATATAGAAATAAAACAAAATGAAAATTATATATGTAAATTAGATGATTTAAAAAAATTAATTAATGATCCAAATTCTATAATTTTAGATACAAGAAATATCGACGAATACACAGGTTCAAATTCTAGAGGTAACAAAAGAGTTGGGCATGTGCCTGGATCTGTTAATATTGAGTGGCTAGAATTTATTGATGCAAATAATAACAATAAATTCAAATCACAAAATGAAATTGAAAGTATTCTTAATAAACAAAATATTACCTATGAAAAACAAATAGCAACTTACTGACAAGGTGGCATACGTGCGGCGCATGTATTTGTTGTATTAAAATTAATGGGATATGAAAATATTAAAGTTTATGATGCTTCGATGGGAGAATATGCAAATCTAGACAATACAGAATTAGAAATTTAACAATCTATATCATTTACTTTTTCTTGTAACAATAAGAAGAAGTGATGGAAGTATAAGAATGGAAGACAGCATAGCAAAAGAAATCATAAAAGCTGACAGCACCCCATAAGTTGAGAACAATGGCATGGGAGCAAAAGAAAGTATAGTAAAACCAGCAATACTAGATGCTCCTGCCCCTAATAAAGCTAACCCTGTTCCTCTCATTGAAACCTTCATTGCATCTTTCTTGTTTTTTTGTATTTTTAATTCCTGCTTAAATCTTTCTGTCATATGAATAGAAAAATCTAGTCCTACCCCAATTGATACTGCGCCAATTGTTGCCGTAACAAAATTTAATCCGAATCCAAAAACATACATAATTGCATATAACCAAACCACAATTAGTAATAAGGGGAAAACTGTCACTAACGAATAGAAAATATTCCTGGTGGCTATCAGTAAAAGAATTAAAGCACCTATAGCAGCAACTGGTATTGATTGGCGCAAGGAATCTGTTGCAGCTGAAGTTTGAGCCTCTCTTACAAAAGGTGATCCTGTTATCCCGTAATCTTTTAAAGTATCATTTTCAAATTTGTCAAAAATTGTAACATCTTTATTTAACTGATCATAAGCTGAAAGTATAGTATCAAAATTACCAGTACCAGGTATTCCTACTTGTTGTCTCATATAAAAAATATCGTTTTTCTGATCATATCTTAAAAAAGTACTTACAGAATCTGGAGTTAGCAAAAATTCATTTTGATTTTTTGGAATTCCAATCAAAGGAGCTATTTTAAATAATGATTCCAATTGTTTTGAATTGTCGAATATTAAATTATTATCAATATCAGTGATTATTTCTTTTGTGCCGAGTTCATGTGTTGAATATACATTAAGTGCAAATGGATTTTCTAAAATTGCTTTCATAAGATCAAATATTGTTAGATCATAATACTGAATAGATCCATCGACATTTTTTCCAACATATTCATTTTGTTTAAGAAGTGAAGAAAATTCATTTAATGAATTAACAAAGTTTTCCGAGTATAATAATCCTTCAAAATATATTTCAGCTGGCTCTCCTGCTGATTCATAATAATATTCATCAAGTTTGTCTAAGCCTACAACAAAATCTGAGTTGGGATCAAAGAAGTCTTTAACATCAAATGAGGGTTCTAACTTTAAAGCATAGTATCCTGCAAATAAAGTCAAAAGAACAGCGGATAAAACAACAGGATATTTATACTTAGTTATTCCGGAAAGAATAGATACTATGTCAAATTTTGCAAATAAAGATATTTTGTCTTTATTTTTATTAGAGGTTGATGGGAAAATTCTAATATTGCCGAAAGTTTTTATAATAGTAATTGGTAAAATTATAAATAATAACAAGTAAGCTAGTAATGCAAGGCCACCATACCCAGGATCTAGAACAACAGTTAATATTACAGAAGTTCCTGCTAAACTCGCTGCGAGTATTCCGAAAATTATTTTTATAAACACATTTATGTCTTTGTCATTTTGATTGTACTTAATTAATAATTGATCAATTTTCATATATGCTACAGGTGCCATTATTCCTAATAAAATAAATGAAGAAACTGTGGCTGTAGCTGCAGCAAATCCAAAATGAATTAAGGCTTCAATACCAGTAACTGTATTTGCTAAAAATGCTAAACTATCACTCATTACTGCAAGTATCAACGCTCCAGAAACTGCAGTTAATCCTACTGATAAAGCTTTTTTTACATTATTACCAAATATTTCTTTTGATTCTTGATATCTTCTTATAGCATGAATAGCAAAATCTACGCCTAAAGAGACCATAGAAATAGGAACAATAAAATCAACTATTAATCCTCCTTTTAATCCTAGTATACTAATCATACCTTTTAGCCATATTATTAGAGCTGCTATCCCAAAACCTATAGTTGCAACAGTATAATATGATCTTAAACTAAATCCTGAAACAAGAATTGCCGCAATTACTGTTAATACTAAATATGTTCCTGAAACAGCTCCCTGTTCTTCGGAATATAAATTAACATCCACTGCAATTGGCCAAACTTTATAATTAGTTTCTTCACCAGATAAAATTTTTACAATTTCTCTTCCAACTCGTTCCTTATCAATTGTAGCTTGATCAGCTCCCAATCCGTAATCTACATTACCTCCTCCCATCTTATTGTTATCAAGTAAAACGCTAACTAATAATGCATTAGAAGACCATTGTTTGTATTTTCCATACTCGTTTTCAACTTCCATATAATTTGTGTGTTTATCATCACGTGGTAGCCATTCTAAAACACTAGTTGATTCTGAATATTCTATTAATTGTGCAATAGCAAATTTCAATTGATCATAATCAGCACCGTTTACGCCATCTTTTATCATCAATTGTTCTTTTAAAAATGTATCAACAGTATCTACTAAAGTTGATATTCCAGATATTTTTGTACCAGTAGTCAAATCATTATAACTAAATAATAGTTCTTTATTTTCTAATCCTGCACTAGTTGCTAATTGCCCTAATTTGTCTGTTTCAAGTAATTTATTTTGATTGGCAAGAATTTCTTTAAACACTATTGGTTCTAATAAATCATTATTTTTGGACTCAACAATGACAGATGTAACATGAACTGGAGATTGAAAATTACGGTTAATTTTTTCATTCAAATCAAAAACATCACCACCAGTATCGAAACTTACTTCATCAATACTTGTGTCTTCTGAAGAAACGTAAGAAAAAATTCCTGTTAACATGATTGTAACAGCTATGAATAAAAAAGGTTTTCGAGATAGAAACCTAGTTATTTTATTATCCATACAAAGCGCTTAACAAATAAATCCATAACATAATACATAATATAAAAATAATTTGTAATATATTTAGTGATTTAATTCACATAGCAAAGGGTTATTTTATAATACGCCCATATATTGATTTGGATTATCAAAAAATTTAACAAAGAAATATTTAGTTAATTTAGGATTGATTTTGTTTTTTCTGACAAATTCCAATTTATACCCACATTTTTCATAAAATGTAGGTGCTTGGAATTCGCTTGTGGACAAATTGATATTGTTATATCCTTCATTCTCAAATTTGTCTTCCAAAAATTTCAATAATTTTTTTCCATAGCCTTTCTCTCTGTAGTTTCGATGAATCACTATATTTTCAACATAAACTTCAGAAAACACTGTGTAGCCTGATAATACTCCTACAATTTGATTGTCAGAACTAATAGTGATAGAAAATTCAAAATATTTATCAGAAATACCATTTGATTGTTCATATTCTTCGTGTACCTGATTAAGAAACTTTTTAATTTTCGAGCTAGCACTGCCCTTTTGAAATTCAATCATAGTCGACTTACCAGTTCTAAAACAGATGATTCAATCATTTCAATTTTTCTCCATCCAGAATATTTTTCTTTATATTTGTTTATCAATTTCTGGTCAGGTTGTTTGTTTTTAAGTTGAACACAATCATTTATTATTTCATCAACAAAATTATTAGCATCAATCATGTCACTATAAGTACCTATTTTCCCGTGCCCTGCAACAAATGTAGTTGGTTTAGTATTTAGTATTTTTTTAGAAGTCTCCATCCAATCACTTGGGTAGCTATCACCGAAAAATGGAATCCCTTTATTTTGTATTACATCACCTGTAAATAAAATATTTTCCTTTGGTAAATGTATAAATATATCTCCACTAGTATGTGCTTTTCCAAAATATTTCAAATCAATTTTTCTATCATCTAAAAATAGTGTCATTTGATCATTAAATGTCATATTTGGAGGAGTGATATTAACAATCTCAGCTTCTTTAGACCACGGATCTTTTGCTGATACTATTTTATCAAGCCATTGTTTATTCCAAGAAGAGTCTGTCATTTCTTTATAGCAATTACTATGACCAATGATTGTTGAATTAAGAAATTCTTCGTTTCCCCATGAATGATCCCAATGCGAGTGTGTATCTATAAGGTACTTAATTGGTTTATCAGAAATACGTTTTACATCATCAATTAATTGTCTGGCGTGACTGGGTACTCGAAGGCTGTCAATTACCATAATCTCTGAAGAGCCAACAATAATCCCTGAGTTTGTCAAACCCTCAACTATTCTAGCGTAAACACCATTATCTATTTCTATTATTTCAGCCATAATTTAATCTTAACATATTTTTTTTGTAAGCTATAAAGTTTTCCTTCAGTCTTTTATAATCTGGTGTTACAAAATTGTTGCACTTTAGTGTTTCTAGTTACACTAAAGCCACGCAGCTCCCCGTACACCACTTGAATCTCCATGAACTGCTTTGATGATTTGAGTGCTTATTGAATCTGATAATACATATTCATCTAATAGTATTGGAACTTTATCATAAATTCTATTTATGTTAGACAATCCCCCTCCTAAGACTATCATGTCTGGATCTAATAAATTAATAACTATTGATAAACTTTTTGCTAATCTTAATTCGTACAACTCCATAGCCTGAATAGCAAACTCGTCTTCTTGATCTACTAATTCTACAATTTTCTCTGGGGAGATGTTCTTATTTGTGATATTAAAAAATGTTTTTTGAAATCCTTTACCAGACAAAAATGTTTCAATACATCCTAATCTTCCGCAATAACAAGGATTAGATTTCAATTCCAATTCACTTGACCAAGGCATTTGATTATGTCCCCACTCGCCACTATTTGAGTTTAATCCCTCATGCAACCTGTCATTAATAACTATACCTCCTCCAACGCCTGAGCCAAGTATTACACCAAATAGTGAATCAACATTTTTTCCAGCTCCATCTGTATATTCAGATAATGTAAAGCAATTAGCATCATTTTGAACATTTATTTTTCTATTCAACAAATTTTCCAAATCGGAAATCAATGGTTTGCCTATTAGGTAAGTACTATTTGCATACTCAATCAATTCATTTTTTTGTGAAAGTTTACCAGGGATTCCTATTCCTACTGTAGCATCAAAGTTGATCAATTTTTCAGCCTCAAAAACTAATTTTGAAATTAATTCTAATGTAAGACTATAGCTATTTTGCGGTGTTTTAATTCTTTTTCGAAATAGTTCAGTTCCACTTTTATCAAGCAGTATAATTTCAATTTTTGTACCACCTAAATCTATTCCAATTTTATAGTTATCTGAAGCCATAAATAAGTTGTTAAATTAGTTATAGTGTTTAATTAATTCAGGTATTTTTGTCTTATAATGGCATAATTAGATTTAAAGAAAACCAAAAAGTAAATAACACCCATTCCAGTTACTTGAACATTCATATTTCTTGTACAAATCAATAATATCAGATATCCACCAGGTACACTTAATGTGGATGAATACTTAAAAAACCTAGCTAAGTAGGTTATCATGCTAGCTCCAGCAAATGTAATAAAACCAGCAACATTAAATAATGAGAGAGTAATTCCTGCTAACGTAGCATAGCCATCCCCACCCTTAAATCTTATAAAGATAGATTTCCAATGCCCTACTATAGTACTCATGGCCAATACAATAACTATACTATTATCAAAACCTAGAGATCTTGCAGCAATCATAGTTCCTGAGCCTTTTGTGAAATCCGCTGTAAAAGCCAAAAGAGCTGGTTTTAATCCAGAAGTTTTCAAAACATTGGCAGCACCTGATTTCCTGTTACCTTTTAGAAACAAGTTTTGTTTATATTTGGATCCTATCATAAATGAAAATGGGATCGCTCCAATAATATAACTGGCGAATATAGCTGTAGCAATTCTGATCATAGTAAAATATAGAGATTATTGTTACATACTATACGAACTAGTATAAAAAAGAAATTAAAATTAATATTAAACAATGATTTTCAAAATAATAAAAAATATAAACGCAGATCTAATAAGACTGATTCTTGCAATTACTTATGGTAGTTGGTTTATATACATAGGAATACAACATTTTTTAGATCCTGATTGGTTTGAGCCAATAGTTCCAAAAATTATCGGATATCCTTTATTTTGGGTATATTTAAGTGGGATTTTTGAAATCATGTTAGGAATTTTGATAATAATACCTTCATCAAGAAGAATTGCAAGTTTAGGGTTTATTCTTTTTCTTGTAATTGTATATTGGGCAAATATAAATATGTGGATAAATGATATTGAAATTGGTGAAAACAGACTTTCACAACAAGGGCATGTTATCAGAGCAATAATTCAGATCATATTAATAACAATTGTTGCTTGGATAGGAAAATTAAAGCCATTAGCTAGGAATTAGTGAAGGAAATGAACCGGGTGAGGCTCGAACTCACGACATCAACATTAAAAGTGTTGCGCTCTACCAACTGAGCTACCGGTCCTTAAAATTACGTATATATTTTACAACTTTAGTTTGCAGATTGTTACTAATTTTATTATATTAATATAATTATTTTTAATAATCTATTTCTCCGAGAGAATTTTGCATGAGTAATTTTAAAAAAATAAATCTTATTTTAATTTTATTAATTTCCCCGATAATAGCTTGTGGAGATAATAACACAACAAAAACCACAGAAAATAATGTTCAATTAAGTCAAATTGACACTCAAAATATTAATTCTTCAAAGCCAGTACCTGAGCCCAAACCCACTCCTTCACTTAAGTCTAATCCTGCCCCCAAGTCAGACGAAACTAAACCCGTCCTTCCTTCTACATCCAATTCTAAAACCAAATCTGACTCCAAAGATTCTACTGATCCTAAAACTGTTAACTCTATACCTCCAGTTTCTCCCCCTCCAATTGTGTCAACACCTAAAACATCCATTCCTCCAAAAGCTCCAATCGCAAGTAGTAAGCCTAATATTGTAACTCCTTCTCCTGCGCCTAATATTTCATCACCAGATGATCTAACTAAATTTATTTCTAATTCAATTCAATCAGCAATGATTTCAGGAACGTTGGATAAACTGGACCCAAAAGAACTTTGTTCTAGTGCTCCTGACTTTTCAAAAAATATGTGTATACAAAAAACAACTTCCGACATTCAAATGGCTACCCAAATGATTAACTCATCAAATAAATCAACCACACATCAAGCACCTCCTAATCAAATTCAAAAAGGTGATAAATCTAGTGTAGATATGAATTCAAAAAACCCATGTGCAAATGTTCCTGCTGTGGCAAGAGATGAATGTTTAAAAGGGATAGCCCAAGCAAAAAAAGACAATCAAGGTAGTGGCGGAGAAACTAAAGATTTTTGGGACAAGCTAAAATATGCAGACAGCTTTGATCCATATAATCCTCTTAAAATAGCCAAATTTAATTTTACTGAAATTGAAAAGTTTTCAAAAATATCAAAAATCAGATCTGGCGTTGGTCACAATTATACGCCTAGTACTGATGAATACGATCCCACAAATAAAAATTGTAAAAGTATGAAACACTATCTAATCCCAGTTGGAGTCCCTAATTCTAGTGATTTGTATGCCAAAACTCCTCATACTTTTGAATGGATGTCAATTAAATATTTTTCTCCAGTAGATGGCTATATTATTGGTGTTTCATATAAGGAAAATCCATATGGAACTGAATCTAATTTTAAAATTGTATCGAAAAATAATCCTGGTTATTATTTTGGATATTTTCACGTTGCTCTATTAGATGGATTGAAAGAAGGCTCAGAAGTAAAAGCTGGGCAACAGATAGGAACATTTGGTGATGAAAACACTTGGGGTGAAATAGCAGTTGAAGTCCAAGTAAAAAATGGCAAAACCTATGCTCCTTCATTTTTAGAAGTATCAAGTGAAGAAGTATTTAAACAATTTGAAAATAAAGGTGTCAATACTTTTTCTGATGTGATTATTCCAAGAGAATATAGAGATGCAAATCCGTTAGCTTGTGATAATACTGATGCAGGATGGTTTATTGGAAGTGGCAGATCTGGAGTTTCTGATAGAAACTTTGAAAGATGGCAATTTGAAAGTGGAGATAATTGGTTTTTCTTTAAAAATTAATTAAGTGGCCAATATTTAATCATTGGTTCACCAATTATATAATCATAACTTAGTTCTCCCCAATTTCTTGAATCGTTACTAACCCACCTATTATCACCAAGAACAAATACATGCCCTGTACTTATTGTTACAGGGCCAAAATCAGACAGATCCTTGTATTTATCGTTATCTAAGTATGCTTCTTTAATTTGACTGTCATCAAGGTAAATTTTCCCTTTTGAAATTTCAATAGTATCACCAGAAATACCAATTACTCTTTTGATAAATTTACGTTCGGGATTATTAGGGTAATTAAATACAACAACATCACCTCTTTTAGGATTAAAAGGTTTAATATACTCATCAGAATTCGGGTTTTTTAAATATGAAAATTTTAATAGAAGTAATCTATCACCTTGATTATAATTTGGAACCATGCTATCTCCAACAACTTCATAATTTTGAAGTGTTAAATTTAGCAAAATAAAAAACAAAATTCCTAATAACAAACTTTCAGAAAGTTCGTTTATTCCTTTCCACATTTTATAAAAATATTTCATAGACTTCATTTTGTTATAAATACTTATTATTATTTTAGTATTATTTATGTAAACTGTAATTAATTGTTTAAGATTAATATAATATTATGAAATTGTTATCAAAATATATAGTCACAGTACCAATTATATTATTTTTAATTTCCTGTGGTGCTGATGAAATAAGTAACTCAGAGGAGAATCAAAATAATACCCCAGTTAATGCAAAGGTTTATCAAGATTCAGATATAACTAAAAGTATATCACCCCAAAATAGCACTATTATTTCTAGTTCACAAAACGGAATAATTGTTTCAGGATCTTCATCAGTAATGGTTGAAGCCGATTTAGTTGAAATTACCTTGGGAATTGAAGCAACAAATATAAGTGTATCTAGAGCAGTAGAAGAAGTGTCTGGTGCTAATCAAATATTACTAGATGTATTGGATAAAAATAAAATAATAGAAAAAGAAATAGCAACTACTAGATATACTATTTCTCCTCAATACCAATATAGCCAAGGAAAGTCAAAGTTAACAGGCTATAAAGTTACTCACAACACAAAATTTAAATATAGAGATTTGGAAAATGTGGGTTCACTAATAGATCAGTTGTCAACCGGTCCAAATTCAGTTGGAAATAATTTAAGAGTAAACAGTATAAACTTTTCAATCGAGAACCCTACAAAATATGAAAACGAATTAAGAAAAAATGCTGTAAATAATGCTTTACAAAAAGCTCAAAGTTTAGCTGATTACGCAGGGGTTTCTCTTGGATTGCCTTTCTATATATCTGAACACTCCCCTACTAATTTTACGCAACCTTTGCCTGAGTCAGATATGATGATGACAAAAATGGCTTACGCAGCCCCCTCTACAGAAATAAATTCCGGGCAATTAACTATTACGTTTAATGTAAATATGGGATTTAGTATTAAATAATTATTGGAGTATATAAAATGGTTTTAAGTGATAAAAGTATTAAAGAAGAATTAAAAAATAAAAATATAATAATAGAACCATTGGGTGAAAATGCAATTCAGCCAGCAAGTGTCGACGTGAGATTAGATGAAAACATACTTGTATTCAGAAATACAGATATTCCATACATTGATGTAAAAAACATATCACATAATCTTACCTCTTTAGTAAAAGTAGATGATAAACATCCTTTTATCTTACATCCAAATCAATTTGTTCTAGGTAGTACATTAGAATATGTAGAAATACCAACAAATTTAGTTTCAAGATTAGAAGGGAAAAGTTCACTAGGAAGAGTAGGATTACTAATACATTCAACAGCAGGATATATTGACCCTGGCTTTAAAGGTAATATAACCCTTGAATTAAGCAATGTATCCAATCTTCCAATAACTTTATATAAAGGTATGAAAATTGGTCAAATGTCTTTCAATAAATTAACAACTCCTGTTGAAATTCCTTATGGATCTGACAAATTAAATTCAAAGTATCAGGGACAAAGACTTCCTACTGCGAGCTTATTTCATAAAGATTTCAAAAAATAACTATGGACTTTATGCAGGAAGCAGCAAATGAAGCTTTGTTAGCAATGGGAAATTGTTCTCCTAATCCTCCTGTTGGGGCAATTATAGTATCTAAAGATAATAAAATTATTGGAAGAGGACATACTCAAAGATTTAGGCATAATCATGCAGAAATTGAAGCTATTAACAGTTGCAATGAAGACTTAAAAGAATCAACACTATTCACAACATTAGAACCATGCAATCTAACTCTTAATACTCCTCCCTGTACTGATCAAATAATTAAAAGTAAAATTAAACATGTGGTAGTTGGAGCAAAAGATATAAATCCTAAAATTAATGGAGCTGGGATCAATGAGTTGATTAAAGCTAATATAAAAACAGAAATGTCAAAAATAAACAAAACAATAAATTACTCATTGGAAGCCTATAATCATTATGTGAAAACAAAAACTCCATTTCTAACTCTTAAAATGGCAATGTCTTTAGACGGGAAAATTGCTACTAATACAGGGGATTCGAAATGGATATCTGGAAAAGAATCAAGAAAACTAGTGCATAAGTATCGATCTAATACAGATGCTATTTTAACAGGAATTAATACTGTTATAGAAGACAATCCGACTTTGAATGTAAGATTAAAAAACAATAAAAAAGCATATCAACCAAAAAAAATTATAATAGATACAAAAGGTAAAATCCCTTTAGATTCAAATTGCCTTGATTCCAACTGTATTATTATCACCTCAGAAATGAATGAAAAAACAAAAAATGAATTAATTGCTAAATCTGTAGTAATAGAAAAAGTTCCATTAAATAAAGCTGGGAGAGTTGATCTTACTTATTTATATGGGATTTTACTAAAACATAACTTAACAAATATATTTATTGAGTGCGGTGGCACACTTTCAAGTGAACTTTTAAGACTTAAACTAATTCATAAAA
>MDSX01051554.1_pt1 | contig 34166 bp, 30 predicted proteins | sample 811141 | NCBI WGS metagenome assembly MDSX01 (sample SAMN05326642, study PRJNA326480) | marine metagenome | isolation source: seawater | place: Atlantic Ocean: South East | collected 2010
TGCGTATTCAATTGTATTGAATCAACATTGAAAAACAAGGAAAAAGCTGCATTTATTGGCTTTGGTACTTTTTCTACATCTGAGAGAGCTGCAAGAGACGGAAGAAACCCTGCGACAGGAGCAACCATCAAAATACAAGCAAAAACACAGATTAAATTTAAGCCAGGAAAAGCACTAGCTGAATCCGTAAACGGCTAATAAGTATAACAAACACTTTAATTGTTGGGGGCAATCTACACTTTGTAGATTGCCTTTTTTATTTTCGCCGCACGAAATGCCTTCTACTACTATAAAAGGCTTCAAAAAGTAAGTATGAAATCAAATCAAGATTTAAAAAACATAGCTTCACAAGTAAGGAGAGATATAATTCGGCAGGTATCATCTGCAGCAAGTGGGCATCCAGGAGGATCACTAGGTTGTGCTGATTATCTCACCATATTGTTTTTCTCTATTATGGATCATGATCCTGCATTTAACATGGAAGCTAAAAATGAAGATGTGTTCTTTCTTTCCAACGGGCACATTTCTCCATTATATTATAGTGTTTTGGCAAGAGCAGGATATTTTAATGTAAATGAACTAGCAACTTTTAGACAGATCAACTCAAGACTTCAAGGTCACCCAGCCACTCATGAAGGGCTTCCTGGAATAAGGGTAGCATCTGGTTCATTGGGGCAAGGTGTTTCAGTAGCCATAGGAATGGCACTTACTAAAAGGCTGAATGGAGATGACAAAACCGTCTTTGTACTGACCGGAGATGGTGAACTTCAAGAAGGACAAATATGGGAAGCTGCTCTATTCGCTGCTCACAACAAAGTGGATAATCTAGTGCTGACTATAGATTGGAATGGGCAACAGATTGATGGGGCCAATGATGATGTTATAACTCTTGGAGATCTTGAAGGAAAGTGGAAGGCTTTTGGATGGGAAGTTATGTATGTAGATGGCCATAACATTGATGAGCTCAAAACAACCCTGAATAACGCCAAGAACCTTAGAAATGGCAAACCCGTTTGTATTCTTATGAAAACAAACATGGGTGAAGGAGTGGATTTTATGGCAGGTACTCATCACTGGCATGGAAAAGCACCTAATGCAGAACAAACTGAAATAGCTCTTTCACAGCTAGAGGAAACTCTGGGAGATTATTAAAACAAATAAAGCGAAAACATATGCTTTCAGAATATATAAGTAAAGGCACCTCAGATACTAGAAGTGGATATGGTGCCGCGATGACTATTTTAGGAGAAAAGAATCCAAATGTGGTAGCACTTTGTGCTGACTTGGTAGGATCTTTAAAAATTCAACCATTCATAGATGCGCACCCTGAGAGGTTTTTCCAAGCAGGGATCTCAGAAGCAAATATGATTGGGATGGCAGCTGGACTTGCAACGGGTGGCAAAATTCCATTTCCAAGCACCTTTGCCAACTTTGCCACAGGAAGAGTGTATGATCAGATCCGACAGTCTGTGGCCTATTCACATAAAAATGTAAAAATTAGTGCCTCTCATGCAGGTATTACATTAGGAGAAGATGGCGCTACTCATCAGATACTAGAAGATTTAGGTATGATGAAAATGTTACCTGGAATGGTAGTAATAAATCCATGTGATTACAATCAAACAAAAGCTGCTACTCTTGCGGCGGCAGAGTACTATGGTCCTGTGTATTTGAGATTTGGTAGACCTAAATGGCCAATTTTTACTCCTGAGGATCAAAAGTTTGAAATTGGTAAAGCCATTCAAATGAATGAAGGTAGTGACGTTACAATTGTTGCAACTGGTCATCTGGTATGGCAATCACTAGAAGCAGCAAGAGAACTAGAGAAAGAAGGAATAAATGTAGATCTTATCAATATCCATACTATTAAACCTCTAGATGATGCCGCAATCCTGAAATCAGTGTCAAAAACTAGATGTATTGTGACAGCTGAAGAACATCAAAGAAACGGTGGACTCGGAGATAGTGTAGCCCAATTACTTAGTTTGAACAATCCAACACCTCAAGAATATGTAGCTGTAAATGATTCATTTGGTGAAAGTGGAAAACCTATACAACTGATGGACAAATATGGTCTTGGAGTGAAAGATGTCGTAAATGCGGTAAAAAAAGCTATTTCTCGAAAAAATTAAACCTTAGGCATCAGAATTGCTTTATAACATAATTAGAGCGGATTCAGATTAGATTAATAAAAGAAAGCTATGAAGTTTGGTACTAAAGTGATACATGCAGGGATAAGACCTGATCCTGCAACTGGGGCTATAATGACTCCTATTTTCCAAACTTCGACATATGTCCAAAATGCCCCTGGTGATCATAAAGGCTATGAGTATGCAAGGACGCAAAATCCAACTAGATCAGCCCTAGAAGAAAATTTAGCAGCTTTAGAAAATGGAAAAGAAGCCATTTGTTTCTCAAGTGGCCTCGCGGCCATGGATGCTATTTTGAAAATGTACAAACCTGGCGATGAAATCCTTTCTACAAATGATTTATATGGAGGTTCTTATAGATTGATCACCAAGGTTTTTGAAAACTTTGGTCTAAAAGGAAGATTTATTGATATGAGTTCTCCTGAAGATCTCATTGAACAAATTTCTTCATCTACAAAACTACTATGGATAGAGACACCAACTAATCCAATGCTTAGTATTGTGGACATAAAGAGGGTTGTAGAATTGGCACATGCCAAAGGAATAAAGGTCTGTGTTGATAATACATTTGCTTCTCCATACTTGCAACAACCTTTGAATCTTGGAGCGGATATGGTATTGCATAGTGCCACTAAATTTATCAATGGCCATTCTGATGTAATCCATGGATGTGTAATTGTAAATGATAAAGAAATCGCTGATCAACTCAGATTCATCCAAAATGCTGCAGGTGCTGTACCTGGACCAATGGATTGTTTTTTGGTTCTGAGAGGAATAAAAACGCTTCACCTTAGAGTTCAAAGAGCATGTGAAAATGCTGAAAAGATTGCTCACTTTCTTAAAAGTCATGATGCAGTTTCAAAAGTATTTTGGCCAGGATTTGAAGATCATCCTAACCACACTGTGGCTAGAGACCAAATGAAAATGTTTGGGGCTATGGTTTCATTTGATTTAAAAAATAACAGTTCAGCATCAGCCAATAAGATGCTCTCTGGGACAAATTATTTTGCCTTAGCTGAATCATTAGGCGGTGTAGAATCTTTAATAGGCCATCCTGCAAGTATGACCCATGCTTCTATCCCAAAAGAAGAGCGTCTAAAAGTGGGATTGACGGATTCTCTAATCAGATTAAGTGTTGGAATCGAAGATGTAGATGATCTCATTTCAGATCTAGATCAAGCATTATCTAATTAATCATAATTCGCTTTTCTCCATAAATTTTCCAGCAATCAAGTCTTTACATATATCAGAAAAATATATGTTTCTTTTTCTTAACATGATCTAAAAGAACAGTCGAGTAAGCATTGACTAGGTAGGCTATTGATTTCCAATAAGCTTTTTTAAAACACAATAGTTATTAACATTTATTTTGAGATATCCACATGATTTACTTGACTATTCACATTTAAAATAGCATAATGTGTTTTATCACATTGTCCATAACTTTAATACAATGTTACCTTTACACCCCACTTCAAAATAATAATGTCAGAGCAGCAATCACTTACTTCAGAAAAGGGAACAAAACTAAAGACTATGAGGTCTGAGCCGGATCTCAGTGCCTTGGTCTATGGAAGAGTGATGCCACAGGCTACACCACTCGAAGAGGCCGTAATTGGGGCACTTCTGGTAGATAAGGATGGATTACCATCAGTAATTGAGATATTAAGGGCAGAAAGTTTTTATAAGGACGCTCATGGCATGATATACGAGGTAATGCTAGAGCTTTTTGAGAAATCTCAACCTATTGATTTACTGACTGTTCATGAATCTCTTAAGAAAAATGGGAAGTTGTCTAAGGTGGGAGGACTTGATTACCTATTAGAGCTAACTAACAAAGTAGCTTCAGCAGCCAATGTAGAATACCATTCTCGGATAATTGCTCAAAAATATATACAAAGACAACTCATAAAAGTATCAACAGAGACCATCAAGGATTCATTTGAGGATGCTAAAGATGTCTTTGATCTTCTAGATCAAGCAGAGCAAAATCTGTATGATATTACCGATAAGAACCTCAATACGGGATATGAGAAACTCAGTGCTTTAGCTATAAAAGCCAGAAAAGAAATAGAAGAAGTATCACAAAAAGAAGAAGCCCTTACAGGAGTGCCAACCGGTTTTGCCGATTTGGATAAAATGACCTCTGGATGGCAGAGATCGGATCTTATTATTATAGCTGCACGGCCAGGAATGGGAAAAACTGCATTTACTCTTTCACTGGCACGAAACGCTGCCCTGCAAGGAAGACCTGTAGCTGTATTCTCATTAGAGATGAGTAATCTACAATTAGTACAGCGTCTCATCGCTATGGAATCCGAGATAGATAGTAGAAAACTAAGGAATGGAAATCTTACTAAAGAAGAATGGCCCAGACTAAATGCTGCCGTGGACAATATGGCAGAGTTACCAATCTATATCGATGACACTCCTGCCATTAATATTTTTGAGCTAAGAGCAAAGTGTAGGAGATTAAAACAAAATCACGATATCTCATTAATCGTAATCGATTACCTACAACTAATGCAAGCTGCACCAAATGCGGGCAAGACTAATAGGGAACAAGAAATATCTACTATTTCAAGATCCTTAAAAGGCCTCGCAAAGGAACTAAGTGTGCCAGTAATTGCTCTTTCACAATTGAGTAGAGCTGTAGAAACTAGAGGAGGAAACAAGAAGCCTGTACTTTCAGATTTGAGGGAGTCAGGAGCCATTGAACAAGATGCCGATATTGTAACTTTTATATATAGACCTGACTATTATGAGTTAAGTGAGGATTTTGAAGCAGCACCAAATGAAGCAGAAATCATCATTTCCAAACATAGGAATGGGGCTTTAGGAAGTGTATTTCTGAGATTTATAAAGGAATATGTAAAGTTCACAGAACCTGATCGATCTATGAATTTCAGTGATCCATTAAGTCCTAATCCAGATGGATTTACAGAATCTATGAATGCAGGCATTATCACTCGACCTAGTAGGATGAATGATGAGGATATTCCTTTTTAATTCCTTCGGATAGAATAGTTTTAACACAATTTCATTTCACATATCTTTGTTCACTTCATTGACTCATATTTCAATGAAATAATCATATGAGACTTAATAAATACATAGCACATTCCGGCCTTTGTTCGCGGAGAAAAGCTGGAGATCTAGTAAAAGAAGGTGTAGTGAAAGTGAATGGCGAGATAGAAGCAAATCCTGCCTACGAAGTACAAAAAGAAGATAAAGTAGAATACAAAGGGAGAGTATTAAGACTGGAATCTAAGATGGTCTATGTTCTAATGAATAAACCTAAAAACACAGTAACCACTACAGCGGACGAAAAAGGGAGGCGGACAGTCATGGACATTGTGCAAAAAAAGCATAAAGAAAGAATCTATCCTGTCGGTCGTTTGGATAAGAATACAGTCGGTCTTCTGTTACTAACTAACGACGGGGATCTTGCTAAAAAACTTTCACATCCAAGTCACAAGGTGACTAAAAAATATCATGTAGTACTTGACAAAGAAATACCAGAAGCTCATTTGAAACAAATAAAAGATGGACTCATTCTAGAAGATGGTAAAGCAGAAGTAGATGATATTGACTGGATCTTTGATTCTGATAATTCTGAAGTTGGAATTGAGATTCATATTGGAAAAAATAGAATTGTAAGACGCATTTTTGAGCATTTGGGTTACAAAATATTGAAACTGGATAGAGTGTACTATGCTGGATTAACGAAGAAAGACTTACCTCGTGGTTGGTTTAGAGATTTAAAGCCGAAGGAAATTGTAATGCTCAAACACTTTTCATAAACAAATAGAATATGGATATAGAGAAACTTAAATACCCAATAGGAAAATTTAAAAGTCCAGATTCATTTCATGCGACCTTAAGAGCAACTTTTATTAAGAATATAGAAGAACTTCCTAGCAAAATGAAAGTAGCTGTAGAAGGATTATCTAAGCAACAATTAGATACTCCCTATCGCCCTGAAGGATGGACTGTGAGACAAGTGGTCCATCATACGGCAGATAGTCATATCAATAGTTATATGCGTTTTAAATGGGCTATGACCGAAAACGAGCCTTTTATCAAAGCATATGATGAAAAAACTTGGGCCAAACAGCCAGACGCACTTGGTGGTGATCCTTCACTATCTCTTCATTTATTAAGCGCTCTTCATACGAGATGGGTATACTTTCTAAATGCTATGAGCGAGGACGATTTTAAAAGACAATTGCAACATCCAGATTGGACACGAAAGTTAAGCTTGAATATGATGTGCGCTTTATACAGTTGGCATTCTCTTCATCATACGGCCCACATTACTGAGCTTAGAAAGAGGAACGGCTGGTAATTTGTTACATTTTGGATTCTGCCTTTTCCCACTGAGCCATAAGATCATCAAGATTTTTCTTTTTTTTCTTATGAAGACCTATAACTTCATTTGCATTATCTGACTGGTAAAATCCTTCTTCTCCCATCTGTTGCTCCATTTCACCTATTTCCTCTTCTATTTTACTAATTTTTCTTTCTAGGTTTTCAATTTTTCTTTTAAGAGCTTTCTCTTCATCTGGTGAGAAAATAGCCTTTTCTTTTTCTACTTTCTTTTTAGCATTTTGAAGCTCGACTTCCCTCATATTATCAAGAGCTCTTTTTTGTAAAAAGTAGTTGACATCTCCGAGATGAGTGAATAATTTTTTATCTCTAAATTCGATAGTCTTATCAGTAAGATCAGATAGAAATTCTCTATCATGTGAAACTACAATCATACTACCATCATAATCTTGAAGAGCTTGTTTGAGCACTTTTTTAGAAATAATATCTAAATGATTAGTAGGTTCATCCAAGATCAACAAATTGATAGGTCTAAGTAGTAAACAGGCTAGAGCCAGTCGTGCTCTTTCACCTCCACTTAATACCGAGACCTTTTTCTCTACATCTTCTCCACTAAACATAAATGCTCCTAAAATGGATCTAAGTTTTGTTCGCAATTCTGGAGGCGAATGATTCTCCATCGTTTGGAGAAGTGTGATACTTGTATCTAATGCATCAGACTGGTCCTGAGCATAATAACCTAATTGACAATTGTGCCCAAGGTTCACATCACCACTAGTGACACTTAAGCTTTTAGTCAGAATCTTAGCCAAAGTAGTTTTCCCTTGCCCATTTTGACCAACGAATGCTATCCTCTCTCCTCTCTCCAGAGTAATGCTCACATTGTTCAGAACATGAAGATTTCCATAGCTCTTACTAATATTTTTTCCTTCTGAAACAATTTGTCCTGATCGTGGCGCAGGAGGAAATTTGAGATTCATTGCTGCAACATCTTCATCTTCTAGCTCTATCCTTTCTATTTTATCTAACTGCTTTTTCATGGATTGAGCCATCTTCGTCTTTGTAGCTTTAGCCATGAATCTCGTGATGGTCCTTTCTTTTTCGGCTAAGACTTTTTGTTGATTGATATATGCGGATTGCATTTTTTCCTTCCTATCAATCCGAAGCTCCAAATATTTGGAGTAATTAGCTTTATAGTCTTGAATTTGCCCAAGCTCTATTTCTACAGTTCTATTAGTGGTATTATCTAAGAATTGCTGATCATGAGAAATAACAACTACCGATTTCTCATAATTTTTAAGAAACCCCTCTAGCCATATAATAGATTCTATATCAAGGTGATTAGTAGGCTCATCAAGTAGTAAGTAATCCGGCCTACTGAGAAGCATTTTAGCGAGTTCTACTCTCATTTGCCATCCTCCACTAAACTCTGCAATCTCTCTTTCAAAGTCAGTTTGTTTGAAGCCCAACCCTTTCAAAATCTTTTCTGCATCTGCCCGAGCAGTAGCACCTCCAATGATGTCATATTTCTCATTAACATCGGTGAAATCCTGGATCAACTTAGCATAACTATCACTCTCATAGTCGCTGCGCTCTGCCATTTGATTATTATAGGATTCTATTTTTTCCTCAAGCTCTTTTAATTCATCAAAAGCGGACATCGCTGCATCTATCACTGTACGAGTCTGATCTAATAAAATTTCCTGATGTAGGAAAGCTAATGTGCTGCCGTTTGGTCTGGTGATATCACCCTCTTGGGCACCTATCTCTCCTGATAAGATCTTAAGAAGCGTAGACTTTCCTGCCCCATTACGACCTACAAGGCCTACTTTATCTTTATTTTTTATTATTAGGTTGATCTTATTAAGCAATCTGCGATCTCCGTATTGTACGTATATATTGGTAGCTGTAAGCAAATCTTTTTGAAATTTGGTGCAAAGGAAGGGAATTTTATGGAATGGTTCCTAACAATTGAAAAGTATGCCATTTGCAAAAAAAGAAATGCACTACATCAGTACAAACCGGCAACCTGTTGGCTTACTAGTAAAGTAGTCTTTGTACAATCAATTCTAAGAAATCAATATTATTAGTGTAAACACCTATATGTCAGCCATTTCTGAGATATACTTTTACAGCCTATTAATCTATTAAAAAACTCATTTTCCTTTTTTTTCTAATTCAACTAAATCACTTCAATCACAATGAGGGGTACCTAAAGAGCTCTCAGGTATTTGAAATGTTGACTAGTGAGGAGTATCTCAATCTTTCTTTAACTCATCAAAAAATGGTTGTCAATAGATTAAATGAATCTTCAGAATCTCTAACACACCATATGCAAGCCTGTTGGCAACCAGGATCCAATATGTCCGAGGTGATGGCTTTTTATGAAAACTACAGCGCTACAATAAATAATAGTCTTTCTGATCATATGAAGAATCAGGACCCAAAAGCCTATCAGTTTAATGATAATAATAGATGGTCTAATACTGCTACAAATGGTTCAGGACTAAATCAAGGTGACCCTACTACTCTAACTTGGAGTATTGTTCCTGATGGAACGAGCATTTATGGATATAATGGTGAAGCTACATCTAAAAGTAATTTAATATCAATGTTTGATGGTCAGTATCCAACTACTCCTCCTTTTGATCCAAATGATCTAACAGAAAGGGATTGGTTTGAACATTTTGAAGATATATTCGAGAGATGGTCTCAACTTACAGGAAACAAGTATGTATTTGAACCAAATGATGATGGAAGTGCTTGGACCAGTCTAACTATTGCGTCCGGTTCTTTAGGTGTAAGAGGTGATATCAGAATATCTGGCCATTCCATTGATGGCTCTTCTGGTTCAAATACTCTAGCATATAATTTTTTTCCAAATTTTGGAGACATGGTAATTGATATAGATAACTTCTCCTTTTATGGCAACACTTTTGGAAACTCCTTGGGTTTAAGAAATACACTATCTCATGGACATGGTCTAGGTATTTCTCATTCTTGCCCAATTCAACAAACAAAATTGATGGAACCATTTATCTCATTTAATTTCGATGGTCCACAATTTGATGATATTTTGGCTGCAAGCAGAGGGTATGGAGACAATCTAGAAATGAATGATATTATAGCCTCAGCTTCAGATCTTGGGACGGTTGTGGACGGTATTCCTTTTACTCAATCTGATGTAAGCATTGATGATGACAGCGATGATGACAGCGATGATGACAGCGATGATGATTATTACAAATTCACAGTCACATCTAATGCAGAAGTGAGTATAACATTGACGCCAATAGGAGCCACTTATTTGGCTGGACCTCAAAATGCTAATGGAAGTTGTAGTCCAGGGTCAAATTTCAACCCACAGTCTGAGAACAATCTTTCTATGGAGCTAATAGCAACAAATGGAAGTACTGTAATCACAACAGCTAATTCTCAACCGACAGGAAGTGTAGAAACCATAACAGACCAAACATTAACTGATGGGTCAGGAACTTACTATTTAAAAATAGAAGGGAGTGATAATGCAACCCAAGTTTCTCAAATACAAATATCTATCACAAATACTGCTATTTTAGGGTGTACAGATCTATCAGCTCATAATTACGACCCTTCAGCGACTCAAGATGATGGATCATGCCTAACCTGTAGTGATGGAATCATGAATGGTGATGAGGTAGCTATAGATTGTGGCGGAGCTAAATGTGCTGCATGCATTACAGGATGTACAGACCCTATGGCCTGTGACTACAACCCAAATGCACAAATCTCTGGAAGTTGTGATTATTCATGTTTAGGATGTACAGACCCTATTGCTAACAACTTTGACAATTCAGCCACCATCGATAATGGATTATGCACTTACGATTGTAACACCTCTTCTGTAACGGTAATTGATAACACTAACGTGAATAGCATCATAGTTACTTCTATGGATAATCTTACCACATCTGGTCCTCTTACCCTCACTGCAGATACTGTTAGATATCAAGCCCAAAATTCCATTTTAATAAATGCAGATTTTACTATTGACATGGGAAGCTTAGTATCAATGGATGTTGATAGCTGTCATTAATTTCTGATTTCCATCTTAAGATTGAACCCTTTCTTTCTCCTGAGTGTACTTACACTGAAATAAGGATGTCCTCGTTTACTTTCATCTGGCAAAAAAATCAACATGAATTATAAATCATTACTTATAGTCCTCTCATTACTTCTATTCTCCTTACCCTTCTCGGCTCAAAAGCCTCAAAAAATATTAGGAATTGCAAAAGAAGATAAGAGTTTAGAATATTATCTAGAACAAAAAGAATTGTGGGAAAAAGAAATCAAGAAAGATCCAGAAAATGGAAATGCATGGCGACAAAAGTATTCAGCACAAAGGGCTTTTTTGCAAAAGAGCTACCCCAATCTTTGGCAAAATGATCAGGCTCAAATTTTCAGCCAATTAAATGAGATAATCGTTGACGCCAAGGAATACATAGACGGTAGTTTTGAGTTTTATTTCATCAAATCTCTTAATTCTACAGGGAAGGAATCAATTAAATATAGCAAAATGGCCTATGAATTGGACCCTGATCGTAATGAAACTCATGGATGGTTATTCGTAGATGTTGTTATGAATTTTAAGCATAAAAAAGCAAAAAAGATAGGAGCAAGATTATTGAAAAATAACCTCTATTCTAATGCCAATCTTATTTGGAACCTGAATAGTCTTAACACTATGGAAAAGAATTCCATTTTCATAGGTAATGGAGATTTAGATATCATACCAAAGTGGGCATTGCAATATGGCAACGGTGTAAGAGAAGATATACTTGTAATAAGTAGATGGAGTATGGCAAATGATGAGAGTTATAGAGATTCTATATTTCATAAGATAGGAATGAACAAGCTTGAGAAATCAATTGAAGACTTTACATCACCTACAGAATATGTAGATTATTTAACTCTTCACATGCTAAAGAATCGAAAAAGAAAAGCATATATGACATGTGGAGGAGATATGAATTTCTTTGAAAAAAGCGGAATTGCCGATAAAATTTACCTTGTAGGGACAACATATGTTTATTCAGAGAATCGTTTTGATAATAATCGTGTGCTTCGAGAGAATTTGGATCAATATCAATTGGATCATTTGATCAAAAACTTTCAAAAACACCCTGAAGACCAAATGATAAATACCCATATGCATCTTAGTTACTTACCTGGAATTATGAATGTTCTAGAATACTACGAAAAGAACAACTTAGCAGAAAAGGCATTATACTTTGAAAAAGTATTCAAAACAATCGCTGCCCAAAGCGGAAAAGAAAAAGAGGTTTTAGGATGGTATACACCAGGGTCATAACAAAGTTTTTTTATTTAAGGAATGAACCTAAAGCAAAGAACTGACGAAGAATTATTTCAACTTTTTTTGTCTGGAAAGGAGTCGAAAGGATATAAAGAAATCTATAAAAGATATTTCTCTTCATTGGCTAAGCATGCCTCTTGGACAACTAGTGATATAGAAAAAGGAAAGGACTTAGCGCAAAAGGTTTTGGTCAAATTATATGAAAAGCCTGAATTGTTCGATTCGAATAAATCACTCAAAATTTGGCTTTTTACCATTCTTAAAAATCAAATAAAAAATGAGTGGCGAAACGAAGGAAATAGAAAGAGAATATTAGATCAATTACCAAAATTCGATTTTAATACTCCCGACAATACTCAAGAAAAAGAACAAACACAAATGGTCTCAGAGGCAGTGTCCAGCTTATCAGAAAATCACAAAGAGGCATTTCTTCTAAAGTATTCTAACAATTTAACAATTAAAGAGATTAGCACCTATCTCAGCATAACAGAAGGCACAGTGAAATCAAGAATATTCTATGCCATCAAGGCAATAAGAAATCATATAGAGAATAGTAAAACCACCAATGATGGAGAATAAAGAACTTCCACAATCTATAATAGATGCATTAGGCAGTGGGCCTTTTAATTCCTTAACTCAGGTACTCCAAAATGAAGTTTTAGAGTATATGACAGCAGCGGAATTTAATGAATATCAAGGCTATATATCGGACTTTCAAAGTGTTGACCATTCATTAGAAAAAAGCATTAAAGACAGTAGAAATAGTCAAAATAAGTTAGATCAAACAAATGAACCAGGTCATTATCTTTCATTTGCTAAAGCCTTAATTTTGATAGGATTAGTTGCTCTACTTTCATTCTATTTAGGTCGAGTGTCTGTCAACAATGAATGTCCGGATGAACACAACAATCTGATTTTCGCTTATCAGGATACTCTTGGCAGATCATTAGCGGAGGATACTATTCAGAGGAAATTATGGACACTTTTTGATAAAGAGGTATTGTAAATTCTAAGAAATACTTTTAAAACTTTGTCTATCTTTCTAAGATGACAACTAGACGAAATTTCCTAAAGACTTCAGCACTCTCTTCATTAGCGATTCCATATGTAAAAGGGATTGATAAATCTTACTCTTTAAGTAATATTGATACTTCCGAATCTGTGGAAGAATTTTGGAAGAACATAAGGATACAGTTTCCACTTAAAGAAGGGCAGACCTACTTTAACAATGGAACCATGGGACCAATGTCAGGATACACTATGAATAAGGTCATATCTGATATGCTGTATAGTACAGTGCATGGAGCCGAAACCGATTATAAAAAAAATGACCCAGGTCCTACCCTTCTCAGTGGCTATTTCAAACATGAAGAAATAAGACAAAAGGTTGGAGCAGTCATAAATGCTGATTTTAAAGAAATATCATTAATACCGAATGCCACATTTGGCATGAACTATATTGGACAGGGTTTAGATTTAAAAGCAGGTGATGAATTAATAAATACTGATCAAGAACATGGTGGAGGTTTTGGAGTTTGGAGGATGTTGGCAAAGCGTCAAGGTTGTATATACAAAGAAGCAAAGATGCCTGTCCCTGCAAACGATCCGCAAGAGATTGTTGATTCCGTAATGAGTCAAGTGACAAGTCGTACTAAAGTCATTGCAATACCTCATATAGTATCTGTATATGGAGTTATTATGCCAGTAAAACAGATATGTGCAGAAGCTAAGAAACGAGGTATATTCACAGTATTAGATGGAGCACAGACTGTGGGGCAGATTAATGTTGATGTAAAAGACATAGGCTGTGATGCTTATTACTCAAGTCTTCATAAGTGGATGTTAGCTCCAGGAGGAAATGGAATTTTATATGTAAATAATGAATCTGTAGATCAAATTTGGTCTACCATTGCTAGTTATAATTGGGATCACAAAGACGATCATGGATTTCGTTTAATGCAAAATGGAACAACCAATCAATCTTTAGTTGTAGGTCTAGATGCATCAATTGATTTTTACAATACTATTGGTCATAATAAATGGATCAAAAGAATAAAACATCTGGGTGACCACCTTAGATCAGGCCTTAAGGAAATTCAGAAAGTGACAATTGTCTCTTCTACTCATCCTAATATGAGTGCAGGTATGGTTACTTATAAGGTAGAAGGAATGACTGGACCTCAATTACAAAAACATCTCTGGGATACGGCGAAAATGCAACCTAGATCAGTAGGTAGTGAACTGATGAGGCATTGTACTCATATTTATAACAGTGAGGCTGAAATAGATAAAGCATTAGAGATTATTCAAGCTATATAAAAACAGGTTATGAATGGTTACAGAACTTGTATGCTTTACTTTGTACTAATTGCTTTTTTTATATCATGTGAATCGACTGATAAAAGCAATATTTCTCAACAGAAAAAACCAAATATTCTCCTTATAGTCGCTGATGACTTGGGTTATGGGGATATCAGTTGTTATGGCGGTGATATTCCAACTCCACATATTGATGCTTTAGCCAGAAAAGGAATTCGCTTTACAAGATTTCATACTTCCCCTTTGTGCGCTCCTACCAGAGCAATGCTTCTCTCCGGAAATGATAATCATATAGCCGGAATCGGAGCTCAAGGGAATCGAACTGAACATTTTGGATATGAAGGAAGACTGACCGATCGCATTGCAACAATACCTGAAGTTTTAAAATCAGCTGGTTATAATACTTATATGTCAGGCAAGTGGCATCTTGGTTCCGATTCTTTATCTGATCCATCGCAAAGAGGATTTGACCAATCATTTGCACTTATTCCTGGTGCTGGCAATCATTACAGTGATCAGAATGTCCTTAGATCGGGAAAGTCTTTGTATCGAGAAAATGGCAAAAAAGCATCTTGGCCAGAAGGTGCATATTCAACAGATTTTTATACAGATAAGATCCTCTCCTACCTTGATTCACATGACGACTCACCATTTTTCGTCTATGCAGCTTACACCTCACCTCACTGGCCATTACAGGTAGATGAGAAGTATTCAGATCAATTCAAGGGACAATATGACAGTGGATACGAAGAGTTGAGAGAGAAGAGAATGAAATCTCTAAAAGAGTTAAAAATCATTCCTCAAAATTTAGAATCACCTCCACTTCATGAATCAGTAAAACCATGGAACTCATTAACTGAAAAACAGCAAAAAATAGAAGCTCGAAAAATGGAACTCTATGCAGGTATGGTTTCTAATTTAGACGAAAACATTGGTAGACTAATCCAATATCTAGAGGATAAAAATGAGCTTGAAAACACATTTATAATATTCATGTCAGATAATGGAGCCGCTCATAGAGATTTTTACTATTCAGAGAATTTCAAAGTTCTTCAAGAATATTATAATGACGATGTAGATAGAATGGGCAAAGAAGATTCCTACGTGTCATATGGTCCTCAGTGGGCTGAAGCTGGTTCTGCACCTTTTAAATATTTTAAGGACTATGCTACAGAAGGAGGAACCAATACTACATTGATAATAAGTAGCCCTTTAGTTAAAGCGAAAAATGAAATCAATCCAGAATACGCGACTGTACAGGACATAGCTCCAACAATTTTTGAATTAGCAAACACTTCATATCCAAAAGCCAAAAATGACCTTTATCCTTTAAAAGGAGAATCAATATTGCCCTTTCTTCGAAAAGAAAAGGAAAATATCCACTCCGAAGACCATGTCTTTGTCTTCGAGCATTTCAGCCATGCCATGGTGAAAAAGCACAAATGGAAAATTGTAAATTCTAAAAAACCATTTGATATTAAGAATTTTGAGTTATTCGACCTTGAAACCGACATTTCAGAACAAATTGATCTCCAGAGTAAGCATCCTGAAAAATATGCTGAACTTATAGCTGAGTGGGAAAAATATTCTAAAGAAGTACAGTTGCAGTTTCCAACTCCTGGGGGAGATATTTGAGTATCTGCTCAACAATGCTATAATTCCTTCTGTACCTTACATGGATTTCCAAATGCAAAAACATCATTTGGAATATCAGAAGTTACAACACTTCCTCCACCAATCGTCACATTATCACCTATTTTGACCCCAGGAAAAATTATTGTGTTCCCCCCAACCCAAACATTATCACCAATCGCAACAGGTTTTGTTATTGTTTTGTAACTAGACCTACCATTATGCTCAATGATCCTTTCTGATGCTCTAAGCGGATGACTAGCAGTATAAATTTGTACATAAGGAGCTATCAATCCATTTTCGCCAATAGTGATCTTATTATTATCTAAAAACATACAATTGACATTAATGAAAGTGCCTCTACCTATAGAAATATTTTCTCCATAATCACAAAAAAATGGAGCTTCAATCCATACTCCATCACCAGTGAAACTAAATAACTCGATCATAATTTCATTTCTTCTTTTCATCCTTTCAGAATCAAGATGATTATATTCTTTAAGTAATTTTCTAGCATTATGATACATTTCTAAGAGCTCTGGATCCCTTGAATTATAATGATGACCTGAGAGCATTTTTTGTTTTTCTGTCATTTCCATCTAATCACATTATTTTAGAGGCTCGATATTGTATTTTTTCAAAATATTACAATCTTTATGAAGAGTTATCTAGGTTGGGCATTCATTTTTTTCTTGTTTTTTACATCATGTGTACCTGTTCCAGAAGACAACCACGAGGAAGTCATCATAGACCTCGCTGATGAAGAGGTTCAAAAAATATATAGCCTCCAAAATCGTCAATCCATTGATAGTCTTAAATCTTACTTCCAACATAAAAGTGCAACCTATAGATATCTTGCTGCTTCAGCTTTTTCATCTATTCAATCAGAATCTTCAATAGAAGAATTAGAGTCTCTTCTTTTTGATAAAAATATAAAAGTCAGAACGGCAGCTGCATATTCTCTGGGGCAGACTGGCAATCTGTCTTCTGCCCAATCATTATTAGAAGCATTTGATTCTGATGAAGATAATGTGAATTCTGAAATAAATAGCACTATCCTCGAAGCGGTAGGTAAATGTGGTGATCAAAAGATGCTAGAATATATGGCCTCTACATCCACTTATAACCTGGAGGATAATCAGTTACTATTGGGTCAGGCACGTGGTATTTATAGATTTGCATTGAGAGGAATTACCTCTCCAGAGGGAACAACTCGGATGGCTGAAATGGTAATCAATAGTGCTTTCCCAATCGAGGCAAGGGTGATTGCTGCGAATTACATTCTGAGAGCGAGAAATATCGATCTTGATGAGTATAAATTCCAATTACTTCAAGTATTGAATGAAGAACCGGATCCTCGAATTAGAATTTGTTTGGCAAATGCATTGGCCAAAATCAGCGATTCAGAGTTGTATAACAACCTGTTAACTACATTAAAATCCGATCAGGACAATAGAGTTAAAGTAAATCTGATTAGAGGGTTGCGAGAATCTAATGAACCACTTTTGGTAGATTCACTCTTTCCCTATATCAGCCATTCTGATTTTGGAGTTGCTCTAAATGCTCTTTCAGTTATAAACTTGAAAGCACAACGAAGACATACCACTCAACTAAGAGAGTTAACTCAGACTATTGCTGATAGCGAAATTAGAGCAGAATTATTGAGAGCATCTTTAGCTTCTACTCCCTTTTCATATAGAAATACTAAAGGCATTATTTCTCAACAAATTATAAATGAATACAACAATGCTGCAACGGATTATAAAAAAGCATTTTTCTTGAGTGCTTTGAGTGCTGATCCTGCAAATTATAAAAGAATACTTGATCTTTTGGCTGCAGAACCTTCTAATGTGGTTCGAACTATGTCTATTGATCCATTGACGAATATTCTATCCTCATCAAATTTCCGAAACCTTTTCAGAACCCGAAGGGCACAAGAGACAGTCAAAACAGATATTATGACTTATCTAAAAAATCAGATTGATGGCGGTGATTTAGGAGAAACAGCAGCAGCGGCCATATTTTTAACTAGCAATTCTGAGAGTTTAAAAGAGGTGTTTACAGATTCATTGTTTTTTGCAAATAAGATTACTCAACTCACTGGTTCAGAATCCATAGAGGCGCGCAAATCTCTAAAGGATGCACTTGCAGCACTTACTTCATATAACAATGGTGATAATGCGATAGATCAAGCAAAACCGCTCAATTGGTCTACTCTTAAAAATATTTCAAATACACCAATAGCAATAATAGTAACTACCAAAGGTAGAATCACTGTTGAACTGTCTCCAAATTTGACTCCAGCCACTGTGGCTAACTTCATAGAACTCACAGATAATAATTATTACGATAGGAAATACATTCATCGTGTTGTCAGCAATTTTGTAATACAAGGAGGTTGCCCTAGAGGAGATGGTTATGGGAGTCTAGATTACACGATCCGATCAGAATTTCCACAACGATATTATGACTCTGAAGGATATATTGGTATGGCTTCTGCTGGCATTCACACAGAAGGTGTGCAGTGGTTTATCACACACTCTCCCACGCCTCATTTAGATGGACGATATACTATCTTTGGAAAAGTCACAGAAGGAATGGATGTTGTCAAAGACATGAGAGTTGGTGATATTATTCAAGATATTAGAATATTAAAATATAATTAGTTGTGATTTTACACGTCTGATATAATTATATGAATCAATCTTTTTTCATTTTTTTTACTTTGATTTAAACAAAATAGGCGACTTCGACATTTAGATAAGGACTGCCGTCTATTCAGCAAAAAGAAGGCAGTTTTCATAAGACTATGCAATTAGAAGTAGCTCAAGAAAAATTTGTATCAGAATGGGGACGACTCTCCTGTAACTGGGGAGTCAATAAAGCAATGGGTCAGATCCATGCCTTTTTACTTATTAGTGCTGACTCCTTGAATTGCGATCAGATCATGAACAAACTAGAAATGTCACGTGGGAATGTGAATATGAATGTCAAAAACCTCGTTCATTGGGGTTTAGTAAAAAAAAGTAGCGTAAAAGGATGTAGAAAGGACTACTACGTCGCTGAAAAAGATTTATGGAAAGTTTTTCAGTTGATCATTTCACATAGAAAACGTAAAGAGTTAGATCCTCTTCTTGACTTAGTAAAAGCTATGACACCTGTAGAGGCTAAATGTGATAAAAGCAATGAATTCTGTAAGGTTCTTAAAGAATTAGAGATGTTCTCTAAAAAAGCAGAAAGTACCTTGAATCTCCTGGTAAAGACAGAATCAAATTGGCTTACAAGACCCCTATCTAGGATGATATAGATACAAGCCTCTATTTTAACTTCTAAACATACTCAGACAGCTCAAGCCATCGCATTTCCTTGGTATCAATATTATTTCTAATTTCTCCCAACTCGATAGAGAGCGTTTCAATTTCTTGAGAAGTCAAATTAGTATCCAAAAATTGTTCCTCTATTACTCCTTTTCTTTTTTCTAATTTTTCAATTTCCTTTTCCAATCCTGAAAATTCCTTCTTTTCAAAGTAACTTAATTTTCTTGAGCCTTCAGTATCCTCATCAACGTCTTTTGGCGGTGCAGGTTTTTTAGAACTAGTTGACTTTGAAGTAATCATTTCATCCTTCGCTAGGTATTTTCCTGATTTCCACTCTGAGTAGGTGCCGTTGTAATCTTTCACACCTCCCTCTCCTTCGAAAATGAACATATGGTCTACCAGTTTATCCATAAAAAACCGATCATGAGAAACTATTACTAAACAGCCTGGAAACTGCTTCAAATAACTTTCTAATACATTAAGTGTCAGTATATCCAAGTCATTAGTAGGTTCATCTAATATGAGAAAATTAGGATTTTGAATCAGAATCGTAAGCAAATGAAGCCGTTTTCGTTCTCCCCCACTCAGCTGAGAAATATAAACTTGTTGTTGAGGGCGAGGAAACATAAAAGTCTCTAAAAGTCGCTCCGCAGAAAGTTTAAGTCCTTTTTTCAAAGGGATATATTCTGCATACTGTCGGATGTGATCGATCACTCTATGTTCTTTGCTCATATCCAGTCCATCCTGACTGAAATGACCAAAAACTACAGTACTTCCTTCTACTCTTTTTCCAGAGTCTTGACGTACTTCTCCTGTAAGGATTTTGATTAATGTAGTCTTTCCTGATCCATTCGGCCCAGCTACCCCAATACGATCTCCTTTTTTGAATTTATACCAAAAATCTTTCAGAATTACTTTTTCGTCATATGACTTTGTTACGTCATATAGCTCCAATATCTTTTTGCCTAATCGAGTAGCATCTACTTCTATTGTAAATGCTTCATCATATGTGATGCTACTGACTTTATCTTTGATTTTATGATATTCAGTAATTCTGGATTTTGCTTTGGTCCCACGTGCTTTGGGCTGACGACGCATCCATTCTAACTCCTTATAGAGTAGTTTTTTAGATTTATCAAGGACGGTATTATCCACTTGTGTTCGAGTAGCCTTTTTCTCTAGATAGTCACTATAATTTCCCTTATATGGAAAGAGAATTCCTTTGTCCAATTCAATAATCTGATTGCAAACTCTTTCTAAAAAGTATCTATCGTGAGTGACCATTAATAGAGTGAGTTTGGATTTTTGGAGAAATCCCTCTAACCATTCTATCATTTCTATATCAAGATGATTTGTAGGTTCATCCATGATTAAAAAGTCAGGCTCGTCTATTATCATTTTAGCCAAGGCAATACGCTTCTGTTGCCCTCCCGATAGAGTATTTATTTTTTTGGATAAGTCATTGATGTTTAATTTGCCAAGGATTTCTTTAATCCTGACTTCTATATCCCAAGCTTTAAGATCTTCAATTTTTGTGAGCCACTTTTGTATTTTTTCATCATCATTAAAGATTAACGCCTCTTCATAAGATCTGATGGCTTGGATCTTCTCATTGTCACTATCTAATACAGTTTCCAGAATTGTAGAGTCAGGTTTAAATGCTGGGTCTTGATCTACAAACCCCATTTTAACATCTTTATTTAAGATGACCCTAGCTTTTTCTCCTTCAGGAGCTTCTTCACCACCAATAATTCTTAAAAGGGTAGACTTTCCACTTCCGTTTTTCGCTATCAAGGCGATCTTGTCACCTTGGCTCATAGTAAAATCAAGGTCTTTGAATAAGACCTTCTCTCCATAGCTTTTAGATACACTTTCCAGTTTTAAATACTGCATACATATGCAAATGTAGGAAGGGAATATCAAATAAAAGGAGAACGAAAATAATTATAAGAGCATTCCTAATTGATAAATTTTCTAATTGTATGTTTTAGTAATGATAATTCAGACTATTTACATGCATCACCATTCTCAAAGTCACATATTATAAGTTTATTGACACATCAATCATCTCATGTTTCTATTAAATCGTTCATAATAAGTATGAGCTTTTTGTCCTAATAGCGTTCTATTTCTCTTTTTTCAATTTATTGATCTCATTCCATCTATCAATGAATTGAATTGCAGCAGCAAGCATCCTATCTGCATTATCTTTTCCTTTAGCAATCGTAGATGCTTTAGGATCCCGTTCTCCCCAACCCCAATGGGAGTCATTTCTCTTGTGAAAGTTTTCTTACCTGTATTCTCATCTTTAAGACCTTCAGCTAAGAATGACAATTTTGATGTTGCATCATTTCCGATTACATCTGAGACTATAGCTTTGAGGTGATCTGGCAGGGAGAGATATGAGATTACAGCCTTGTCCATTTGGACTAAACTAGACATGAGATATAGGGAATTAGAAGTCTCGGGAGTTCCTGCATGTCTGTCCAATAAAGTAATAGGTAGAAATGCAGATGATTTAAGATATGGTGAAATGGCTTGACTAAAACTAACTGCTATTGATGATGCAGTTTGATTGAAAGACTTAAACTTTATGGTGTTGTTCTTCCTAAGTTGTAAGTGACCCTATATTGACCTCGATTAATGTCCTAAGACAATAGTCTAAGGCATCTTCTCCATTTGTTTTGTTGAATTGTGCCCTCTTACACTTACCAAAAAGGAATTTGACTGATTATCAAAACGACTTCGTTAAAATTATAAGGTACGCGAATGTTTTACTTTATAGTGATGGTCTCTAAATGTGTTGGAATAATTATTTTAGTCGTAGGTGAAATCTCTTTTACATCTTCTATAAATGGATCAATTTTAGCAACTCCACGGTCTTGATTAAAACCATAAGGCACTCTAAAATTGTCCCAATGAATTGGAATAATTATTTTAGGATAATTGGTAACATGGAGAAGGCGAGGTGTATAATTAAATATTCCTCTTTGTGACAGATTTACACCTGCAAGTAAAATATCAGCTTCTACTCTATGAAGCTCTCTTTCTATGAAATTCATAGACCCCATAGTAAGTACATTGTGATTTTTAAATCTAGCCAAAAACATTAATGACCCTCCTTCTATGAATTCTGATACTTTGAGTGGAACTTTAGGAGGTTCGGTATACCTCCTTGAATCATGATAATGTTTATTCGCTAATGCAGAATGTATTCCAGGAAGCACTCTTACTGAAAAATTTTCAAATTGATAGTCTTCGCCACCTTGTACAGCATATAACTGTTCATCGGGTATACCGTATCCTCTTAACATATTGCAACCAGTCTCTGTGGCAATGACTTTTGCTCCTGTTTTTTTGGCTATGTAAGGTACATCAGCAATATGATCAAAATGGGAGTGATGGACTAAGATGAAATCTGCATGTCCAATAAGTGTATCAATGAGTTCGGTATCTGACTCATAGAAATCCTCTCTTTTGAATCCTCGTCTGTTGTCGTCTGGACTAATACTAGGGCCATCACCCAATTTTATTCTTGATAAATATGGATCAATTAATACTGTAATATTTCCATCTTGTATTTCCCATCCAGCAGTTCCGAAATATTTCATTTTCAATTCTCCATCTTGCGCATTTATATCCATAGAAGAGAGGAATAAAAAAAGGAGTCCAAACAGAGAAAGCTTGGTAAAGAACTTGAACAACTGAACACGAAAATTTTTCATTTTTTAACCTTATACTCACAAAGAGGATTAATCATATACTTCTACAACCAATTCTATCTCTACACACTGCCCTCGTGGTAAAGAAGTCATACCTACAGCAGCTCTTGCATGCCTTCCTCTTTCTCCAAAAACTTTAACCATTAGATCAGAAAAACCATTAATTACTTTAGGTTGATCTATGAATGAGGGATCACAATTAACCATACCCAAGACTTTAACAATACGCTTCACTTTCCTTAAGTCTCCCAACATTGTTTTTAAAACAGAGAGCTGATTGATAGCAGTTAATCTAGCACCTTCATAACCTTGTTCTATTGTGACATCTTGACCAATTTTCCCTGTAATCTCGCTTCCATCTGCTCTTTTTGGCCCTTTCCCTGCTAAAAAAATGAGATTACCTGTCCTAACTCCATTGACGTAATTTGCTACAGGTTGAGGAGGACTAGGAAGCGTAATACCCAATTCTTTGAGTCGTTGTTCTGGGTTATAACTTTCCTCTATCAAGGATTTATTTGAACTGCAACTTGAGGTCAAAAAACCAAAAAGGACAAGACAAAAGGAATAGGAAAAAAGGGTCTTTAAAATATTCAAAGCAATTTTTTTTATTAGTAGATCATGCCAAAATAGTGAGAAATATTAAAAGACCTAAATGTCATTCTGATTGGTTCTAGTCTCTCATCAAAAGAGGACAGAAGAATCATCGTATTATTATTATCGTGATACATCTTAGACCTTTTAATAAATTGCTTAATGATGTTGAAAAATTTACACCAGTTTCAGTTTATTAAACTGATGTCTAAATGATATAGATCAATTGGTTCCTTTTTTTAGTATATTTAAAAAAAGAGTACTCTGAGACGAAACAGCTAAATTGAATCATGTCCTCACATCAATTGGAAATAATACTGAGCAGACAGCTCGCAGATTCTCTGTCGATACCCATTTTCTTAGTCGATCCAGATGGAAATCTGTTATTCTATAATGAACCTGCTGAAGAGTTATTAGGAAAGAGATTTGAAGAGACTGGTGCTCTGACAGTTGAGGAATGGAGTACAATGTTCAAACCGAACTATATAAACGGAGACCCGATGCCCCCTAAGCATCTTCCCCTTGTAAAAACATTAGAGAATCACCAGCCTAATCATGGGTCCTTTTACATAAAAAATTTCAAGGATAAGACAATAAGGATCTCGGCAACTGCCTATCCGATTATTGGAAGACCTGATCGATTCTTAGGTGCAATGTCCATGTTTTGGAAAAATGAAGGTTCATGAAAATCACTATATGGGGAGCCCGAGGATCTTTACCTTCACCTAGTCCAGAGACAAATGAAGTAGGTGGTAACACGTCGTGCGTGCAAGTAGAGAGTGATGATACAATGATAGTACTGGATGCAGGATCTGGAATACAGAGACTGAATGGAAATGTTCCATCACATATCAAACAAATAGATATTCTTTTGACTCACTTGCACTTGGATCATATCATGGGTCTAGGCTTCTTTTCAGTGCTATACAATCCAAAAATGGTAGTGAATATTTGGGGCCCAACAGGAGTGAATTTTGATCTTGAAAGTAGACTAACTCGATATCTATCGCCTCCTCTTTTTCCAATTCGGCTCAAAGATCTTCCTTGCCAATTGAATCTATTTGAAGTAAATCACAGCGCTTTTAATATAGGTGACCTTAAAATAAGTTCTGCATATGTCTGTCATCCAGGTCCAACTTTGGGTTTTAGGATAGAAGGTCCTTCTGGAATTCTTACATATATTCCAGATCATGAACCTTCACTAGGATCATCCAATTTTCCAAATGTTCCTGAATGGACATCCGGCTGTTCTCTGGCTCAAAATTCTGATATACTCCTTCATGATGCCCAATATACTAGTGATGAGTACAAGACTAGAATTGGCTGGGGGCATAGTACTATGAAAGATGCTATTCTATTTGCAGAGATGAGCAAAACTAAGAAGTTGCTTTTTTTTCATCATGATCCTGGTCGTACTGATAATCACTTAAACAGCCTATTGAAAAAAGAAATAAATTCACATCCTGTAGATTTCGAAATAGGTCTTGCTTCAGAAGGAGATCAGTTTATTATTGGCGAATACTAAATATTTCTAACCTTTCTTAAAAGGGTCATTCAATAGATAAACTCCTATATTCATTTTTTTAAAAGAGGAAATAATTTTATCCATGAGCAAGACGATTCAGGTTCTTCTAGCGCTGATTATTGGTTTGACAATTGGAGTTGTAACTTCTATATCAGAAGCTTCCTTTTTAAAGTCCTTTGCAGAAATAGGAACCCCTATTGGTAAATTATGGGTAAATTCTATACGCATGACTGTGATACCCTTGGTGGTGTCATTATTGGTTTCAGGTATAGCATCACCTTCTTCAAGAAATGTAGGGAGAGTGGGGCTAAAAGCCTTTATATGGTTTGTAATTTTAGTTACAGGGAGTAGTCTGTTCACAGCCGTTGCAGCACCTTCTCTTTTGAATCTTGGAAGTATAGATGTCGATATGACAAACCTTTTACCCGATTCAGAAGTTACAACACAAGTAGATTTGCCTCTATTTCGAGATTGGATAGTAGAATTGATCCCTTCAAATCCCATAGCCGCTGCATCAGAAGGAGCTATGTTACCTCTGATAATTTTCACCATGTTTTTTGCCATGGCCATTACTAAGATTGAGAATAATCATAGAATGAATTTAGTAGGTTTTTTTGATGCTATTTCAAAAGCGATGTTAGTCATTGTAGGCTGGATTCTTTATGTAGCCCCTGTTGGAGTTTTCTTTTTGGTGTTGCCTTTGGCAGCTAATTCCGGAATTGACCTAGTATTTGCCATGGGATGGTTCCTAATTGTAGCATGTGGACTAATCACTCTAAGTATTTTAGCACTTTATCCACTTACTTCCTTTTTCGGAAAAGTTTCCATCACAGAGTTTGCTCGAGCATGTGCTCCAGCTCAGGCCATTGGATTCAGTACTAGATCGTCCTTAGCGTCCTTACCCGCAATGGTTGAGGCATCTGACAACTACCTAAAATTGCCAGCAAGTGTGAGTGGTATTGTATTACCAATAGCTGTAGCACTTCTGAAGTTCGCATCCCCTATTGCCCGTGGCACTGGTACTTTCTTTATTGCCTCTATATATGGCATTGATCTAGGATTTATAGAGATCATGACTATTATGGCTGCTATTGGAGCTTTGAGTTTCTATTCTCCAGGGGTTCCTAGTGGAGGTCTATTTATTATGACTCCTGTATATATATCTCTTGGCTTACCTGTGGAAGGCATAGGACTTTTGATTGCTTTAGATCTAATACCAGATATGTTCATCACCACTGCAAATGTGACAGCTGATATGAGTGTAGCGACGATATTAGGAAATAGTGATATTGGTAAGAATTAATCAATTTCAATAGATTGGAAGTTGATTCATTTTATATCTGAACTAAGAGTTAAAATCACTCCTATATTAATGGTATAACAAAACCATTACTCAATTCATCATATTACTGAATTATTTACCTTTGCAGCCCGTTAGCAATAAGCAACTTATTTGATTACTATTTTCAAATAAAATAAATGAGAGGTATAAGGATTGTAACCAGCACTAGGTGCAAACTTACTGTGCTTAAAAATCCAATTGTCCCTTTCCTAAATTAAGCTTTCGGCAATAAATAATTTAGGGTAATTCCCTTCTCACTTTGACAAAAGATCAAGCATAAATGGCGAAAATAATTTACACTAAAACCGATGAAGCTCCAGCTTTGGCTACTCAATCATTTCTCCCTATTGTACAGGCATTTTCAAAACCTGCAGGAGTAAATCTTGAAATCAAGGACATTTCCCTTGCTGGGCGAATCCTATCTCGCTTTCCAGATTTTTTAAATGAGGGCCAAAAAGTATCGGATGACCTTGCCTACCTAGGAGAGCTGGCCAAGACCCCTGAAGCCAACATCATTAAATTACCAAATATTTCTGCCTCAGTCCCTCAGCTCAAAGCTGCAATTGAAGAATTACAAGCTAAAGGATTTGCACTTCCGGAATATCCTGAAGAACCCTCCAGCGACCTGGAACAGGATATAAAATCTCGCTATGACAAAATCAAAGGAAGTGCAGTAAATCCTGTTCTTCGAGAAGGAAATTCAGACCGTCGTGCCCCCCGTGCAGTAAAGGAATATGCTAAAAACAATCCTCATTTTATGGGAAAATGGTCGGCAGACTCCAAGTCACATGTGGCTACTATGGATGCTGGAGACTTCAAGGCCAATGAGCAATCCGTTACTATATCGGAAGCTACCACAGTGCGCATAGAGCATGTTTCATCTGACGATCAGACTACAATCTTAAAGGATAACCTGGCTCTACTTGCAGGTGAAGTGATCGACGGAACGGTAATGAACCTCAAGGCTCTACTTAATTTCCTTGAAACTCAGGTGGCAGATGCCAAAGCAAAGGGTGTACTTTATTCTTTGCATATGAAAGCTACAATGATGAAGGTTTCTGACCCCATCATTTTTGGCCATGCTGTTCGGGTATTTTACAATGACGTTTTCAAAAACCACGCTACAGTATTGGAGGATCTCGGTGTCGATGTAAACAATGGCTTTGGTGACCTGATTGAAAAAATAGAGGAATTGTCTGCTGACCAAAAAGCTGCAATTGAAGCAGACATCAAGGCCGCTTATGCAAAAGGGCCAGATATGGCAATGGTTAACTCCGACAAAGGAATTACAAATCTTCATGTACCTAGTGACATCATAATAGATGCATCTATGCCTGCAATGATCCGTCAGTCCGGACAAATGTGGAACTGGAATGGAAAAACCCAGGACACCAAAGCAGTTATCCCCGATAGCAGTTATGCTAGCTTATATGAAGTTACCATTGCATTCTGTAAGGAACATGGCGCATTCGATCCTACAACTATGGGAACTACTCCAAATGTGGGGCTCATGGCTCAAAAAGCCGAAGAATATGGGTCTCATGACAAAACTTTCGAAATCGAATCTAACGGAATAGTTCGAGTGGTCGATCCTTCTGGAAATGTATTGATACAACATGAAGTAGAGACTGGAGACATCTGGCGTATGTGTCAAGTGAAAGATGCCCCAGTTCAGGATTGGGTAAAACTTGCAGTTTCTCGTGCACGAGCCACAGGAAATCCAGCAGTTTTTTGGTTAGACGAAAATCGTGCTCATGATGCCGAATTGATTAAAAAAGTAAATGTCTACTTGAAAAACCATGATACCAATGGTCTTGATATTCATATCATGTCAGTGGCTGATGCTACGCTCTTCACCTTGAAAAGAGTCAAAGCTGGTCAGGATACTATTTCAGTTACAGGAAATGTCCTTCGTGACTACCTTACCGACCTCTTCCCTATTCTTGAACTAGGGACCAGTGCAAAAATGCTTTCTATCGTTCCCCTGATGAATGGAGGAGGCTTATTTGAAACTGGTGCAGGAGGATCTGCCCCTAAACACGTACAGCAATTCAATTCTGAAGGTCATCTTCGCTGGGATTCTTTAGGAGAATTTTTAGCATTAGCTGAATCCTTAGAAAAATATGCAGATTTTACCAACAATTCGAAAGCCAGTATACTTGCTAAAACTTTGGATGAAGCAAATGTTGAGTATTTGCTTAACAGCAAATCTCCATCACGCGAGGTAAATGAGATAGATAATCGAGGAAGTCACTTTTATCTGGCAACTTATTGGGCACAAGGCCTAGCGAAGCAAAATGATGACTCTGAATTAAAGGCGATCTTTAGTAAAGTAGCCGAAGATTTGGTAGCAAATGAGGATAAGATTAATTCAGAACTATTAGGTGCCCAAGGGTCTCCTGCAGATGTAGGTGGCTACTATGATCCAATAGATGCAGAAGCTGCAAAACAAATGCGTCCTAGTGAAACCCTAAATGCGATAATGGGTAGCATTGGATAAATTTAAAATGTTCTGAATTTGGTAATAGGTTCATTTACAATATGTAATGTTATCAAGTTTTTAGAAAATAAGAACGGGGATAAAGTGAATGCTTTATCCCCGTTTTCTATACAGATGGCCCTAGACAATATTATCATCTCAAACTGTCTTTCGACCAATCATTTCCTCCAACCTTGGCCAGGTCTAATCTATTAAACTTAAAGTTTATTTAATAGAATAATAATTGACACTTTTCAATGGTTTAAGTCTACTCAAGTATAAAACTCAATCATTCCTCAAAAAGAAATTTATAGTAGTATTCATACTCTTTTTAACTTTTTTCAAACCCACTGTAACTATGAATACTTTAAAATTGAAAATTTTTATAGCCCTTACAGCTGTAGCCTTAGTGTCATGTCAAGATGATCTCGGCTTAGCTTCAACCTTACCAGATGGAATGGAAATCAATAACTCTTTCCCAGCTGTAGAGAATGCCCTCTGGCCTTATTTTCAAAGTTTTGAAAAAGCTGCTTTAGAACAAGGACTAGTAGTTGATTTGGTTGCTCAGAATATAAAAGGTTCTATAATGCCTATTGACGAAGCGAATGTAGTTGGAAGTTGTACCTATGGTGGATTCTCTCCAGGTGAAATCGTTATTGACCAGCAATTCTGGTCTAGAGCAAATTACTATGCTAAAGAAATGGTGGTTTTCCATGAGCTTGGACATTGTTTTCTTTTTAGGGATCATCTAGAAGGAAAAAGGCCAAATGGCAGTTGCATTAGTATCATGAGAAGCGGACTGGAACAATGCAGAGATATTTATAGCAGTACGACTAAAGATTACTACGTTCAAGAGCTCTTTTCAGTGAATAATAGATCATTTTAGTTCCTTTTGTGCTTGCATCCTACGAAAATAATCTTTGGCCTTTGCTAATACTTTTTTCGACAATAAGATAGTAGCAATCATAGTAGGAAACGCCATCAAGGCATAAAATCCATCAATAAGATTAATTATAGCATCTAATGAGAAAGTAGCCCCAATCATTATACTAGCTATATAAAAATAATTATACCAGTGAGCTTTATCTGCTCCTATTAAAAATGAAAGACACTTAGTCCCATAATAGGAAAAAGAGAACAATGAAGATATGCTAAACACAGCCACACATAGCAACAATAGATAAGGTCCAAAACCATGAAAAACATCACTAAAGGCGGATGCCGTAAGGCTTACTCCATTACTATCTGATGTAAGCCATGTGTCTGTTACCAAAATGGCAAGTGCCGTAAGAGTACACACTACTAGAGTATCTATAGCAGGTCCAAGCATAGCTACTAAACCTTCTCTGATCGGTTCATTTGTTTTAGCCGCGCCGTGAGCCATTGGGGCAGTACCAATACCTGCTTCATTAGAAAAAGCCCCTCTCCTGATTCCCAATAAAATGAGCCCTCCAAGCATACCACCTAAAAGAGGATCTCCTGAATAGTGTTCAGCAGCAAAAGCATCAGTTATAATTAATGATAGATAATGTGGCACTTGTTCATAATTAGCAATGAGTATAACTACAACAAGTAAAAAGTAAAGCACTACCATTGTTGGCACTAGCTTCGTCGCAGTATCACTTATTCTTTTTATCCCGCCAAAAATTACAACACATGTAATAAGAATTAAAATAATCCCAATAGTAGCATTTACTGAAGTAGTCACTTCTATACCTTGAGGTGCTAAAAGTATATCACCTACAGCTTGAGTCAGTTGATTTACATTGAATACAGGTAAAGCGCCAATTAAGCCAGCCAAACTAAAAAAAATGGCCAAAGGCTTCCATTTCTTACCTAATCCTTCCACAATAAAATACATAGGGCCTCCTTGAACTCGTCCAGCACTATCTTTTCCTCTATAAAGAATAGATAGTGTACAAGTAAAGAATTTAGTGCACATTCCTATCAGTCCACTGACCCACATCCAGAAAATGGCACCCGGGCCTCCTATCGTAATAGCTACAGCTACTCCCGCAATATTACCCATACCTATAGTAGAAGAAAGTGCTGTTGTAAGCGCCGCAAAATGGCTAATCTCCCCTTCTGATTGCTCATCATCATATTTTCCCCTTAGAATATTAATAGAGTGAAATAGATATCTAAATGATATCATCTTGCTCATGAAGAGGAGAAACAAACCACCACCTACAAGTAATATAAGTAATGGAAACCCCCATACAAATGAGGCAAAATCTGAAATTAATTGATCGATCTGTGACATCTACTTATCTAAAAATCTTCGAATATCAATACATGTTCCAATATGCATTCCTTCATGCAAATTATTGAACTCTATAGCATCTTCTATAGAGGTCAGTTCATATCCAAAACTAGTAGTATACGTTTTGTAATCTTCAAATTTTCCTTTTTTGTAATCTTGCTCAAATTGAACAATAAGGCTTTCGGAGAGTTCCACTAATTGGTCCACTTCAGATTGTGTAATTAAAGACTCAGGTTTGGTTCCTTTTCTATATTGACCTATAAGCTCTTGATCCATAGGAGTGGGTAGTCCTGATAACCCATAAGTAAGTAATTGCTGAGTAGCAATGACATGACCAAAATTCCAAATAATATTATTATTGAAATTTTCTGGAATGTGATTTAATGAATTGAGATCAAATCCATCGATAAACTTCATAAAATTTGCCCTTGCAGATCTTAATATTATCATAGTATTACTGATATCCTTCATGCTTTTCTAATTCTTGTGTGGATGAAAATAGGACTACTTTTTGTAAAGGTAAATCTAAGACGACTAAATTCTCATAAATCCCATATCTTGATCAATACATAAAATGTTTTCTCAGCATATGAAGTTTTTAGAAAAAAAACAATTTTTCATTTTAGTGAATATTATTGGTCTTATTGGAATAAGTATCAGTTACTATTTTGGATTAAGTGAAATGCCAAATGGCATCCATGATCTTTGGGGCAACACTCCGATTTCTATTAGACCAATATATTATATAACCACTTCCTTGGCTTTCATTGGTATCGTATTGTCATTTATTTTTGTGGTTTTCAAAACTGATTTGTTTAATTATTATCCAATATCCAGAAGCATTATAGTCATCATGGTTGCATCAATGCTCTGGTTACCTTATACAGCTGACATGATTCAAGAACCAACTTCATTTACTTGGATTAAGATTCGCATAGCGCTTCTTTTAGTGGGATTAGGCTCCTGGTTTTTCTTTAGGAGAATGTGGCTGATGGGAAATAAAGAACATAAAAATTGGAAAAAGACGGCAGTCATAGGTTCAGGACTATTTTTCTTCCACACTATGGTCATGGATGCTTTAATTTGGCCCTACTTCTTCAGATAGGATGGCCAATTGGAACTTTTTAATCTCGATTAAACATTTTTATATCAGGTTACAAATCAATTAATTAAGATATTGTTTGAAAAAATTAAAACAATTTTGACACATTTATTTTATCCATAGAGTCTTTATGATATACCAACTAAAAAATATAACATGCTTATTAAAAAACTATTCTTTATCATCCTAATCTCATTCCCAACATTTCTTTTAGCCCAAGTCATAGAAGAGCGGTCTTCTATGAGTGAAGGCGTTCATAGTGCATTTGTAATTGAATTAGAAGGAGCTGATAAAAAGTTGGCAGAAAATGAGTGGAAAGACTACATCGGTGAATTTGGGAAAACAAAGAGGAATAGAAAAACTAAGGAATGGGTCTCAGAATCAATAGTCATACCTGCTGTGGATGATAGCTATAATGTGCAACTTATAGGAAAATTTGAAGATCTAAGAGGCAATTCAAGAGTTCAAGTTTGGCTTAAAATAGATTGAAATTTTATCACCTCTGAAGACTATACAGATGAAGCAAGGGGTATGAAAGAGTTTTTAGAGGAATATGCACTTGACGTAAAAAAAGCTGTCATTAGTAAAGAAGTAGAGGAAGAACAGAAAAGATTGAAGAGTATAGAAAAGGACTTGTCCAAACTTATCAGGAGAAATGAAGGCTTTCATAAGGACATCGAGAAAGCAAATCAAGCTATCCTTAAAGCCGAAAAAAACATAGAAGACAATGTCATCGCTCAAGAAGATAAGCGCATAGAAATAGCAGAACAAAAAGCAGCGTTGCTTAAAGTTCAAGAGAAACTAATGGCAGTAGGTAAGAATAACTAGGATAATTATTCTTGCTCCCTTTTGTACAATTTAACTCCATCTTCATAGTACTTGTCACCACTGATCCAGAAAGGAGCACTAGGAGCATCAGCAATCAACCTTGCCGATAATGCATATGATTTAAAATACTTCAATAAGTAACCAAAATTCAATGAACTTTCTTCATCTGAGGGTTGGTGATAATACTTAAATATTTCGGCATCAAATGCTCTAAAGCCTAAACTAAAAGTGGGGGCAGGAATTCCCTTTTTAGCAAAATTCACATTGTCTGATCTGTCGAATAATCCTTCCTCTTTTGCTGGATCTTCTATTCCTTCTAGACCAAAAGCATTACACGCTGACTGTATATGATCTTCAGCAGTTGTTCTTTCCAATCCTACTACTGATACAATGGTAGTATCATTGTATCCACCATTATCAATGTTGAAATTATAAACAATATCCTCTAGAGCTACTGGAGCATTTTCAACAAAATAATTACTGCCTAAAAGTCCTTTTTCTTCAGCCGTAAAAAACACAAATATGGCAGACCTCTTGGTTGGATACATCGCCACGTTTCTAGCTAACTCCAAAATAGCAGTAACACCTACACCATTATCTCTTGCCCCATTATAGATGGAATCCTGATTAGAATCTGGTTTACCTACACCCACATGATCGTAATGTGCGCTGTAGACTATATATTCGTCTCTCAAATCAGGGTCAGTTCCTTCTACATATCCTACAACATTTTTACTGGCTATAGACTTATACTCTGGAACTTCTATAGACAATCCAACTGTCCCTTCCTCCTTTAATTCTGCTACTTTATTTTCGTCACCAGCATCCATCCAAATATGAAGAAAGTCATCGGACTCATCCTCTTTGAGGGTAGTCTGTGTTCGATTGAACTGTTGCTTCAGAAATTTAAATGGTACTTTATTAGATTGATATAACTCTATGAGACCAGCAGCACCTATTGATTTTAATTTGGCTATTTTTTCTTTGGACTGATAAAACCATCCCTGTACACTTTGAGTCGTTCCATCACCGCAAATCGAGACTACAATTTTGTCTTTAAGTTTTTCGGATGTAATCTGATCTTCCTCATTAAAATTTGCAAATGAAAATGAGCGTTCGGCTTCAATATTTGATCCACCGATTATGACAAAATCATTAGGAAAAGTAAACTCATTTCCATTTATAAGAATCCTTCCACCTGATGGCGGGTCTAA
>MDSX01074849.1_pt1 | contig 34122 bp, 34 predicted proteins | sample 811141 | NCBI WGS metagenome assembly MDSX01 (sample SAMN05326642, study PRJNA326480) | marine metagenome | isolation source: seawater | place: Atlantic Ocean: South East | collected 2010
CTTCTCGGTCACCTCACCCTCCTGTACCCACGGGGCAAAGGAGTGGAACCTGGCGTACGGAAGCGGAGTGCCCTGCGGGGGCACCTGAGAGGGCACCTGGGGGGGCACCTGGGGGGGCACCTGGGAGGGCACCTGGGGGGGCACCTTCTTGAGGATGGGCCTGGGGGTGACCTCCTTACGGTTCATGCGAGAGACCAGCAGTTCCTGCGCCTCCGCGGCAATGGATGGCAACTCGAAAGGTTCAACCTTTTTGCTAGAGTGACAGTACCACCAGTACGTTACAAGTACCAAGACCCCAATGATAAGTCCAGCGTTGTTCATGTTGCACATTTTCATGTTAGAATTATTTTTCATGATGGTGATATATGACACAGGTAAATAAAAAAAAATTACCAATGGGTTTTGAGTTCAAAAAAGTATGGGGGCCTTTGATATGGTCATTCATGCACACTATGGCGTATGTGGCCGACTTGGACCCCACTTATCGGCGAAGAGTGCTCGCTTTTTTCGAAAACATGGTGTTACCATGTTCGATATGTCAGTCCCATTATACCAAAGAGCTCCCGGTACAGCTCACCAACACGGCATTCCCACTGTCCTGGTGGGTGTACAAGCTTCACAGAAAAGTGAGCAAACGAGTCAAAGGCTCTAAGTACATCCCCCCACCATTTAAACACGTCCTGCGTAAAGCGCACGACACAGTATTCAGGGATGAGCTTCGCAGAGGCTTACCGCGTCAAAACCAACGAGTTCGCCAAACAAAGGGAAAGCCTGCCAGAGCTCGAGGAAAAGCTATCAGGCCTAGACCCTCAGTCGCCTGAATACGCTTCGCTGAAGGACGAGATACACGTGATTAAGAGCGACAAGCGCGTTGTGGAGTATATATTTTCAATTCTCCCTTTCGTTAGGGGATACCAGGAAACCCGCCCTCATTGCAATGTGGCAAGACTTCCAAACGACGACGGTAACCTGTGCATCACGTCGACACAGGTGGTCAACATCGAGGGCACCACCAACAAGGGTACCGTGTTCGCAGAATATCTGCGCACAGTAGAGAACGAGAATTCCCCCGACGTGCGGAGAAATGAGACACCCATGTGCACACTTTGTGGATGTACGGATCTAGTCATCATCGACAGGGATGCCACCCGCATATGCACGGAGTGCGGAACCGTCGAGACGTATCAGCGGGAGGATGCGCCACAGTTCACCTTCAAGGAGGAGTCGGAGAACATGACGGTATCGGTACAATTCGCATACAAGCGTTCAAATCACTTCAGCGATTGGTTGAACGCGTTCGAGGCTGGTATGTCCACCAACAGCGTGACGCCAGAGGTGTTGGACACTTTGCGCTATGAGCTCAAGAAGCTCCGGGTGACGGACGTGTCCACAATCACACCCAGCATGATACGACAGTTAATGAAGAAAACGAACCTCACCAAATACTACGAGTACACCAACGCTATATGCGCAGAGATCTCTGGGAAATCCGCGGTCAGGTTTCCCGAAGGTCTCAAGTGCCAGTTGCGCATCATGTTCTCACAACTACAGGCACCATTTCAACGGTTCAAGCCCGACAACCGAAAGAATTTTTTGAGCTATTCGTATGTCATATACAAGTGCTTACAGCTCCTTGGACAGGATGCATATTTACAGTATTTCACGTTGTTGAAGAGCCGGGACAAGCTAAAACTACAGGATCACATATGGCGGCAAATATGCGAGCACCTAAAGTGGGAATATATCAGCAGCGTTTGACGTCAGGCGCGTTCGCCGCGTATACGCCTTGCCAGCTGTATGTCTTTGGGCTGGATGGTCACGCGCTTAGCGTGGATGGCACACAGGTTAGTGTCCTCGAACAGCCCAACCAGATACGCTTCAGACGCCTCTTGTAGGGCGTCCAGGGCCACCGTTTGGTAACGCAGCTCCCCCTTGATGTCCGCTGTTATCTCGCGCACAAGACGGTGAAAGGGCATTCGCTTTATCAAAAGGTTGGTGGATTTTTGGTAACGACGTATTTCCCGAATCGCCAAGGTGCCAGGCCTATATCTCCGAGTCGGCGCGACCTTCTTCGGTGACGGCGAAATCGTCTTTATCGACTTCATCGTGGCGAGCTGCTTGCGGGGGGCCTTACCCCCAGTGCTTTTTCTGGCAAGTTGCTTGGTACGGGCCATAGCTGTGGATATGCCCGGAAATCCGAGTGGGACGGCTTATATAGACGTCAGATAACACATGCCAGCCTGTCCATATCTTTCCCAATCCTGCGTAAAATTACCTCTGCCTCGGTGACGTTGATGGGTGCACAGGTGTCAGCATCTGTGGACTTTGACACAGTGACTGTTTTCTGACTCCCACAAACCACTATCCTAAGGCCCACATTCTCCACCTGGTGTGAGATTGTGAACGGCAACCGTGGATTGTGCTCCCACCCCTCCGCCCGGATGTGATCCAGATTGACCCTCGGTATCCAGACGCGACAGCCAGCCACGATTTTATACAGCAGTTGGGGCAGCACGGGGGTGGGTGTATCCCTATGTCGCCCCAAAAACTCCGCCCAAGAGGGCGGGTACACCATTTCCTCTGTATCGATGGACACTATGGAAAAGGCGATTCGGCTGTTGATGAGCTTGGTACCGATGTACACCTTGGCTTTGTACCTCGGGACGCAACAGCAGAACACGCTTTGGTCCTCCACGAGTGGGCCCCCGTATGTCCTAAAAAAGGTCTGCCAACGGACTGACCGTATGTGTCTGTACATTGTCAAGATATATGTGCGAATGGTAAGCACCGGTATCACACTGCCCCCCACCACTAGGTCGTGATGCACGAGTTTCTTCGGCGGTATCTGTAGGTGGGCGTGTACACCATCTAGGGTGTAGTAGTATTTCATACGCCTAGGAAGTCTGCGAGATTAGTCGTGATGAAACTGCGCAAATATGGGTAATTATAAAATTCAAAATATTGTTTATGCAAATACTTTATACTCTGTAGTACACCCTCGTCGTGTGACCCTCTTTGCATGGTCAGTTTTTTCTCCGCGTCGCTAATCACTTTGTAATACGTCTGTACCTCAATGCTATCCTTAATAGGTTTCTTGGAAGCAAACTCCGTTGCCAATTCTCTCATGCTCTCCGTGGGGATCGTGTGGTCAACGTCTAGGTCGTTGCTTATGCAGTGCGCCTTCACAATACGTGCCAGGCTATAGCTCCACCCCACGACGCACAAGAGCTGCACTTTTACCAACTGATCTTCGTTCATTAAACAGGGCAAATAAAAAATTTACGTTTTCTTCACAATCTTCTTCACGATTCTGACACCTGGCTTGTGGGCCGCCACAGGCGCGGGGGCAGTTGGCATGGGCATCGGCACAGGCGCCACAGGTTGCTCGGGCGCTGCCGGTGGAGGGATCACGAAGTGGCACTTCAGGTGGCGCTGCAGGTTGAAGAAGCTCAGGTTCTCGCTGCCGAGGTTCGGGAAGAGGGGCTTGAGCCGCTCACCACCGGGCATGTCCAACAGGATCTCGCGACGGTTGGAGGGGTTCTGCAGGTTGTGGTCCTTGAAGTATTTGGTCAGCTGTTTGGTCACCTCGCTTCTTGTGGTGCACTGGGTGACGGGTGTGTCCAGGAAGGATGCCAGCATGGGCGATAGGGTTACGGGCTTGTTGAAACCAGATGGGACGGCTTGCCCGTTCTGACCCTTACGCTTCTTCTTGATGGACTTCTTCAGCAGACCGATATGGCCACGTTGCATTGCCTTCACGATGCCCACGTACTTGCGCGCATCGGCGATGATTTGCTGCAGGTACCCCACCAACTCTCCATACTGTGGAATATCTATCACATCGTTGGCGTCGGGACTCCCGCCCATGGGGGCTTCTGCTTCGGGGATCATCGTGTCTACGGTGGCCATTGTTTTGTTTGACCTTGTGGTACAATTAATTATGCTTAACTTAACGCGGATGGTTGTCGTACCTCTTGTAGACGTCTGCCATGTGTTTGACCATCTGTCTGTACATCCTTCCAGATCGCACATACATCAACATTGCTCCCTTTATGTTGATCTCACAACTGATATTTTTCTCTAACATCGTGCATAGGATGATCTCATTTTCGGTCAACGCCCCAATGTTCGACCGCCACTTAACCTCCTTCAACTCACTCACCATGCTCATGAACTTCAAAGCGTGCTTGTTCTCACACACCTCAGAGAATTCACCCCTGTAGTTTACACCTTTTAGCAGATCCATTTAAAGAGATTACACACAAATTTTCAGATGTATCAAACGTGTGCAGGGATCGTCCCAATCATAGGGTATACAGCACTTTTGGGTCAGGACTACGAGAACTATTGGTCATCCTTTTCTGGTAAGCAAGAGATAGGGGAAACTCCACCACAAACCGCCATACGTGAGTTCAATGAGGAAACCTCCAACATGTGGGGCCTCACCCCCCAACAGTTCGAAAAGCGGCTGCTCCACAGGTTCAGTACCCGCACTCCCAGCGGGAAGGTCTTGTGGCTGTTCGTGCTGAATTTTGAAAATTGCCAAAATTTAAGAAATTTCTTCCCTAATCGTGAGAAAAAAGCGGTCCGATGGGTGTCTATGAGCGAAAATGTGGCTCAGTTGCACCCCAAGTTCAGACAAGATTATCACCAAGTTCGGAAATTTCTTCAATCACGACGGCTTTCTTCCTACCCCTAGTGGCACGGGGGGGGACCACCGGCGCCTGGGGAGCGGGGGGCTCCACCACCGGCGCCTGGGGAGCGGCACGGGGGGGGACCACCGGGGCCTGGGGAGTGGGGGGTGCCACCGCCGGCGCCTGGGGGGGCGGTGGGTACCTAGGTGTGTTGGGAACCTGTGGTGTGTTGGGAAAGGAAGGTTCCGGGATGTACAGTGGTGGCGGGGGGCGCGAATTGGAATATGCCACGTGGCCAACCATATCTACACGTGGCTTGATTTGGGTTTCAAGGGGCTGCTGTTTAGACTGTAGATTGTGAATATCAACCTTCATTTTGGCTATGGACTGGTTCATTAGCCACATACCTACCCCCAGAAGGATGAGGGAGATGCAACAGATGTGTTTGATGCTGGGACGTTTGGCAACAGAGATCATTGGATTTGATACGAAATTTTATTTATGTTCATAACGTACATATACGTAATGTCTAGAGTATCCATCAGTCTTGCCATATACCTGCTCGCAATCTTCGCCATACTGCAGATGAGACCAGCCTGTTGTTTTGACACGAATGGAAATCTGTTGGAGAGCCGGGAGTCGAGGGTACCTCTGGCTCACATTTGCGCGGCTGTAGGGGTTTTGTCTTATATGTTCTCCGTTTCGTTGAGTTCCCTGAAGATACAGATCCGGGGCAAATAAATATATACGCGATTTAGATAGAATGTCCGGAAAACGTCTTCGGCCACTGGATATCGATATGGAGGAACAGAACAACATTACGAACGACTTCATCGCACAGGAACTGCCCATGCACAAGGAATACTGGATGACCTATGAAGAGGATGGGAATGTCGTCCAAATAGACTTCGATCGGGATACCTCTAGCATAGATATTTCGTCCCAGATACAGAGAATGCTCGCCAAGCGATTCGACATCGAACGTGCCGATTCCGAGACCATATTGCAACAGTTCGAGGAAAAGAGGGCGTGGACGTTGGGGTTGCAGCTCCAGCAGAAACGCGCCAGGGCGATGGACCAGGATTACATGAGCGATTTTGTGAGCCAGACCGAACAATCCGAGGTGGACCCGTACGCTATCAGAAACACCATCCTCAAGCTGTTTAGGGTCGTAGAACTGAGCAAGCACCTGGTGAACGCGATGGTGCTGGCCAAGACCACCCAGACGGTGCTTCCCCAGCCCATCTTTGATAGCATCGTTAGCCACGATAGCCAGTCCTCGAGAGACAAGATGAAAGATCACCAGCAACTCATCCTGTACCTGCTGGACCAGATCTGCATGAGGGGTTACAGGAGAGTGAACAACGATATATACAGACAGGTGTACATAGATAGGCACGCGACGCACGCATGGGTGAAGGAGTGTTCCATAGAGCAGTTCCTCCACTTGGCTTGTAACAAGGAGACGAGTTACGGCTACTGGTTCAAACTGACGCAGAAGTTGGGCGTCGCTTCCGCCGTGACCGACTTCCTCACCAAAACCATAGATATGCAGTTTCCGGATCTAATTGCCGACCGGCACATCATCTCGTTCAACAATGGGTACCTGATATGCAACAACCTCACCGAAGACAACAAGCTGCTCCCCATCTTCCGGACCTACGAGATGGACAGCCTGGAGAACGTGCACTACGATCCCAACGAAAAGAACTACGCAGACATAGTGTCCTCCGTCCTGCACCGCCTGGATTTCCCCCGAGCCTTCACGGAGGGCGCGTACAACCCCAATGATTTACGCACCAGGTTCATCGATGACGGTATCGTTGGCATACCAACCCCCCAACTAGACAGCATTCTCACGTTTCAGAACCTGGGGCCTGAGGTTAGGTACTGGGTGTACGTCTTCATTGGCCGCATGCTGTTCGACAGCAATGTCTATGATAACTGGCAAGTCATGCCCTTCCTCAAAGGGGTTGCCGGGTCCGGCAAGTCCACCATCGCCTACGAGGTCATCGCGCGCTTCTACAACCCCGAGGACGTCTTTGTCATTAGCAACAACTGCGAGAAGAAGTTTGGGCTGCAGAACTGCCTCCAACCGGACGGCAAGCGGCTAAAGTACATCTGCATCATGCCCGAGGTGAAGCAGGACTTTGGCATGGAGCAGGCGGACTGGCAACAGGCCGTGTCTGGGGAGCGGATTCCCATCAACAGGAAGCACATGACAACTGTCACCGAAAGGTTCAAGCTGCCCATGTTCGCGGCGGGCAACCAGATGGTGGGCTACGATGACAACTCCAACTCGGTTGCGCGGAGGGTGCCCGTCATCAAGTTCAACTACCCGGTCGGGACGCAACAGGATGGGGACAAGCCCGCCAAGCTCAGGGGTGAGCTCGCCCACATCATCCTCAAGTGTGTCTTTGCGTACGCCGACGCTGTGAACAAGTATGGCAAGTCGCAGCTCTGGGACCACCTGCCGCGCGAGTTTCAGGAGGAGCGCAATATGCTGGTGCAGTCCCAACATCCGCTCATGAACTACCTCTGTAGTGGCAAGGTGTTGATGCAGGGTTATCTGTACATCCCCATCCGGGCCTTCGTGCAGCACTTCAAACAGCACGTACAGGAGTGCTGTCTATCGAAATTTCAGTGGAACTCGGACTTCTACGAACTGCCGTTCAACACCTACGGTATAACTGTCAAAAAGGCGCAGAAGTGGGTGTACGACGGGAAGACGATCCACGGGACGTTTCTCAAGGGGGTGGATGTTATCAACGGGGAGAACACGCCCGTCCAACAGTACTACATGGACAACAATATGGAACCACCTGAGTAATTTCCGAATCAAGATAACAGTTCTACATCTGCATTTGGATGAACAACAATTAATGGTATATTGTTTGTATCATCTGTTTGGGTCTGAGCATTTCTCAACCGTTTGGTAGTTACATAGGCATATAGCAGGAAGCTAACGAAAGCTATATAGGTAATACTAATACAGAAACATAAACCAATCAACCAAATCATTTATCCCTCCTGCTGTGTTGTCCCTAATACCAAAGTACAGGATTTAAGGACAACGATGTGGACCAGTTCCCAACACCATGTCCCTACCCACGCTAATCAACCTGGTGGACAGCTCGTACCCCCGAACGCCCGGGTGCCGCCTCGGGAATGTGGACCTCTTCGACCACCAGCGCGCTATGGCCCACAAAATGCTGGACATAGAGTCACAGTCGGTAAACATCACCGACACGCGGGTGGGTAGGACTAGCGTGGGCGTGCTCTGCGACCCCGTAGGGTCCGGAAAGTCCAACACCGTCCTGTGCTTGATTGCTCACCGGCCGAAGATAACCACGCAGTGCATGAAACCGTACAAAACAGGACTGGTTGGGAGTTCCGCATACATTGGGGTTTGGCAATCTGAACATCTTGTTAGCACCGGTAAGTGTAATGTCATTGTCAGTCCCCATGGAGGGGTATTCAAGCAGTGGAAACAATATATTCAGAACGCCGGGATCGACATGCAGTATTACGACTCGAAAAAGTCCCTGGAGGACGACAACCAACCAGAGGCCACTTGTATACTAGTGTCGTCAACCATGTTTCGACCCTTTGTACAAAAATACGGAAGCTCCCACGTGTTCAATCGACTTGTCATTGATGAGGCCGACTCCGTCAACGTACCCAACATGAAGGAGGTGAGAAGCTGCATGTACTGGTTGGTCACGAGCTCCTGGAGGAATCTCGCCTTCTGGTCCGGAGTGGTTCCCGTCGTCGACACCGCGTCCCGGTATCGACTCTGCGAGGGCTTGAGACACAACGGTTTCATCAAGGACGTGTGCAAGGTTCTGTTCACAGACTTCTCACTCAGCTCCTTTGCATTCGTGGGATGTGACCCCACGTTCATCGAGAAATCTTTCAACCTCCCGGAGGTCCAGTGGGAGGAGATTGTGTGCAGGATACCCGCGCACGCCGTCTCCGGCATGATAATGGCCGTCGTTTCGCGGGAAGTCGCAACGCTGATCCACGCTGGAGACATCACCGGTGCCATATCCCGCTTGGGGTGCGCCACCGCCACGGACATGGACTCCCTCACCCAAGCGCTCACCAAGAACACCCAACAGCGTCTGCAGGAGAGACGGGCCAGGCTGCGATACGTCCACCAGGTGTTCGGCCCCGGGGACGCCAGGTATGCGGAGGTACAGCAGCAGATACACAGACTGGAGAGCCAGATGGATAGCATCGTGCAACGGTGTTCCAACGTCAACGAAGACACCTGCCCCGTGTGCTTCGACACACCGGGTACAGACGGCCCCCTCTGCGCCACCCGGTGCTGCGGAAAGGTGTTCTGCCTGAACTGCTTGCAGCAGTCGCTGGCCCACACCGGCCCCAGGTGCATCATGTGCCGGGCACCGATGAATAACATGAGCGACATTGTCGTCATGTCTGCGTCGGGCGCGTACGACGACTTTCTGTCCAAAGACGACCGGCTTGTCGACCTGGTTGTCAACCGCTTTCCCACCGGGAAGTTCCTGGTGTTTTCGATGTACGACAGGACTTTCGTCAAGGTGTGCGAGGCCCTGGACAGAGATGGGGTGACCCACGCACGCCTGTGTGGGAACTCCAGCCAGATAGGGGCGAAGCTGAAACGGTTCGAGGAGGGAAACCTCCGAGTGCTGTTGCTGAACGCCAACCACTTCGGGCAGGGGTACAACCTACAGTGTGCCACCAACATTGTGCTGTACCACCGTATGACGGGAGAACTGACCAACCAAATGGTGGGTAGGGCCCAGAGGTACGGTAGGAAGGAGTCCCTAGTTGTACATCAGCTCGTCCACGCAGGAGAGTCGACATGCAAGTCGGTCTGCTGAATAAAATGTAAATCCCCTATAATGGATACCAGACTCGTGTTGGGTGGTGCCACTCCCCCGAACCAGATCCGGATACCCAACCAACCCCCGAACCAGCCCCCGTCGTATAACCGGAAACGTGTGCTGTACAACTCCCGCACCAAGCGTTTGATATATGCCCTCCTGTTTGTCTTGGCAATCATCGGCATAGGGGCCGCCTTCAAAGCCTTTGGGAAGTCTCCGGAAGACATCATTTCGAGGGAAGTTATCAAGAAGATATCCAACCTGGATATAGAGTTCTGGGACGATGATGATGAACATAGGCACGAAGGGGACGGGTTCCGCAAAATAGACCACCTGTTCGATCCCACGAAGGACTTTAACCCAATAGACGATCGCAACCACCCTTGGTACGGGCTGGTCAACGGTAGGGCACCCCAGCAGGGCACGTGCGGGAGTTGTGCCAGCTTTGCAGTCGCCTATATGCTTTCCGATAGGTACAGCATCTCCGAAAACGAAGAGGTCAATCTGAGCCCGCAGAGCGTGCTCGACTCCTTGGTGGACAACTCGTGGGGTACGTGCGACGGTCACCAGAACAAGTGCAACTGCGGTACGTCCGTCAGGAACTCGCTGGACGTGTGCATCACCACCGGGGTGGCCGTGTCATCGTCGTGTGACACTCCATATCGGGCGTCCAGATTCTTGACAAACTTTAGTATCGAGAAAAACGAACAGAACAACAGGTGTCCCAGCCCCAACTGCTTTTACCGTGACAGACATGTGGACCCCTCCTGTAGGGTCGTGAAGGCGAGGGACTGGAAATTTACCAAAAGCGAGGAGGAGGCAGAAGAAATCCTAAGAAAGACCGGAACCCTAACCGCCGGTATACGTATCACCCGGTGGTTTCACAACAATGTTTTGAACAAAGAGGTTCTGAACCCCCCCTCGGATGAGGGAGAGGTCTACGGATATCACGCGGTGTGTATCGTTGGGGTGACCAGCAACTATTGGATCGTCAGGAACAGCTGGGGTACTTCCGTGCACACAAAGGGCTTTTTCAGACTCAAGAAGGGCGTGAACGCTCTGCGGATAACGGATATTGGGTTCCAATATGCTGTCATTTGATCCGCAGATTTAAGAAGTAAACGCCCTAATTGATTTAATGAACATTTGTTTGGAGGGGGTCCCAGGGTGCGGAAAATCCGACGTGATCAAGCGTCTTCGGACCTTGCTGCCCAAGGTGGACTGTAGGGAACATGAACTGATCAGCAGCCAAAAGTCGCATTTGGTGGATCATGTTGAGATGATATTGGCGTATCGACAAGCATGCGTACCAGGAACCACCACAATATGGGAGAGAAGTCCTTTGTCCCTCAGTAAGGTGTATATGAACAGGAAAGATATTACCCCCCTGCAGTACAACCTTTACAAACAACTAGTGGACAGAGGCGTCTATTGGAAGCCTGATCTTATCTACTACATCAATAACCAATCAGATTCGGATCTTGCGCAGAAGTACACGTATGTACTGAAGCATTTGAGGGATGTAGAGGTGGTTCTTATACCGAGCCACAGTACCATCGAGGACATTTCCCAGTTCGTGTACAAAGACTTAACATGCAAACTTGCGAAGCTTGCGGATCGGCCGCAATAGTCGAAGTGGTTGAGGGATTCGTATGCTCCAGCTGTGGAGTCGTGTCCAGCGATGTGCACATGCAAGCTGGTTGGGGGGACGCCCCCAACATAACCAATGCCACCGACACCACCGACCGCAGCTTGTGGGAGGACTACCGTACCCTGGAATACATCTCCCAACTCTTTGAGAACAACTACACAGGAATCCTCGAGCTGGCCAAGAACTACGCGAAAACCGTCCGGCTTGGCCTGCCCAAATCGTCTAGGTGTAAGCACAAATCGTACAGGGGCATGCAACGCATGGGCGTGATGGTGGCGTGCTGGGTGTGCGCCTCGCGGGAGCACAAGCACGAGATGTCCCCCACCGTCTGTGCCAACCTGTTCTCCAACCTGCCCAATTGTACCGGGGTCCACAGCAGGAAGTGTGCAAAGTACTGTGCCGACGGTAGGAAGCTAGTCGAGACCATCCTCAGCGAGAACGAGGTGGCCAAGTTTGCCGACATTCGAAAATACGAGAGGTACATGCTCATCATTTGCACCCGCCTGAAATGCGGGAGGGTACACAAGTATGCCCTACGCCTCCTCGACTGTGTGGAGCAGGTGGGGGAAAAGGGGGTCACCCTCCTACAGGGGCACACCCCCGAGAACATGTCAGCCGCCCTGATACACAAGGCGTCTCAGGTCAGCAGTGAGACCTTCATCGAACTCCGTGACATCGTGGGCGTGCTGAACAACGGTATGGGGCACAACGTCTGTGAAAACACCGTGCGAGACATATGCAAAGACATCGAGACGACCTTCCAGGAAATAAGGAACAACGACGAGGATATAGAGACATTACTGGATGTGGGGGACAAGTCTCCCCCAGACACCCAGGTGTTCGTGACCAAAGTAATCGCAGATGAGAAAAGTCGATTCGAAAGCCTGCTACGGATGTACAACTTAGGATAGGCGTATGGAGGACAGGTCGTTGCCAAACACCTTGATGATGTGCTTGCTCTCCTCATGCTGCAGTGCCATACCGTTGCTACTGTTCAACACCTGGGTAGAGACCACTCGGTACGCGTCGCCCCGATACACAACGGCGGAGTGTAGATGGATCCCAGTCACCGGGTTGGTTTCGGGTTGTACGAAACGTTTGGTACGGGAGGTCAACGCTGTGTAAGACATTTTTAATGTGTAACAAAATAATAAAATGACAAAAGGTGGAGAAAACCTTTTCATCTACCCCAGTGAAAAGAAGGGTTACAAACTCATCAGTGGTCGGACCTACTTTGTCCCTGTAAAGCCTGTCGGCGGGCTTCAGACTGTGCTGCTGGTCGAGTATGCTAGTAGTAAAGATGGATTTATCACGGTGCGCCGCTCGAAGAATGACGGTGCCCATAGGCAGGTTCCCATAGCCAGCATCGACCAGTCCAGGCCAATACTAAAGGGACCTAGGACGACTATCAAGAAAGATACGGTGCACACCCTCACAACACCTGGGGGGGAATCCTACGAGCTCAAATACGGTACCACCTACCTGTTACCGTTACTGGGTAAGAAGCTGTTAGAGGTTGTGTACAGAGAGGTTCCATCGGTTAAACCAAAAGCAGGTGTTTTTGTGTCTCTCAACCCACACCCCAGGCACAGAGTTTACTACACGGTTACCACGGATATAGATTTCTCACGGCCCATACAAGAAAAAATCTGATTTTTTTTTCGTATACAATACTATATACACAAAATGGCAAACAACAAAGATTCCAACAAAATGATGATGTACGCCGGTATTGCTGGCGTCGTGTTCCTTATAGTCCTTGTGCTCTACCTAATGGGCTTCATCATGGGGTCTCCCAAGATGTACCGCAAGGTTAAGGGCGCTTCTAAGGACTATTCCACCTCGGCACCCAACAATATCCCCGAGAAGTTTAAGGAGTTGTGCAACGATGCGGAGGACAAAAAGTTCATCCAAGACTTGGACGACTATAAGGGTGGTGTCGTTGGGTGGATGGTGAAGACCATTCAGGGAGAATTCGATGTACCTCCTTGCTAAGCTCATCCTGCAGGATCATAATTTGTTGCAAAACGAACTGGACGTAGATGGTCTCGAAGAGGTGTGCATTCATAATAATAGGCACGTAGGCGCATGTGTAAACACTGCTAGCAACGATCAGTTGTTCGCGACGTTTCCAAGACGACCATACTTCTGGTTGTTCCTTTAAAAATGTGTGAAAGGTCAAAACAATGTTGTGAGCGTTGCCCACAATGAAATCCATTGTTTTGGTCCCAACTTAGGATTTAGGGCTTTTAACCCCGGATTTCCCCTCATTTGTAGGGATCAGATCCAAGATTGCGTAGACACAAGCTCACGTAATCTTTTTTCGTCCGCACGTTGCCGAAGTACGGATAACCTTGGGAGTCGAACAGGTATCTCACCAGCTGTGCGGACTTGTTGGGGTCCACCATCTTGTCCACGTTGAACTTGGGCTCACCACGTCTGTAGTAGTGGTGGTACACCACGTTCTCACAGGGCGCACGCAACTCCCACCCATAGGTGAAAAGGCGACAGGAGTACAAAAATTCCTCTCCGTTGAACACGAAGTTCAACCTGCTGTCGAGTGGACAATCGCTTAGTATCTTGGACGGTGCGAATATGAACCCTCCACCCACACCGATGGACTTCCGGAACATCCGCTTGCCATGGGTCGGGCGGTTGAATGCCTTGTACTTGAAGTACGTCTTGTACTTCACAGCCTGGTCGTTGACAGGAACGGTGTCTTCCTGTATATTGTCCCACGACTGGGGATAGTGGGTCAGTACAGTGTTCGGATTCTCCTCTATCATCTGCACCAGTTTGGTGTCCCAATGGTCCACGAAACGGGTGTGGCTGTCGATCTGCATGTAGTACGTCTCACCCATGTGCAGCTGTGAGCACAAAAAACGCGCGAAGCACGGCCCGCGGGCCTCGGTGTGTGGGAGGGAGAAGGTACGAACGTTGGCGTGGTGGCCAAAGTCATCTCCCGGTCGGAAGTCCTCTTTGGACGTCTTGTTCTGCGTCACCAGGCCAACGTGGACCCTATCGGGGTGTGTGGCCGTGTTGAACATGTTCTCGATCGTGGCCGTGACGTCTTGGTCGCGGTAACTGGCGACGGACACGAAGATGGAACCGTCGGAACGGGTGGGGTGGGTCGGTAACACGTATTTGGCAGCCGCGTCCTGTGCCTCCCGACACGTGAGAGGTATGGCGCGGTGTGTTGCTGCGGGCTTCCGCAGCAGCTTGACCAGTAACAGTAACAGGATTGCTACCAAAACCCATTTTGCATACATCACTTCTTACTTACTGACTCATTTTTTTTCTGTCAAAAGTAGCTGTAAGGCGTTCTTCACACTGTCCTCGTACGAGGACAGTACACACAGCTGGTCCACATCGCTCAGGGAGAACCCTTCAGAGAAACAGGTGGTCACAATCTCCTCGTCCACCCCCCCGACGTTCTTTTCTAAAAGGGTACGGATGGCGTTTGTGTCGGGCAGGGGGACATGCACGCGCACCCGAAGCCTCCTCTGGAAGGCCTTGTCAATGTTCGAAAGGTTGTTAGTGGCGGCAATGAACACTATGTTGTGTTTGCTTGCGATACCGTCCATGTGCTGCAACAAGTTTGTCTTAAGGGAATTTACGTGGTTCTGGTCGAGGTTGTAGTTACGGGTGCTCATGATCGCGTCGGCCTCGTCAAAAAACATCACACACTTCCCCACCTTCGTGGCCAGGGTGAAGATGGCCTCCAGACGGCGGTTGGACTCCCCCACGTACTTGTCCTCCACGGTGGTCACGTTGAAGTTTATGAACGGGCACCCAATCTCCTTGGCAGTTGCGCGGGCCAAGAGGGTCTTTCCCGTCCCTGGGACGCCGTGCAGGATGATCCCATTGACCGTCCTCTTCGTGGTGTCTATCACGAGTCGGCGCAGCAGCTGTACCTGCGAATCGAGCCCGATGATGCCGTCGTACCCCCCCGGGACATCGGCGGGGGCGATGATACAGTCCAGCATGCCCTTCTCGTAGTCGTTTAGCTGCTTGGGGTCAACGTTGGCCATGCGTGCCAGCTCTTTTGTTCGCTTGGGATCCTGTGTGTCACCCTTGTTACCCATCAGTCGACTGGATACAAGGTACGTGATGTAAGAACCCACAAGCAGAAGTACAAGCTTCTGTAAGAACATTACCCATATCAACTTGGCACTAGTCATTGCTTTTCTATATTATTTTTTTCGCGTGCTTTGTTACACAGGATGAATCTTACAGGACCGAACGGTGTGTTCGACATGGGACACGTGCTCACTCACGTCCTCCTTATGCTCATACTAGGCATTCTCTACTACAGGTGGTTCCACACTCCCTCCCCCACACCCCTCGCCAGCGGTGTGCCCGCTCCGGAGGCCCTCGCTCCGGCCTTTGCCCCCCCCACCGTCGTACTGCCACAGCCATCCCCGACTGTCCTCGAACACCCCGCGCCGGCACCCCAGATGAATGAGGTCGACACGCTGCGCAAGCTTTACCCTCCCCCTCCACCCTCCTCGTTGTAGGATGCCTTGATCAAATTGAACACGGTACGGATCACCATGCGCGAGAGGTCCTTGAAAGGAGCGTCGTCCCACAAGGCGTACATCGCCAAGTAGTGCTCCTCCGTCTGCGACTTCTTTAGCGCCCTGACCAGTGTCTGTGCGAATTCGTCGTTGCTACTCTTGAAGAACTTCTGTTCCCTGAGACAGTGTATCTCTACCAATATTCTGGTCATGGGGTGGTCCATGTCACTCATCTTCTCACTTAGGGTCGCCATGGGTTTATATACCATATTTAATAATAAGGCGTGTTGTTACGCAATGTTATGCTACGAACATTGGTTATCAGCGGAGCCAACACGGGAATGTTTTACATGCTGGGCGTTCTGTACCAGGCCCTCGGACGGCTCTCCTCTGTGACACACTGCTACGGTACCAGTGCGGGGTCTCTTGTGTGCTGCATGTACCTGATTCACAAAAATCGCCTGTTCTGCGGGTGTCAAGATCATGGGCCGCAATGTTTTGTCAGGCTGTACGAAACGGCAATAGGTTTCCTGCACAGGTACAAGTGGGTGGCCCACGTCCGTGGTGGAGGGTACGGTGTCTTTGATATCGAACAACTTATGAAAGAGTTGCTAAAGTGTCTACATATTGCGGAAAATTTCACGATGTCGGGGTTCAAGGAGGGGAAACTTCACACGACGGCGTACTGTGTCAACACCTGCAGAACCGTTGTGCACTCAAGCACCACTGACCCAGACCTCCCACTGTGGAAGGCCCTGTCAATGTCCTGCTGTGTACCCCTGATGTTCAAACCAGTCGTCCACCGTAATATGTATCATGTAGATGGCTCCATTCTCGAGTACGTGCCTCGGCCCGATAGGGATGCACCTGGAGAGACACTCCGCATCATCATGGACTGGAGGGTTACGGATGGTGGGGTGGGGTGGTTTGTAAACAACATTGTCTTTGCCAACGTGCGTCAGTCATGCCGACTCCACAGTGACAAACAAATGGACTACACCCTTTTCGTGGTGGGGGACCCCAACGCCCCACAAATCATTAGCAGCTGTACCCACGCGGAGGTGACACGCATGATCGAAAGTGGAAGGTGGCAATGGTTAAATTGGGTCGGACTGCGCGGATGAGGACATCATGGTGGAAAATATGCCCATCATGTTCGTCTTCTGTATCTGTTTGGCGGCGTCCTTGATCTCATCCTCGGATACATTCATCCCAAGCTGTTCGAACAACTTTGGCATCAAGTGACTGGTCTTCTCAATCATGTTGCTCAAGTCGAAATCTTTGGTGAATTCCTGATCCTTGGCACACTGCTTCGCGATGGTCTCAATGGTTGACACAGAGTCCTCACTCAGCTGTCCCGTTGCGTCACTCAAGGCCAAAAGGGTGTTGATGTAATCCCAAGTTTTGTTTCTCTGGTCATCCGTCAAGTTGTCCCAGCCAGTCTTCATCGCCTTAAGTGAGCTATCGCCGAAATGCGCCACGTCCTTCGCCTCGATGGCCTCGCGAACCGAGTTCTCAGCAACGAAGGAGGTGAACAGGTCCATCGGACGCTGCTCGTCCTCCTGCTTCTTGCTCATGTAGCTCTTGCGCAACCACCGAACACCGTTGTCGTCGGGCAACCATTGTTTAAGGTCAACCAACAACGATTTCACTGTCTTGTTGAACATAGACACGGTTTCCATCTGAGTGCTTTGCCAATGTGTACGAATTAAAAAAATTAAATTGGCCGCATTGTTAAAATGTATGGCGGTTGTCATAAGCTTAGACTCGGAACCACGAACTGGGAAGTCGGTTTTGGCCAAATTGCTAGTGGACAAAATGGGCTTCAAGCATGGTAACATTGAACTTAGTGAGACGCTCCTGAAAAACGTGTCCTCAGACTTTACGTCATGGACATTTGAGTACTGCCTAGCCAAGATCTTGAGCGTGGTACCCACCAGGAATAACAGGGTGGTCTACATAGGGCTCAACACCAAACACACGCTCCTGAACAGCTTGTGGGAACTCAAGGCCATCGATGAGAGGGAGTACGGTATACTGAACCAGTGCTGTGAAATCTTTCTCGAACCCATCACGTGTGACTACGTCGTGTACAGCTCCGGTGATTACAATGCCCTCTCGTCCTTCTTTGACACGGGAAACCGCCACGACTCTAAGTCGGTGTTCTTTGGGTTGACACAAATGGCTGTGGTCAAGCGTGTGTACAAACGCTGTATGGACTCCCTCAGTAACGTTGTACCTATAAACTCGGAACACAATTTTAACGACGGTGTCATCCAAGATCGCGTTTTGAACGTTTTCGCCGGGTTGGTTCCACAAAGCTGAACGTGTGGTCCATCAATACGTCTCGTGGCAGTGGGTGGTTGGACATGCTCATTCGGTTGTTCACCTCGTGGTAACCATGTAAGTCATTTTGCAGCCTATACTGAGCCAACAACAACGACTCTTTTTTGGTCTCGGTCTTAATCGTCCTGTTCGGCTTTAACACCTGCCTACCAGACCCATGTTTTACCCACATGAAAAGAAATAGTATCACTAGCACTAACAACATGTGTTAATTAACATATTAAATTCTTTTTACAATCTTGGAAACCGCTCGTTACAGGTAACCATTCGACGAAATAATTATTTTTTCTTTATCTGTTTCACGTTGAAACAAGTGTAGAACGTCAACAAAACAATCAGCACTATGGATAACGACGAAACTATTATAAATGGATACATCCGCTTCAACAACTTGGCGAACAAAATATCGACCACAGTGTCCATCCGCTTGTTTGTCTCCTCACTGTTCAGCTTTTTGAACAGAAATTCCATGCACTCGTCCATCAGGGCTGACTCCATTTTGCACTTGTTGCATATAGGCAGGAAAAATTGTTGGGCTGTCACACACGCGTCACTTAGCCAGGTTGTTGAAGATGAAAGACAGACACAGCAGAGGCTTTGGTATGTAGAAAACCAACGGGATGCTTAGCAACCGTAACCAGTTGGGAGTACTGTCCAACTTGTCGCTGCCCTTGTTCTCAATGTGATCAACAATCTCGATCTTACCAGAGGTTTTTCTTCCCATCACTGACATGAGCATGTTGGCAAATAATCGGTTCACCCCCCTCGGACAAAATACCACCAGCTTTTTCAAACGGTTCTTGTACCTCTGCTTCACAAGCTTACAAAAATGTAGGTAATACCGAAAATCGGAATATCCAAACTTGCAAGTGGACAGGTCCAGCAAAACATTCAATTCATGCTGCTTGTGCCCTTCTAGCAGGTGGAACTGCTTGTCATCCCTCTCCTCGTAGGTAGGGTACTGCAACACATCCATCGGGTTCAGGTTCACGAACTCGGTGTCGATCACGGGTGGCGGCTTCGCCGCTTTCTTCTTCTTGAAACATCGCAGGTTCACCCGCATAACCCTCGGTATTGCTGGCTGTTTCTATGATTTTTTTTAAATCATCATCGAAGTCTAAGCAGATTGCGCTGCCCCATGTCGCCACTGAAGGTGTACTCAAAACTCGTGCTCATTGGGACGTGCCTCTGCGTCATGCCTCCCACCCCGTTCTCCAACAGGTCGGCCCAGTGTCGCCTGTGCACGCCAATCAGGAACCACTCCTTGGATTTTACAATTCGGCTGTCCCCCAGGTGCAGACCAGAAACGCCTTCCACAAAAAAAGGGTAGAGGGGCGTGGGAATGCTGGCCAGGGCTGCAACATCCATAACCTCTGCGTCTGGCTTCAAAATGTATATAGGCTCGTCCTCGTCAGCTTCGATGCTGGGCGGTAGGTCCTTCACGAACTCCACCTTTACACCAGGGTCAGCGTCTACACACCTCAAGAGGGTGGTCAGACAACCCATGCGCAGGTACATGTCCGTAAGTACAAACACCCACATTGGTTACATGCAGCTCACAAATTCAGTACCTGACAATGTACGCGCAACTCAGCTATTTAGCTGTTGTGGCCCAACGGATAAGGCGTTGGACTCCTAATCCAAAGATTGTGGGTTCGAATCCCACCAACAGTTTTAACCGTCCGATCTAAGATCCTTTGGACAACTTTGTTCCATGTTGCTACATTTGTCACACAAAAAGGGGGGGGGGACATACAAACAAAGAACACTGTGAAAAGTAATTTCAGAAAATCTTGAAAAGAAAAAGAATAGAATAAACACAGCTGATGTGACCAGCCAGGTCTCCCCCCCCCCTTTGTGTTACGCTTTTCAGCCAAATCAACGGTTCTGAACCACGGCACCCAAAGATCGGACGGTCCCAAATGCGTACCACCGGTAATATAAGCCGGTGAAAGAAGCAGTCCAGCCATTTGTCATGGAGCGTCAGTATGCCACCCTGCTCTGCTACAGGCGGCAAGGGCGGAAAGGTGTTGTCCGAAAGTGTGGTTCCAGGCGTGCCCACAGATTGGTGGAACGCGCACGACAGGTCTCGCTTGACAGGTACCTGTGCGGTAACGAGTTCGCAGCAGACGAAAAGTGGGTCAGAGTAGCCTGCCAACGGATACAACGCGCGTGGCGCCGCTCCATCAGCAACCCGACGTTTCGGATATGCAAGCAACGGCTGCTTGCTGAGTTTGACGCAATTAGGAACAGTGCAACAAGCCCGTACAATGGCCGTCAGTATCCTCCCCATACATCATGATGCCTTTGAAGATCACTACGCCACCATATTCAAAAGAGCCTCCGATGAACTCGTCCTCCAAAGCGACCATGACTCGTTTGAGCCGGAGGTGCAGGACCTGTACGATTTTTTCAGTTGTTTTCTACAACCCGTCTTGAGGCACACGCATCAGATGCACGTGGTGCTGCGGGAACAACTTTCAGAACATATTGGCGACATTCGCATGGAGTTTATGGACAAGTGGTGGGTGGTAGATATGGTTTTTGTATCCAGGGATTGTATACTGGAAAGACTGGTTCGGTTCAGTTGTGAGCTCAGTCCGCGTGACGTAAACCTCCCACGCTCGCACAGAATGATCACCCGCGACGAGCGGGAGTTTTGGCAATAACGCTTTTTTTTTTCTGCACCAGTGGTAAACGTGGGAATGATCCCTCTGTTCGCGGTACTCCTTTTGGTACTTTCCATGTTTTGGTTTGTCAACAACAAGCACGGAGACGACACAGACAAAGGCGATGACAAGAGGTACTATTACACGCTCTACAAGGACATCCAAAAGGAGCTGAACGCTGACGTGACAGACGAGTTGTTCATAGAACTCATAACTGAGCTGAAATCACTTGGCATAACTCCAGAGTTTGGGGACCTGTTAAGATCCGAGCATTCATCAGTACAATTTGTTCTAACACGGATTAGGGAATCTACGGACAAACGCGCAGACGACTCTTTGGAACGTATCCTAAAGACGCACTCTGAGCAAGACATAGAATCCATTTTACTGAACTCACAAGATACCTATTATTACGACCTTTACAAGGGTGTCCAGGAAAGGGTGAACACACACATTCCCGACGTCCTGTACATCAGGCTGGCGCAGACATTGCACAATCTCGGGCAATCTCCCAATATCGCCATGTTGATGCAGCACCCAAATCCCACAGTGCAGGCCATTCTAACCAGCATCAAAGACTCCACTGACGTCCGTGAGGACGATTGGCTGGAAATGTTGTTGAAACAGAAGACTAGGGATGACGTGGAGGCCATATTTGGTGATATTGGGGACGCACCAGTGTTTGCTGCTGCACGTGAATTAATTCTGCGAGATATCTGCCCGGGTCAGTTTGAGACGTGGTCCCCCTGTCGAGGGACATCCCGTAGTCGGAGGTACATACCCACTGACAATATGGACCTCTGTCGCATCACCGAGGTGGAAACCAGCTGTCCGGTTGATTGTGAGGGCAGCTTTGGTACGTGGAGTCCCTGTGAGGGGTTGCCAGAGAGGACACGGAGATACACCATCGCCGTGAATGCCGAAAACGGGGGTACACACTGCCCCCACCCCGAACACACCCAAACAGAGACGACCTGTCCAGTCGAGTGTGACGGCAGTTTCACGACATGGACTCCATGCGATGGGTCCAGAAGCACCCGGATGCGTGCCTACCAGGTTGCCCGCCACGAAAAGAATGGTGGGAAAAAATGCGAGCACCCAGAGCACACAGAAACCGCAACGGACTGTCCCGTTGACTGCGTGGGGGCGTTCAGCCCCTGGAGCACGTGTGATGGGAACGGGAGGGACAGCACGCGGGTATACACCATCTCTCGTCAGCACCAAAATGGCGGATCCACGTGTGCACATGCGGATGGCACGGAACAGGCACAAACCACTTGCCCAGTGGAGTGCCTGGGAACGTGGTCTCCGCTGGAAGACTGTGAACAAATCCCCGATGGGGTGGAAAGGACGGCTACATACGCAATTCTCACCCCCGGTGACAATTGTGAGGCCCAAGATGGCGAGTCCAAAGTGGTTCCGTGTGCCCCTATCGACTGCATCACCACCGGGTGGGAAAACGTTTCGGAGTGCGACGCAGAGTGTGGCCAGGAGGGCACGATTTCGCAAGTCCGTCGCACAAAACCCGCGAAACACGGAGGGTTCCCTTGCTGGGGCTCGGGCACCAGGCGTGTGCGCTGTACAAGCACATGCGAGCCGATCGACTGTGTGGGCACATGGGAGCCCATGGGGGAGTGTGTGTCCGAGTGCCACTTACCAGAGGCCAAGCACACCCAGAAACACGTGTTCAAACGCCTCACTGTGAGGAACGGGGGCCAGGCGTGTGCGACACAACATGGGACGGAGAGGTTGATGCGATGCACAGATGGGTCCACGTGCCCACCGGTTGACTGCGAAGGTACATGGACCCCATGGGACAGCACTGAATGCGACACCGATGGGGTGATGCAAACAAAGGACTTCATCCAACACACGCGTGGCATGCACGGGGGAGTACCATGTCCCGACGTGCAGCATCTGGAACGCACCTGCGAGCCGGTTGACTGTGAGGGCACATGGCTCGCTTGGGACAAGAGCGGGTGCGCTGTGGATGGGGGGGTGCAGGTCAAAGAGTACGTGGCTGACGTAGATCCCAAACACGGTGGTGCCCCGTGCCCAAGAGACCTCGAGCGCACCTGCCCCCCCGTGGACTGTGGGGACACGTGGCCACCGTGGGATGACTCTCTGTGCACTCACGATCTCGGTGTGCAGACCAGGTACCACCTGTTCGACAAACCTGGGAGGAATGGGGGTGCGCCATGCCCACATCCCAATTACGAAGAACGCACCTGCGAACCCGTAGAGTGCCAAGGCACGTGGGGGCCATGGGACGACACCGGCTGTGACGCCGATGTCGGCGTGCAGACCAAAGAGTTTCGCGTGGACGTGAAACCCAAGCACGGGGGTCGCGATTGCGAGGCCTCCGACGGAGAGGCCCGCGAACGCACCTGCGAACCCGTAGACTGTCAAGGCACGTGGGGGGCATGGGACGACACCGGCTGTGACGCCGCTGTCGGCGTACAGACCAAAGAGTTTCGCGTGGACGTGAAACCCAAGCACGGAGGCATCGAGTGCCCGTCGACGAGGGTTGAAACAAGGAGCTGTGACGCCGAACATTGTGTGGGAACTTGGCAACCTCTGGATGATAGCTGCAACGAGTCGGACGGTCAACGGGTACAGCGATATACCATCATCAGCAATTCCGCACACGGCGGTGACCCCTGCCCCGAGAACATTGTCACAACCTGTCCCCCAGTGGACTGTGAGGGAACCTGGGGGCCGTGGGACGTTTCGTCCTGCGTCAATGCCGACGGTACCCAGAGACAACCCTTCCTGGTGTCGAAGGAGGCGATGCACGGCGGTGTCGCATGCCCGAACGATCTCGAAAGGACGTGTGAGCCAGTGGACTGCGAGGGTACGTGGAGTCCTTGGGACTACTTGTCCTGTGGCAACGTTGGCAGCTGCCGGTCCAGACAGTTCCTTACAGAGGTGCCGTCCATGCACCGGGGGGAGGAGTGTGTGGCGGGTGACGGAGAGGTGGAGGAGCAAACGATCGAACCGATATGCATCCTGGGTGAGTGGCAACCATCAGGGGTGTGTAGGCCAAACGCAGAGAGTGCTGGTTCCCAGTTCAAACACCACATGAGGGGTGGTTCGGGGGCGTTATGCGGGCCAGGCACGCAGATGTGGGAGCGAGATATCTTGGCAAATGCGGAAATCTGCTACGAGGACTTCCAAGGCGAGGGGCTACCCCTAGCGAAGGTGGAAAGCTGTAGCAAACCCTGCACCTCACATCAGACAACAAATATACAAGATGCAAGGAGAAAGTGTGCAGACAAAAGAAAGATCAACGACAGAGTAAAGACCGCCGCTGACAGGCATGCCGAGACTTCGTACTGCAACGAAGGGGGTCCCATGTTGGACACAAACGACTGTGTGTACGGATCCTTCGGCGACTGGTCCGAATGCGATTGCGAGACCTTCCCGTACACCAAACGTCGTCCTAGAACCCTATTGCGGGACAACGGGTGCTCTACGGACGATGAGGTACTGCAATGCGCGCCCACCGAGTGTCCAACCAAATGTGAGGTCTCCGAGTGGTCCCGGGGCACCTGTCACTCGAACTACCAGCAGTCCAGCTGGGACGTGCTCCGGAGGGCCCTCGATTGCGGCCCCGGCACCCGCCTGGACACCCGCGAGGTGTTGGCCAACGAGGAGGCGTGCGCGGGCGAGCCCCTGGAACGCGTACAGGCGTGCGAGGCCAAGGCTTGCACGTGGCATGACATACACAACCGGCTCAAAGGCTTTGATGACCTGTGTGACAGAAGGGGATCGTTCGACCCCGAGTACTGCGACCGGGGCGAGCCGAGGTACGAGGACGAGTGTCTGTACAGGCCCAGCGCCGATTCCGAATGGTCCGAGTGCGACCAGTGGTGCGGCCCAGGCACGCAGACCCGCCCCACCTATCTGTACCGTGACAACATTGCCGGCACGTGCAACACAGAGAGCGTTGAAAGCCAAGCCTGTGTGGTAACCGAGTGCCCGCTGGACTGCGAGGTCACATGGGGGCCGTGGGACGACACTGGATGCGCCCTGGTGGACGGTGTTCAGACCAGGCAGAGCACCGTAGTGCAGGACCCCACCCCCGGTGGCCAGGCGTGCCCATCCGAGACGTTCCGGTCGCGGACCTGCGAACCGGTGGACTGTGTGGCCAACTGGTCCGACTGGGCGGAGTGTTCAAACACGTGCGGCGCAGGGGAAAGGCAGCGCACTTACACCGTGGAGGAGGAGGGCATGCACGGCGGCGTTTCGTGCGAGTTTGACGACCAGTTCGTGCAGCACGCCGAATGTGAGGGGACCGCGTGCCCTGTGGAGTGCGCGGTCAGCACCTGGGAGCCCTGGGGCGAGTGCTCGGAAACCGCCTGCGACCGCTCGGGGCAGCGCACGCGAGTACGGGAGGTACTGGTGGGCGACAAACACGGCGGTCAGACGTGCCCCCCGCTTGCGGAGACCGAGCCGTGCAACACGGACAACACGTGCCCCCCAGCGTGCGATATGGGCCCGTGGACCGACACAACGAGTTGTGTGCCGAACGTGGCGCAGTCGTCCTCGGCCGACTGGAAAAGAAGCAACTGTGGCACGGGTACCAAATTGCAGCGGCGTAGCATCCTGAAGTTCCCGGAAATATGCTATCAGGAGAATCCGGACAGTCTGCTTCTCGAACGGTTGGTGAATTGTGACGTACCGTGTGACTTCGTGGACGATTTTAACCGATCACGACTGCAACGTGAGTGTGACAAAGCAAAAGACGCGCGGACAAGAGCGCTACATCTTGCGAACAACAGTAGATTTTACGAATACGATCCGCAGCTTGACGATGATGTTAATGAGAAATGCGACAAAGGTGGCCCCAAGTACACGCCCGAATGCATGTACGCGGAATACGGGACGTGGAGCCCTTGTAGCGCCTCGTGCGGACCTGGTGGCACTCAGAGCCGTGAGCGCACCCTGCTGAGTGGGGCATGCGCGACTGGCGACGCAGCGAGGATCACCCAAGAGTGCTTCGTGACGGAGTGCCCGGTCCCTTGCGAGGGCGAGTGGACCGCCTGGGACGATAGCCAGTGTCCCTCCGCCGACGGCGTGCAGTCCCGGGAGTACCAGATCAGCGTGCAGCCCAGGCACGGCGGCCAGGCGTGTCCCGCGGTGACCTACGAGGAGCGCACCTGCGCACCCGTGCCTTGCGAGGGTGGGTGGACCGCCTGGGACAGTAGCCAGTGTCCCTCCGCCGACGGCGTGCAATCCCGGGAGTACGAGATCGGGGTGCGAGCCAGGCACGGCGGGCAGGCGTGTCCCACCGTGACGTACGAGGAGCGCACCTGCGCCCCGGTCCCTTGCGAGGGCGAGTGGACCGGGTGGGACGATAGCCAGTGCCCCTCCGCCGACGGCGTGCAGACCCGAGAGTACGAGATCGGGGTGCGAGCCATGCACGGCGGGCAGGCGGGTCCCACCGCGACGTACGAGGAGCGCACCTGCGCCCCGGTCCCTTGCGAGGGCTCGTACCTCGTGGACGACAGCGCCTGTGGCACGGACGGTGGGAGGATAAGATACACGTACAACGTTGTTCAGGAAGCCAAACACGGGGGGGCGGAGTGCCCGGTGGCCACGTATGACGGGACATGCGCACCCGTTCCATGTGTGGGTGAGTGGTCCACTGTGGATACGTGTGACTACTCCGTGTGCCCCACGGTCCCCACGCGGATTTTCCAGTATGACGTCAGTCAAGAGGCAAGACATGGGGGGGCCGAGTGTCCAGTGTCGGATGGTGACACCGAAGTCCGGGACTGCCCCCCGTGCCCTGTCGACTGTGAGATGGGCGAGTTCGGGGAGTGGGGGGCGTGCAGCACCAACTGCGGGAGCGGCGTGGAGACCCGCACGCGCCCGACAACCCCGGCACGGCACGGGGGCGACGACTCGTGCCCGGCGGACGACGAACTACGGGCGTGCGAGCAGATGGAGCTAGCCGACCGCTGCACGGACGTGGCGGATTGTAAATACACAATTTGTAATTTCGGTCGGCTCAAAGACAGAGTTCGCCCAATGCTCAAGTCAGGAGGATACTATTACGGTGCTTACGACGATTTCGAGCAGGCGAAGCGCGCCTGCTCGGCGGATGGCTCCAAATGCACATACGTCACAAAAACCCGAGATAACCCAGACAAGTGGGAATTGGTTCACGTCGGTGGAGGGATAAGGGGGTGGTGTTGCCCGAGAGGAGGTGCCAACGCGGGCACTTGGAAGAAGTTGGGCAACTGCAGGTCCAACCAGTGCGACCAAGACTGCTTCCAGGAGCACAACGAGGACATCCGCAGGTCCAACGAGCAGACGATCGCGTTGGGGCAGTGCAACACCGAGACCCGCCCGTGTTCCGACGACAGTGGGTGTGTCGAGCCTTGTGTAGGACAGTGGAGGTACGATGGGAGTGGGAAGTGCTACAAACACAGCTCGGACTCTAGAAACATTCGATGTGGTGACAGCAAAAGTGTTTCCCGACGCCGGAAGAAATACAACATCACCAGGCCCTCGAAAAACGGTGGAGCAGCATGTCCAGCCCGCCACAACCAAGTCGCACTGGAGCTGTGCACGTTGAGTCAGTACAACGCCCGGATGGACGAACTCAATTGTGGCACAGCATGCTGCCAGTACAAGTCCAAACACGCAAAAGACAGTGGTTGGCTACACGATCGAACCGTTAAAAACACATACTTGGGGTCGCATCGCTTTGGAAACTGGTGGAGCACGTTTAAAAAAGCCAAGAAAGCCTGTGACGCAAGCAGTAGTTGCAAATCCATATACAAAAAGGGAAACAAGTACTATGCACTGACAAGAGATGTGAAGCGGGCTATGACGTACGGATCAAGTGGAGACTATGGGTGGAACAAGCTAGGGTGCAGTACAAGTAACTGCAACCAAAGGGAAAGTGACAAAGCAGGTACAGGGCTCGTTATAGGAAAGGATTTCGGTTCTATGGGCTCAACGAGCGGCACAGGTGGGGGTGCCTACATGATGCGGTGAGAGCACGAACTTTAGAATCTCCCTCGACCCAGTGGTAACCGGAGTGACTCGGTGGTAGATACCCCCCGGCTTCACCATGACCAAAGTCCCAACTCTTGGTCTGATCGACCGTGTGCCAAACAAAGCCTTGTGCTCGAATTCACTGTCCGAGGTGTTGTGCAAAGTGAGCACGGCTTCCAAGTAATCCCCATCTATGACTCGTTGGTCGCGGTGCCACGCCATCCCAGACGAACCTGTGAAGTATACCCTGTACTCAGGTGGCACCTCTCGGCTAACCCAATAGCCCCTTGGAGCTATCCTGCCCAGCATATCGTACACATAGGGGTCGTGTATCTGGATGGATTTACGACCGGGCTGTCCAACCTTGGAATCCGATTCTGTGTCGCGCAACTCATCCTGTTTGGAACCCTCAATCAGGTACGCGTGCAAGGCCTGTGCCTCGACCGGGTAGCTCTTTACATTTGTATTTGTCAACAACGTGAAGAACAGCAAGATCAAGAATACAAGTACTATCATCCTCATTCACAAGAATTTTAATTTAATTTATAAGGATACCATCGAATCCAAAAAAGTCGTCACTGTACCGATGCAGCCCACCAAAATATACGACAGCCCTATCACGGTACCCCATCAGCAGTATGAGCACCGACCGTGACTCATCAGTGTTCTGCTCGATGTGTGACTCCCAGGCTTTTACCTTAAAACGGTTGTACAGAAGTGGATGTCTGTCACACACGTGCGTTATCACTTCTTTACAACCCAACTCTGTAGCTGCAGAACACCATGTCCAGAACAGCCAATATCGAGGGTCATCGATCCGTTCGCTCAAGCAGTCCCACCCCCTGCATTCACTTGTCCCTCGGAGGAACTCTTCCAGGGCGTTCGACGCGCGCTCCAAATATTGTCGCACCCTCGCAACACTGTACACATTCACGATGTCCATTTGGTAAACCAAGCCGGATTGACAGCGTTATAGTTCAGGTGCCAAAAATTTTTTTTACACGACACGTGGCACGTATTCTCGGTATTTAAGGGCCCATCTCGTCCTCGCTCAAACAGACACAATGCGTTTCCACATTGTGCACACCAATATTTTTACCAGTCATGGGCATATCATGGACTACGTGACCAATCACTACAACATCTGTCACGAGTCATTTCCCAAGCTGTTGGACATCTGCCCAGAACCAGTGAGCTCTTTTACGCTTGACATGGCCGTCCCTACGGATACCGACCACTACAGGACCATCTCAGAAGTCATTTTGGATCTGTGCAACGAGGATACGATCCTCAACATTCCCTTTCTCCCCAAGAACTCGGATCCGGAGTACTGTACGGACCCTTTAGACAAAATAGTGTTTGTGACCACTTACACCGAGTTCTAGAACTCGGCAAACAACGTGTTAACGAACTGGTGGACTATGTGGGACATACTATGACTCTCGTAATATTCTGCACCAATGTCTATGCGCTTGGTGAAGGTCTGGTCAAAGTGTTGTATCAGGGTTTTCTCCACACTGTGTATGTCAGTTGGACAGTACATCATGGCAATCAAAAGGCTATCCTTAGGATATGACGGCATACGGTTTTTAATGTTTGTGGTCTTTCCAATCTTGTACACTGGTTCCTTGCTACGAACAAACTCACGCTCCTTTATCAGATAAAGGTGACCCGGAGCGACTGTGGGAAGTTTGTAACACGGCGCGATTATCATACGAGTGGCAGATCTCACACATCTTCCAAACATTTCTCCCAATACAGAGTACCATATTGTGTTTAAATGTCTAGCACCTCTCGCTGTACACTAGATTGGCATCGTTGCCTGCATCGAATCGTCTCTGTAAGGTCAGGTTTTTCGCATCGATTTGCTGATAGGGTCGTTCCTTGGCGTGACCATCAACACTGTGGTTGATCCAATGGTGGACGCTTCCCGTACCCGTTGGACTCCATGGTGGTAACTGCCGTTCGTAGTCCTTCTTGTAAATATAGCTGTTAGGAAATCTGACGCTTCTGTACACTTTCTTGCCGTTTTCCGTCACTTCGTCCCACTCCCATCTGTTTTTCTCCCGTTGGTTCATATTTTCATAATACTGCTTCCACCCCTCCAGATCGGTCCCAGGTGGCATGGTTTCTGGTTCCGTGACATCCCCTGATTCACAGGGCAGTTTCCTAACCTTCTGCATTGTCTCTGTGTTCTCCCTAGTGTACTCCTCCCCTGGTTCCTCAAAAAACCAACCTTCCCCTACTCGATTCCACGTGCCCGCATGGGCTTTTACGTAGGTGCTGGCGTGCAAACAACTGGAAGAGTCGTCGTACGATCGCAAAAATTTGTTAGCACTATCATAGGTCCACCTGCTCGGGTCCAACTGGTTGCACCTAACCAACTCCTGCACGCCCTCCACAGACGGTGTGCAATCCTCACAGTGACCCAAGTGCCATCCGAAAAATTCCAGTTCAAGAAGACCCACCACCTGTGAACTACACTCCTCTGTTTGACATTCCTCCCCCCATGCTTTGAAAAACAAATAACGACCTGAAACGTTTGTGGAGAATTCTATGTCGTGGTACCCACTACCCCACGATTTATCCGCATCGTTTGTACTGTCGCTCGCGCCTCCAAACGTGTCTGCATCATCACTTCCCAACACAGTTCCCCCCCCGACGCCGTCGTTGTAATACCGAGTATGTGTACCCACGTAGATAGGGTTGTCTCTGAACATGAAGTCCCTATATATGAGACCCTGGAAATCTCCTCCTGCATGGACATCAGTTCTCGACAGGTCTTCATAATCGGGACCCGTGGGTCTGGTGTCTGTCATGTGGACCACAAAGCTCTTGATGTGTTTCGCAGTATCCTGTACCTGCCAAATCCTCACTTTTCCAACAACGTATTTGCTGCCCATGTCAATCCACCCCCAGAGTTCGTTGACGCCTGGTGCGGAAACCCATGCACGGTCATAATTGCCGCTGAATACTTGTCCCATTGTTGGATCCCAATCCCTCCCTGCGACAGAATTCGAATTCCATTGGGATTGCCACAGAATATCTGCACCCGCTTGATGTTCCGGTTGGACATAAATCGAAGTGAATCGATTCATTAGGGAGGAATTGGCCGAGGCTACCGCTGCATGTGGGTTCACACACACATCGTCGTTGCTGCAATCGTTGTCCACGAAGGGAACAGTACCGGTTGCGGAATACTGCCCCCTTGTTCCCCAAACATCCATATTGCCACCGAACGAGCCCACCACACAATGATCCTCGTTTTTCAATCGTATGCAAAGCGAATCGTTCGAATCGTTCGAATCGTGTGAATCTTCCGAATCGTGTGGAAACCAAATCGGCCGGTCGGTCTTGACATCGTTATCATCATCGGACTGTGTGCGGTACAGACCATAACTGATAATAACAACGAGTACAACAAATAGTATCACAACTTGGACATCCATTTAACATGTAACATGAAAAAAAACTAGCCCATATCTGGGTCAGGTAAGTCCAAGAACGCTTCGTGTATGTCCATGTCCCCCTCCAACACAGCTCGTGTGGCATCAATCCAGTTGTTGTCCACCGCTACGATGTCGTGCTGGTGACAAACGACTATTTTCGCCAGCACAAGCGGCAACGCCAAGGCGGCGTGCACGAGTCGAGCGTCGTTGTCGGCGTCGCATGGCGGGTGCACCCTCGTTGTGTGAAAGCCGGACGTCTCTAACGCAAGCTTCCACTCCAGCTCCGTCTTGCTCCATGGTTGCAAGCCATATCTGCGAATGTCTGCGAGGTAGGCAAACACGTCGGTTTTGAATGTGCGCAGAAACTCCTCGCTGCCCAACCTATCTGCATCGGCCCTTGCAGCCGCCATAACCTCATTTGGAAAGGACATCTGACGTTCTGACCCCGGACGCACCCGCAGGGCACAAACCCCCGTCAGATCATGCTGACGTGTAAAAAGAATCGCCCACCGTGGATAAAATATTAATATACACCATTATATTATGATACCAATTTTCATATGCATATTTGTACTCATCTGTACGCTATGCATCCGTGGCAGGGACAGAAACCCGCAGCGTTGGGGCAGCGTACCCCGCACGATTATGTTGACCACAAAGGACAAAAAACAGATCCCGGGGCATATCCTGCAACAATACCAGCAATACGCCCCAGAATACAGACTTCGCATTTTCGACGATGAGGAATGCAGGCAGTTTCTTCGTCGGAACTACGCGCCGCGAGTGTTGGACAAATTCGACACCCTGAAAATGGGCGCGTACAAGGCCGACCTGTTTCGGTACGCATATCTGTACAAGGAGGGAGGGTGCTACATGGATGTGAAAACCATCCTAACCAGACCGCTGCGGGAGGTGTTTGGTGAACACGAATTCTACCTGGTGCAGGGGATGCACAGTGGCACAATATACAACGGGGTGATCCTCACCCCACCGTACAACCCCTATATCCTGGAGCTCTTGAGCAACATCGTGCACGATCGCGTCAAGGGCGGTGACTACCTGAAAAACGTCAGGGACGCGCACCGTGTCCTAGTCGACCGGTACTGCACCCGCCCCCTCCACCCGGGGCTCAACCGCACTAAGAACATCCCAGACCTGTACCTACTGAGGGAGAAATACATGAACAAGAAGCACTGCGGTGGCAAGTTGGACAAACACGGCTATTGCATGATATGTGTTGACGAAGACGAACAAAGGATGTTCAACATCAGGGATCCCACGTACGGTTCCTGGAAATAAAGTTTCCTTCTGCTACTGCTCCTGCGTCGGTTCCTAGGCCAGACTTGCGTGGTCTCATACACGAGATTTTGCAAAAAATAAAATATTAGTTATCAGTATGAAAAGAAATGTCGTGCATTAGAAATCCTCTTTTAAATCGACCGTCTACGGCTCCCACCCGGCGTACAACCGCCACAAAGAATCCGTCATATAATAATAAATACACCAGACTAGATATAAACAAAAACACTAAGTTGAAAAAATATTTGAGCAACTTGACGGGGATAGAGGATGCGCTTAATGAACTTAGGAGATCGGGGGGCGTGGTTCTATCGTCCAATTTTATCGTCCAAAGCACTTTGGATAGCCTGCGAGAAATGAGACAAACGATAAAGAAATTTGAAGACTCGAATTACCGTTGTCGCAAGGATGCACACAGGATACAGCCGTATCTCAACGCCTTGAAAAAAAGGGTTCATAACGTTTATTTGGGCCTTGCGGACCATTATCTGGCCCATAAAATCGAAATGATGCCGGAAGTGTCATCTACTAGCGCAAGATGTCAACATTTAATGAAGGATACTGCCAAACGGTTTTTAATCCGTGTGGCAAAAGATGGCGGGGTGCCCAACAACAATGCGATGGAACAAGTTTTCAAGCTTGTAAAGGCGCAACAAAACCAAGCAGCCAAAGAAGAAAAGCTTCTTGCAAATATGGCAGAGTCCTTGCCAAGCAATGTTGGCCGGGTCATATATAAGAAGAAGAAGGAGCAAATTGCTAACAAGTTAATGAGCGACCTTTCTCGGTTAACATATTTTGGCGGAAGTTACCAGATAGCTGATTCGGTAGGCCTTCACCCAGAGTTACTCAAGAGTACAAAGAATGGCTTTGTGAAATACATTATCGACGCGGAAAATATGCAGACTCTCCGTACCAACAAAGATGTGCCCATGCTAAATCTGGGCCCTGTGAGTGTCTTGCTTGGAAGGTTAACCAATGTTATGAAAAATCCTGAAGCGCTGCTCACAGAAAAACAAGCCACGGCGATGCTTAAGTTGAAAGAGTCAGTCCGCAGAAGGTATCGGGAGCTTGAAAAGAAAGCGCTTCAAATTGGAAAGCAACGACGCAACGAACGCAATGCAGGACAACCACGCCGCAGGCCCCACACCGCCGTCCCCACACCACGTCCCTTCCCGGGTCGCACCGACACTCGTAATACACCTCCTCTGGATTGCCGGCTATGCACGCGCCGGTCGTCCTTCTCCTTCACGGGTCAAAACACATGAGTTCCTAGGGAATTGAGTATATAACGTACCCCGTGCACATATGAGTTGTTATTCCCACGATCCACGCGCCATACCACGTGTTGTCCGAACACTCCACATATAACTTGGACATGTTCAACCCACCAGCAGTGCACAGTGACCAGAACACGTTGAACAGAGCCGTGTACACCCCCGTGTGTTGGTCCAATGTATATTGTTTGGGATTACTGAGGAACCACGCCAATAATAGTATCGGTGGCAAAATGTGCACGAAGAAGTTTAAGAGCCAGAACGTAGGCATCGTCCAGCCATTCTTCCTGGCCAAGCGTGCGTATACATGTCGGTCGAACAGATATGCAGCATGAAAAGACGCCGACAGACCGAAAAAATTTACCAAAAGAACGGGAACCAATGCAGACGACGCACTCGAC
>MDSX01062481.1_pt1 | contig 34105 bp, 14 predicted proteins | sample 811141 | NCBI WGS metagenome assembly MDSX01 (sample SAMN05326642, study PRJNA326480) | marine metagenome | isolation source: seawater | place: Atlantic Ocean: South East | collected 2010
CTAATTAATAATCAGGTGACTTTGTTCGGGTCAAACTTCCCGAGCTCCACCATCATCGGCCTGAGGCTCTTACCCCTGCTCTCCCACTCGTCCATGCACACGCGCGCGTAGTGATCGAAAAGCTCGTCCTCCTCCTCCAGCCGCCTCGTGTTCGCCAACGACGCGCGCAGGTCCAGCTCCCGCTCCATCGTCGCCTTTTTTATCTTGCGAGCGATCTGCCGCACGTGCGCCTGCTGCAGCCGCTTGTTCCGCGCGAATAACTCCATCTTCTCCTCCTCCTCCTCGCGCTGCAACTGCTCGTTGCGCTGGGCCCACTGCCGCACGAACAGCTCCTCCCGCTCCCGCTCCCGCGCCCGCTCGGCAGCCTTGATCGCGAGCTGCTGCTGCCTGGACAGCTCGATGACGCGAAGGTCCTCCAGCCGCTCCGCAGCCTTGAGCGCGTCGCTCGCGTCTCGCGCCGCCTCCGCGCGTTCCGCCGCGTTATCCTCAGCCTCCACCTCCTTCTTCTGCCGCGCCATGAGGTCAGCCTCCATCCGCGCCACCATCGCGTCGCGGACCGCCGCCTTCTCGGCGTTCTTGGCCTCCGCGTGAACCCTCCGCGCGGCGTCCTTGCGCTCCTTTGCTCGAGCGAATTGTTCAATCTTGCGATCCATCGCCGCCTCCGCCGCAGCCTCGCCGGCTTTGTACTCCTTGAGCGCCGCATTAGCCTCGGCGGTCTCCATCGCGCCGCGCGTCGCCTCCTCGCGCTTGCGCAGCTCGCGCAGCTTCTCCTCCTCTTCCTCCTCGGCGGCGCGGCTTCGGATGAGTTCACCCTCCGCGACGTCCTCGCGCATCTCGGCTAAGATCTGCGTCTTGAACTGCTCAATCTGGAGGAGCTGCGCGTCCCTCTGGCGCAGCGCGGCGCGCTTCCGTTCGTCAGCCTTGGCCGCCTCCGCGTAGTCGGCGACCTCCCAGGCCTTCTCCCGCTCCTTCACGAGGACGGCTTCGTGCCGCTCGCGTGTCTCCTCGACGCGGCGCTTCAGGTCGATCTGTAGGTCCCTCTCCTGCAGCACGTCGGAGAGCAGCAAGGAGGAGTTGAAGGATTTGACCCTGTCGGTTTGGTCGTAGAGCATCTTGTTCGCACGCATGATCTGCGCCTGCCGCTGCGTCGCGCGGATGGACGCCTCCTCGCGGTCCAGGACGCACTTGGCCTCCTCCTCGTCGTCGAGCCTCTGCGCCTTGGCCTGCTCTCGCTGGTTCCGCTGCGCCTCGAGGGTGTTGTTCCAGGTGCCCTTGCGAGCCTCGCTGAGCTCCTTGAGCGTATCCTTCTCGGTGTTGGTCGCGACGACCGCGCGGCGCTCCTCGGTCTGCCTGCGCATCCTGGCGAGCTCCTCCGAGCTCAGGATGACCGGACCCATTTTAGGGAATTATGTAAACTCCGAACTGACGCTCTCGCCGGAATCCGCGCCTCGTGGACGGCTCGACCGATCTCGGGGGTATCGCTTTCGCGGCCGAGTCTAGAGACACGTCTCCGCGGGTGTTCGCTCGGTGAAACCGGACGTGCGACGGTTCAAGGGCGCTCGGAACACTGGCTGGAGGGGCTGACTGTGGGGGGAGACTAAATCGGGCAGGTCAAGTCACCGCGAACAAAGGAGGGGCTGTGTAAATTTCGCTCATCAGTTTCCACAGCGGCTTCGGTTACAAATGGGGAAAATCTTCGCTCAATTGCGGTTAGAGACGGGTAATTGCCTTTTCATCGTATGTATCCCCGGTCAGGGCCGAGGCGCTGGCGGGAGGTGCATTCCCCACCCGTCATTTCGGATACCGGCACCCTCGGTCTCTGAAGCTTCAAACGATCACGCGGCCCGATCGTCAGCGCCATTCGACTTCGCACTCGCCGTGGCGAGCGTGAATTCCCGTCTTGTCGTTTCGTTCACGTCAATTAACGACGGTTGTTGATGGCGGAGAACCTTCTGGCGGATCTGATGGGCAGCTTACTGATCGTCGCGCCCGCGGTGTTCGGCATAGTGTTCGCCTACTGGCTCTACAAGAAGCTGTGCAAGATCTCGCTGTTCAGGCAGAGCAGGGAGGACGATGAGGCGCTCCTGCGGCGCATGGAGATGGCCGACGCCGGCGAGGCTGAGGCAGATTCGTATCAGAAGCTCCGCCAAATCTACCGCGACATCCAGGCCGGCGCGAAGGCTTTCCTGGCGGCGGAGTACAGGATGTGCCTCGCCTTCCTCGTAGTCTTCGGCGTCGGCATGATTTTCTTCGTCGCCAAGGTTGAGTCCGGCTGGGACTTCAAGATCGGCACCCTCACCGCCTTCTCCTTCTTCGTCGGCGGCATCACCTCCATGGTCAGCGGCTACATCGGCATGATGATCGCCGTCTTCACCAACGCCAGGTGCACCATGTGCGCCACCCAGACCCCCGACTCGCTCGCGTGGAGGGATTCCTTCAACGCAGCCTTCAGGGGAGGCGCCGTCATGGGATTCGCCCTCTCCGGCCTCGGACTCCTCGTCATGTACTTCCTCATGTGCATGTACGTCTCCGCGTTCGACGTCGCCGTGGAGGCCGTCAAGCTCATGGAGTGCATCGCCGGATTCGGTCTCGGCGGCTCCGCCATCGCGCTCTTCGGCCGCGTCGGCGGCGGCATCTACACCAAGGCTGCCGACGTCGGCGCAGACCTCGCCGGTAAGGTGGTCGCGGGCATCCCCGAGGACGACCCACGGAACCCCGCCACCATCGCGGACAACGTCGGTGACAACGTCGGCGACGTCGCAGGTATGGGATCCGATCTCTTCGGCTCCTTCGGGGAGGCGACTTGCGCCGCGCTGGTCATCGCCGCTCAGTCGCACGACCTCGTCTCCGCGGGCTGGGACACCCTGATCTTCCCACTCTACATCTCGTCCGTGGGTATCCTCGTGTGCATGGCCACGTCCTTCGTGGCGACCGACTTCAGGCCGGTGCGCTCCGAGGCTTCCATCGAGGAGGTTCTCAAGACGCAGCTCACGCTCTCAACCGTCGGCATGACCGTCGCGATGTTCCCGGTGTGCGCCATGTTCATGCCCCAGGAGTTCTACCTCGGGCCCAAGTCCTTCGCGTCCGCGTGCGTCGAGGGCGTGAACACCTCCAAGTGCGTCACCATGGGTCCCATGTCCGCGTTCTGCTGCATCGCCGCGGGACTCTGGGGCGGCCTCATCATCGGCTTTGTCACCGAGTACTACACCTCCCACTCCTACAACCCCGTGCGCGAGGTGGCCAGGTCCACCGAGACCGGCGCCGCCACCAACATCATCTACGGCCTCGCCCTCGGCTACAAGTCCACCATCATTCCCGTGGGTATCCTCGCCGGCATCGTCTTTGTCGCGTTTTCGCTCATGGACATGTACGGAGTGGCTCTCGCGTCGCTCGGCATGTTGGGCACGCTCTCCACCTGCCTCGCGATCGACGTCTACGGCCCCATCTGCGACAACGCGGGTGGCATCGCCGAGATGGCCGAGCTCCCCGAAGCCGTCCGCGAGAAGACTGACGCTCTCGACGCCGCGGGCAACACCACCGCCGCCATCGGCAAGGGTTTCGCCATCGGCTCCGCGGCGCTCGTGTCGCTCGCGCTCACCGCCGCGTTCGTCACCCGCACCGAGGTGCTCGAGAACGGCGTGAACCTGCTGAACCCCACGGTGTTCTCCTTCCTCCTCATCGGGTCCATGCTCCCGTACTGGTTCTCCGCCATGACCATGAAGTCCGTCGGCGTCGCCGCGATGGAGATGGTCAAGGAGGTCAAGCGCCAGTTCGACACCATCCCCGGCCTCCTCGAGGGTACCCCCGGCCACGCGCCCCCCGACCACGCCAGGTGCATCAAGATCTCCACCGACGCGTCCCTTCGCGAGATGGTCCCGCCCGCCATCCTGGTCATGACCGCGCCCATCGCCACTGGAATGTTCTTCGGCGTCGAGGCCGTCGTCGGCCTCCTCGCGGGTGGCATGGCCTCGGGCGTCCAGCTGGCCATCTCCGCGTCCAACACCGGCGGCGCGTGGGACAACGCCAAGAAGTACGTCGAGAAGGGCGGCCTCTACATCGACATGCCCAAGCGCGACGAGGTGACGGGTGAGATTATTCGCGATGAGTTTGGGTCGCCCATCCTCGTGCCCGTGCGCCAGCGCAAGGGTTCCGAGTGCCACAAGGCTGCCGTCGTGGGCGATACCGTGGGTGATCCCCTCAAGGATACCTCCGGCCCCGCGCTCAACATCCTCATGAAGCTCATGGCGATCCTCTCCCTCGTCTTCGCCGACTTTTTCATGTCCATAAACAATGGACAAGGCTATCTGAATATCCCCAGGCGGGTCTTCTGATGACATAAAACCGCACCCTTCCATAAAACAGCGGTGGGAAAAACACATTTAATTCAACGTAAAAGCACGCATGATCTCGTACACGACAACGCGCCTACTCCGTTGCACTAGCTACCTAAGGTTTCATTTCTTCCCGTCGCCGCCTTTACCGCTGAGGTTGATGTCCTGGAGGCTAAGCGAAATCGCGTGCGCCAGATCCGCGTCTGAAGTCATCTTCATCGCCTCCAACATCTCGCTCGACATCTTGTCCCTGTCACCCCCACGCACCAGCGGCTTGCTCACGGACCCGGGTGACCACGGCCGGGCGCTCCCGTACGAGAGGGACCCCGAGAGGGACTCCGACGGCGGGCTATCCCCGAATCGAATTCCCCCCGCAAACTGCGGCGACGCCTGCGCGTCGCTCCCGCGGGACCCGTCGCTGCCGCCGCTTCTCCGCGGCTCCACGAGGGGCGTGTGAAATATTTCACCCGTGCTCGACCGACGCGAGTCGTCCAGGGATTGTGCCCCCGCGGATACCGTGTGTCCCCCGTGGGTCCCGCCGCCCGCCTGTCCGTCGTAGTGCCGGTTGAATCCGTTGAACACGGAGCCCAAGATACCGCCCCCGCCGTTTCCTCCCCCCGCCGCCTCCCCACCGCCGCCGGCTCCTCCTCCTTCTCCTTCCCCAGCCCCGTCTCCACCCGTGAGGAGCGCGGCCACCGCCGCCTCCACGTCCCCGCCGCCCTGCCGCAGCGCCGCCTTAGCCCCGCCCTCGTCAAAACCCATGGACACCAGCGTCGCCACGTTTTCACTCTCGCTCGCGCCCTCGTCCTCCCGCGCCTCCTCCCGCGGCTGGTGCCTCCGCCGGACGAACTCCACGGGCGCGGGCGAGCCCCGTCGGGTGACGTCTACGCCCAGGTTGTTCCGTGAACCCACCGCGGGATGGGGGTTAGAGTTTAGGGTTGAGTTTAGGGTCGCGGCGCCCCGTCCAATCGCCCCCGCCGAGTATGTCGTCGCCGGCGGGTCCAACACGTTGCAGAAGAATATCACCGTGCTGTCGAAGAAGAACGCGGGCCGTGGGGAGTTATGGTCCCCGTCGATGGCTATGTAGTTCTTGTCACCGGCGTACAGCTCGTGAAGGGTCTCGCTGTGGTGCGGGGGTATGAAGTCGTCGTCCTTACCGTGCGCGAACAGCGCCGGGCAAAACGTGGCGGGTGCGATCTTCTTCAGGTCCAGGTCGTTGATGTCGAACTTGGCGCGTGATTTCACGGAGGAGCTGACGAACGAGAGCGCCATGCGCGCGGCCATCTTCGGGACGCCCACGCGGCTGCCCTTCGTGAACTGCGAGACGAGCTCGAGCATGAGCTTGGGCAGGGACGAAAAAGGGGAGTCGAGGACGAGCCCGGCGATGGACGGGTCGCGGCTGGCGTACATGATGGCGGTCACCGCGCCCATGCTGGTACCCCAGAGGCCGATCTTTGAGGTCAAACCTTGATCCCTGAGGTGGTTGACGATGCACTCGACGTCCGTCGTCTCGCGCACGCCGAGCGTCACGTATTCCCCCTCGCTCATGCCGGATCCCCCGAGGTCCACCGCGAACACGGTGATGCGCGCGGGAAGGAGCAGCCGTATGGCCTCCGTGGCGTCGCATCGCGACCCAGAGTTGCCGTGCAGGTATATAACGCACGGCAGCGGGTCATCGCCCCTCACCTCCGGCTCGTAGTGGCTGCACTTGAGCGTCAACCCGTCGGCTCCCTCGATGTCCACGTCCCGTCGAACGTGCGTGACTCCCGCGATGCGGAATCTCGGCCCGGGGAGGTGCTCGTTCGGGTCGTACTGGGCGCGAGGCGGGCGAATGACGAGGTTGACGAGCTTGTTCCACGTCGACGACATCGCCCGTCGTCTCACTCCGAGACGCGGCTCTCGGCGCCCTCCTCGCGCGCCAGATCTGTGTGGCCGACAAAAAGATCAAACGTGCAAAAGTGAAAAGTCTTTCTCCCGGACCTTTTTGAGACTTACGTGGACACAGCCATGGGGCGCGGGGTGGGGAGCCGGGGCAAATCCCAGGCGCGTGGGGTCACCACCTACGTCGCGTGGACTCTCCTCTTCACGTCTCCGCTCCTCGTGTGGTCTCTCTTGCGGGCGAGGGTCCGCAGGTGGCTGCTTCGAACCGCCCTGTCCATCCTTTTGCCCATCCTGAAATATGCAGCTCGCCTTGTGGGCCTCGCCTCGTCTCGCGACATGGACCCGCACGCGAGGACCATAGAGGATCCGGTGCGTCCCAAACCCGCTCGCACCCAGCTCACACACGCGTTCATCCCTCCGAGCGCGATTCTCTCCAGTGAAACCCGCCCGCAACGTGCGTGCCCGTCGCGCCCGCGCCCCGAGTAACGCCCCCATGCTGACGAGGACGTCACCCCACCCACGCGCCCATCCCACAGGACCTGCCGGTGTGGCTCGCGGGAGTGAGCTCGCTCGAGGGCGCGGAGAGACGTGCGGGCAAGGAACTCTGGGAGTGGTGGCTCGACGCGCTCTCATTCCGCCCCGACAGCGCCGGGAGGCTGCACATACGACAGACGCTCAAGCATCCCGACGTACAACGGAAGATACAAGCGCTGTTCGAAGCCCTCGACGTCGAATCGCGCGGGCACTTGGACGCGGACGCCGTGGTGCGATTCAGCGAGGGGATCCAGGGTACCGTGCGGGTGCTCCTGGACCAACGGGAACCGCGGTGCGTCATCACCATACCCCCCGCCACGGCGGCGGAGCACGACTTTTTGGTAATGAACTTTCCGATCCTGTTCCCGCCAGAGCACCCGCTCGACTTGCGCGCGTTTCAGAGCCTCGCGAAGCTGGTGTTGGTCAGGCGGATCGTCAAGGCGCTGGTGACGCACCACGGTCTATATCGAGTGCAGCGGGGTATGCGCGCGCCGATCGTGGTGGACCTGACGGTGCGGGAGATGTCGTGGTGCGACGAGACGGGTAAAAACAAGGATTCCGGCGTAGAACTGTTTAAGATTCACACGGTGGCGCCGTCGACGGCGGCGGCGGTGGAGGGATTTCGGCTGGGTTCGATAGAGGAGTCGCCGTCCAACTCCTCGTCACCGAGAGCTGCGGATCAGCACTGGAAAAAGAGGGGGAAGTCCGCGTTTGGCGGGGGAGGAACGCCCTCCGCGGGATGATGTGGTTAGAAGGTAGATGTTTTTGATAGACTACGCTTCAGTACTCGTAAGGTTGGCCGAGGTCCAACTCCACGTTGACCACGTTCAGTTTCACGTCCGGCGCGCCCCGCACGCCCCCCAAGTACCTCTTCTTCTGCGGCATCGTCGTCCCTTTGCTCACCACCGTCTGCGTCTCGTTCTTCTTCGGGAGCCAAACCTGCGTGGTATTCTCCCGCCTGAAGTGACTCGAATCCGTCTGCGATCCGTGCGTAGCCTTGCGAAGAAGGTTAGCCGCGTGCAGCGCCCGTCGCCGCAGCGCCCACTCGTTCCACTCGTAGTCCTTATCGATGTGACGCTCCACCAAGTGTGTGTCCGTCTGGGTGCCAAACTCGGTAGGGGACGTCACGGACATCCCGGCGGCGAGCTTGGCGACGTCCAGGTTCGGAAACGCCCTCGCGACGGCCTCCGCCGACGGATGCGTGATGCGCACCAGCTCCGGCGCGCGAAACAGCGCCGCGTGCATCGCGCGTGTGTACTTCAACGGCTGCGACGCGAACTGCTGGGCGCCGTATTCGTCCGCGAAACCGTACGTCTTGCCCTGGAATACCACCGCGGTTTTCGGCGCCGTCATCGACGCCGGAATCGCCAGCCCGCCGCGTTTGCACAGCGCAAAGACGTCGTATCCCCCGTACTCCAACGTCGTGACGCCGCCGTCTATGATCTCCGCGCCGGACTCGCCGAGCTTACGGGTCAGGTGCGGCTCCACGACGGTCTTGGGGACATCCTTGGACTCGTCAATCTTCGGGACGCCGACGACGGCGTGGGGCCCGTACCGGTCCCGGGCCATCTTCTCGACGCGGATCCCCTCGTGGAGGAGGTCATTCGTGAGCGACGTCTCGAATGGCTTGGTAAAGTCGGTCATCCGTACGCTCACCGCGTGGATGACCTCCTGCGCCAGGGCTTCGTCCGTGAGCGCCGCGTGGGTGACGCCGATCACGTTGAGAACGGGATACGCCGCGTCCCTCTGAACCCCGTCGCCCATTGAGACGGCTTCAATCAGCGAACGAACCTCGCCGCACCCGTCGTGCACCCTCCGCGCCAAGTCCCCCACGCGCTCGCCCCCTTCCTCGTTATCCTCGATGAGCGTCCGGAGGATGGACCAGTAAGACGCGCGGTTGTTGTTCTCATCCGCGAGACGCGCTAAGAGTGGATCAGCCGGGTCTTTTCGCAGCGCCTGATGCGACGAGACGCATCGGTACTGCGCGCACAGCCTCGCCGCCGAGTGCGCCCTGCCCTTCAGGTCCTCGAGCATCTTCGCGCCCAGGGTGATGTACCCGGGCGCCGGGTCCTCGACGCGGCCGCTGGGCGAGGGCTGTGAACCCTGCGTCTCCTCCTCGGTCCATCGGTTGAACACGCGGATGCCGAGGACGATCGATGCGAGCTCCGGGAGCTGCGCTTTGATCTCCCCCGGGGTCTGGGTCAGGAACCGCGCCATCTCCGACTTGGGAAAGACCGACTCGAACGCCGCGAACGTCTCCTCGCGTCCCGCCTCGTCGTTGATCCCCAGCGCGCTCTCCATGCCGCCCTCGACGCACACGTACCGGAAGAAGACGTTTTTCCACATATGCTCCATGAAGTCAGCAAGCTCGCGCTGGGTCATGTTCGGTATCGCGGACGCGACGGTGAGCACCTCGCGCTCGTACGCCGACGCGCGTTCCTCGCGTTCGCGTCGATCCCCCGCGATCGCCGCGGTCATCGTCGCGCGGATCTCGTCCGCCGCGACCTGCATGGCGAGGGTGTCCACCGCGAGTTTGGACCGGGGCGCGACGATGCGCTCGGCGGCCGTCTGCGCGAACGCGTCGTCCCACGCCACGCCCTCGTACCTCAGCGCCGCGCAGTGATACGCGGCGAGGACGGGGTCGAGCTCGAGGCCCGCCTCGCGGCATCGGCGCACGACGTCCACCGCCGTCGCTCGCGACCGGTCGTCCATCGGTGCTGCCCAATTTAGGACACCCGAGCCTCTGCCCCCTCCGCTTCTTTTGGAGGGGCTGAATAACGAAAATCTGGAATCTGACTAGTTCACATGCGTTTCTCGAGTGAAACACGTCAATTAGGCCCTTCTAACTTAAGATGGACAACAATTTCTGACTTGCAGCCATACGAATTGCTGGGCCCGTAACCAACGATTCACACTCAACTTTTGTGTATGGCTAGATGCCTCATGCGCCGCTACGTGCAAAGCTCACGTCGCGGCCGTGGAGGCGGACCATCCACGCGCCCCGCGAAGAACTCTCGCGAGGCGAGGAGGTTTCTCACGGATCTCCGCCGCGGTTTCGACACCCAAACCTTCCGGGCCGTCGGGAGGAGGGCCTCGGGGTGGACATCCCATAGACAAAAGTCACGGCTGGTGGTTACAGTTCCCAAAAGCCGGGTTGGGGTGAGCCACCGGGGGCTGGTTGAGAGGGATGGGTCGCGGGAAAGACATCGACGACGACGATGACCCCTTCGATAACTCGTATCCGACGAGGATCTTCCTGCTGCTGAGCGTGAGTACCCCGCCACGCGCGTCCCCCGCGCCGATACTCCCGTAGTTTGCACTCCACAGACTACGATTGTCGAATGTCTCTCGTCTGTTTGTTTTTACGTACCCCGATCGCTGACCCTAAACCCGTCGTCCCTCCCCTCCACAGGTGAACATGGGCCTGCTGATGTTCGCGCTGGGTGCGCTGATGTATCTCCAGAAGGGTTGGGATCCTACGTCGTTCTTCTGCACCGCAGGGTACGTCCTCTGCGGCGTCGGCATGGCCCTGCCGCAGTGCCTCAGCAAGGAGAACAAGGATAGGCTTCGGGGCCAGGAAAACATGGCGATCAACAGCGCCGGGTACCAGTTCTTCGGCACGATATTCAACGTCATCGGTCTGGCCATGGGCACGCTCGGGTCGCTGATGTACTCACCCACGGTCCTGCACGCGGTGTTCGGCGCGGAGATGAACGAGAACAGGGAGTGGGAGTGGATGCGCAACTGGGCGAACGTAATCTGGGCGGTGTCCTTCTTCATGTTCCCCATCGGCGTCGGGATGTTCCTCGTGGAGCGATGGGAGTGCATCAGCGCGCACAACGAAGCGGTGGGTAAGCCCCCGCCGAGCCCGTGGGACAAGAACATGCGCATCTTAGTCTGGGCGGAGATCATGCTCGGGATTTGCGCGGTGGGCGGGGTTTTCTTCTGCTTCGACGACGATCCCGGCGCGTACTTCATCGCGTGCGCCCTCTTCGTACTCGCCGGTGTCATAAAGGTGAGCTTGCTGGTGTACGAGGTCTGCGAGATGTCTGGGTGCTGCTGCGGGGCTGGGGTGTTTGACGAGGAGCACGGGATGCCGGTGAATTCATTAGCGAATGAGAAGACGCCGCTGCTGAACGACGATGCGGGGTCGACGATGAAGGGCACGCCGGGCTCGGCCGGGAAGGGCAGCCGCAGGGATAGCGCGGGGTCGCCGCCGGGGAGCCCCCCCATCGCGCCGTCATCGGACACGTCGTCGCTCCTCGGAGATCCCTTCGAAAGCCAGGGCTCTCCCCGGTGATGAGTTGATTTTTTAATGTTGAAGTGTAGCAAGTCGCATAAGTGTTAGTTCTCTGGCTCAGTTGGCGTGTCATCGTGGTCGAACAGAGTCGTGCTCTTTTCCAAAAGCTAGCTAGCTAGCTAATCACCTAACGTCTACGTGTCTAGTTTAATTCGTCAATAGAACGGGCGCGAGTTAGCGGTGCGCTTGGTGAGAACGTCCAGCCCGGTTTCCGTCACCACCATCGTGTGCTCGTACTGAGCGCTCCTTCCTCCATCCGCCGTCACCGCCGTCCACCCGTCCGGCCAGTGCTTCGTCTTGTGCGTGCCCTCGTTCACCATCGGCTCGATCGTGAACGTCATCCCCGGCTTCATGGTGCCGACCGCCTTGTTCTTGGCGTAGTGCGGGACGTTCGGGGCGCAGTGGAACAGCGCTCCGATGCCGTGCCCGCAAAAATCTTTAACCACGCCGTACCCGGCTCCGTTGGCGTGCGTCTGGATCGCCTCGCCCAGGTCCCGAAACCTCGCACCCGGCTTGCACCGTCCCATCGCGAGCTCGAGGCACTCCAGCGCGCACTTCATCAGCGCCTTGGCCTTCTCAGCGCGCGCCGGGTCGGACGCGCCGGTCCCGACAAAGTACGTCTCGTTTAAATCGCCGTGGTACCCGTTGAGGCACACGGTTATGTCCAGGTTGACGATGTCGCCATCTTCCAACGGCCGGCCGTCGGGGATCCCGTGGCACACCACCTCGTTCACCGAGGTGCAAAGTGACTTGGGGAAGCCCATGTAGTTCCGCGGGGACGGGTACGCGCCGTTCATCAGGGTCATCGCGTGGCATATCCGGTCGAGTGCGTCGGTGGTTACGCCGGGCGCGATGGCGGCGGCGACGGCGTCCATGACGGCGCGTCCGAGCGAGCACGCCGCGCGCATCTTAGCCATCTGCTCCGGCGTCTTGACCTCCAGCTTGTGCTGCAGGGCCGAGGCGAACTCAGTTTCCGGCCAGCCGGTCCGCGCGTAGTCTGGCAGCGGGCACAGCCACCCGACTTTGGGCACCGACCGCTTGGGCGACACCTTCATCGGGCGCAGCGGCCCGGTCCACTTGAACTCCGGCATCGTCGACGACCGCCGGTGCTGCCGAGCGCCGCTGTTCTGTATGTGGTACGCCCACTCCGATGTGCTCGCCGAGGCGTCCCAACGTCCCAGCGCCGCCTCGTCCTTCGGGTCCGGCGTCGCCCATTGGCCGGATGCCGCGCCATTCATCGCCGCGTTTCGTCGCGCCTCCGCATCGACCTCCTCGTGCTCGCTACCGTCGATGCCCTTCGACCCGTGCCCGGCGAGGGAGGATTCCCTGGCGACCCGCGCGGGTGACTCGGTGTCGTCTTCGTCCTCGAGGTCGCTGCCGCTGCCCCAGCTCTCTGAGTCCGAGCCTGCGTCGTCGTTCGGGCCGTCGGCGTCAGAGGACTCAGAAGATTCATCCTCGCTGCTCGACTCCGGCTCGTATGACCCGCGCGTGTCGAGTTCATCGTCCGAGCTGCTCGCGCCGTTCGGGGCGTCGGTGACCTCGTAGTCGTGCTCGACGTTGCCCGTAAAGTGGACGGCGTAGGTCACCGGCGTCGTCTTGCTCTTCTTCGCCGCCCTCTCCGCGGCGGCGGCGGCGGCGGCGGATTGCGCCACCTCGACGCTGATGCGCGTGTCGTCGAGGAAGGTGAGGTCGAGCTTGACGTTCTCCATGCGGCCAGGGATGAGCGATGCTAGCGCGTGCGGTGGACCTGATGGTGGGGGGAACGATGGGGTCAGCGTACGTGTGTGGATGGAGCGGGGACGGGGTGGTGGGAGAAACAACAAGATGCGCGCGCGCAATCGCGGCATAACGCACCCTTCGCGACGCGGCACTTGACGAGGATTCGCGTGCCGTCCTCGACCGTATCGCCGCGGACGATGAGCGCGGCTCGTTTGAGCCTCACGCACGGGCAATCATCGTCCGGGCGGAAGTACGCCGGCTCGCCCGGCGCCACCTCTATCCCGAAGAACGACGACATGCGCGCTGATTAGTGAGTGAAGAGCTTCTCAATAAATGCCTAAGATTATGGTGATGGGTGTCTATGGTCCCCGTACTATGCGTGCTAATCCTTAATTGTCCTTCGCCGGCTCGATCACCGCCGCGCCCGTGTTGACCTGCTCCTGCGTGGACGACCACCTGTACCAGCGCTGGAGGTTATAGCCCTGCGTTTGGGGAAGATGGGGAGAGTGCGGTGAGTGATTATTCACGGCGGTGGCTTCCGCGTGCACCGATCCCTAGGGAATCTCCGGCGGGGCGGGGGCGCGACGGTCGGTTCGGGGAGGATGAACGCGGCTCTCACCTGGACGGAAGCGTTCGCCGTGTGGCACGCGAGCAGGATGTAGTTCCTGGGCTGCACCCTCCACGCGAACCGCATGAACAGGCCGCTGTAGACGGTGAGCGCCCCGGTCATCGGCCCGCTGATCTGCTCCTCGGGCTTCTTCGTGTCGTTGAGGCCCGCCACGACGAACCCCCAGTTGGCGACGGGACCCCAGAAGTGCGTCGTCTTGGGGCCCGTCGGCGAGTTGATCCATGTTCTGAGCGCGCCCGACATTTTGGTCGCTATCACCAGATGCGGCCGTGCGACAGTGAGTGCGACAGTGATGGCGGGTTCTGTGCAGGGCGATTTTTCCTCGAGCCTACCACAAACTTTCTCGGCACATTTCAAAAGCGACCAGACCGCCGCTGCGCTTGGGGTGAGGGTGAGAGTTCATCATGCCCTGGGAGCGCGCGCTGCGCGAAACCCCGTCGCCGTACCCCGGCGCGGTCGCGTGGTCGCACGATAACCTCATCGCGGTCGGGCAGGAGAGGAGCGTGTGCATCCTGGTGCGCAAGTCCCCGCGTTGTTGCATTTTCGTCTCCCCAGATTCTCAGATCCGCCGAGCCCCTTGACCACGCGTTCGCCGCCCGTATCGCTGATCGAACGCCCCTTTCCCCGCCCACAAACCCCACAGAACCCTGCCGACATCGACGGACCCGCGGGATGCGTCTCGCTCGTGGACGACGCCCGCGCGAAACCCGCCGCGACGACCGGTCAAGACGACGCCGAGGACGAGGACGAGGACGACGCGGGCGTGCCCTTCCCCCCGCTCCCAACGCCGCGCAGGTCCACCGCGCTGCTCTCTACGCGCGCCGTCCTCCACCCAAACCACCGCCCGGAGGTTGTCGCGCGGGATATCGCGTGGTCCCCGCTCGGCCTCGCGCCGGCATCCTCGGATGAGTCGTCGGGTGATGATGTCCTCGGCGGCGGCGGATGCCTACTAGCCATCGCGTCCGGCTCGCACCACGTCACCGTGCACGCGCCCCCAACCTCGCAGTCCAACGCGGAGTGGCGCAAGGTGTTGGACATCTCGGAGATGTTCGTGTCCGCCGCGGAAAGTCACGGGTGGCTCGAGTGCGGTGGCGGCGACGAGCTCGACCTTCGCGCTCGGTTCGAGTCGAACGAGTCGAATGAATTCGACGCTCCGAAGTCGCTCGTGTCGCTCGAGACGCAGCTCTTGCGCGCGAGGGAGGCACCGGCCTCGCTGCCGCCTGCGACGGCGGCGTCCAACGGTACGGGGGGAGGAACCACCGTTCCGCGCCCGTCGCTCCCCGCGGCGAAAGGCGTCGAGACGAGCGCCGCGCCGACGGAGGACGTTCCGGCTGACTCTCTGAGAGTGGGCGCGGCGGTTGAGGTTCGCGCGTCGTCGTCCAACACCGCCGACGGTGGCGCCGGTGGATGGCGCCCGGGTGTGATCGAGTCCCTCATCTCCGCGTTCAACTTCCGCGTCAGGGTACGGCTCGCGGAGCCCGCCCGCGGGGAGCGCGGGGATCTCTGGCTGACGATTGAAAATCCGAGCGAGTTTCCGTCGCTTCGACTGGACCACGTCGGATGCCACGAGTTCCCGTCGCAATCCCTCGTTTACCAGGGCGCGTCTGGGACGTACGGGCTCAGGCCCGCGCAGCCGGCGCCCTCGCGGGGCAAGAAGGGGCAAAAATCGATCGAGGGCGACGCCGAGGTGGCGCTCGCCCGCCGCGGCGGCTGGGTCCCGGCGGTTATCGAGAAGGGCGGCGTGCGGGTCAAGTTGGGCGCGAAGGGGGAGGGTGAGCGGTACGAGATGGAACTCGGGACGATCCGTGTGCGGCGCAGGATGGCGTGGTCCGGCGAGGGGTGCTCGCACGGCGCGTGGAGGGAAGCCGCCGCGGGCGACTACGCCGGGGACGAGTTATCAGACTTCACCTTCCCTCGCAATGAGGACAAAGAAGATACAGAGGAGGAGACAGAGACGACACCGGTGGCCGCCAAGCCCGAACCGACGGTCGCGAATGTGACACTCCCGAAGCAGCAGACCGAGATTGTCGAGAAGGAGGAGCTGCCCGACGCCGCGCCCGCCGCCGCCGCCGCCCCCGCCAAAAGGGGCCGAAGCAAGAACGTATATTTCTTAGCACCCTACGACGATGAACTGCAAACACGGGCCAAGGAGGACGCATCAAAGGCGTGCGAGGGGTGCGATGATGACCACGTGAAGGCTTCCGAGAAGGCCGTGGAGGCTGTGTTCAAGACGGCGAAGATCGGCGATGACGTCTTCGACGCGGCGAACGACGCGTCTAAGGAGGCGAAGTCGCGGCGGAACGCGGCACTCAAGGACATCGCGTTGCGCATCGCCGACGCGTTCATCGCCGCACGCATTGGGGCTGGGTGTGCGAAAACCTACCCCCAGAGCAAGCACATGGACGGCACCGACAAGAAGTGCTTCGAGGAGGTCAAGAAGTTGGCCTGGAAGGACTACGTGGCCAAAGGCTTGAAGAATAACAAAAAGCTGGAGAAGGAGCTGGCCCAGCCGATAAGGAACGGGTACCAGGCTGTCATCAGGAAGAAGGAGAAGAACGACCCGACCACGACGGTCGACCGGGACGACGTGCCCATCGCGAGGCAGGCGAGAGCCGCCAGGGCCAGGTCGACGACTCTCTCCGTAGACGTCGACGAGGACGACGACGACGAAGAGTTCTCCGATCCGGGCGACTCGGATGACGACGAGGAGGAGGACGACGACGAGGATGAACCCAAGCCCAAGAAGCACAAACGCGGCCGCAAGTCCACCATCACCGGCGTCGTTAGCGCGGACCCCGTGAGCGCCATCGACGCGGTGAGACGCGCGGCGGCGGCCGCCGCGCTCTCCGTCGCGTGGTCCCCGCGCCTCGGCCGAAGCGACGCCGACGAAGCCGCGGCGTCTGTGCTGGCCGTCGGATGCAAGTCCGGCGCCGTCACCCTGTGGCTCGTGCGGCGGGCGGACGACGGTGTCGATACACGGGCCATCGGGCGCGTGCGCGTGTGCGACGGGTGGGTCAATTCTCTGACGTGGGCGGGTAACGCGCGACGGGGATTCGCGCTCGTCGTCGGCGGCTCGGACGGATCCGTCCGGACCTTCACCGCCTCGCCGGACGACCTCATCGCCGCCGCCGAGAGGTCAAGCAAGCCTGTACCTGACGCGAGCAAGAAGACCGCGCCCGCAAAGAAGCGAAAGGGCGACGAAGGTGTCGCGCTCGCGCCGCTCGAGCCGGGCGTCGAGCTGTCTCCCGCGGACGGAGACGCCGTGACCCGCGTGTCCACCTCCGCGTCGGTTAAGATCGCCGATGACCGCGCGCACGTCCGCCCGGTGATCGCCGCGGGCCGAGCCAGCGGCGCGTGCAGCGCGTGGCGGCTCCAGTCGTCCGATCCGCGCGGGTTCAGGTCACCCGCGGAGGCGAGTTGGTGCGTTCGGTCGCGATGCCAGCCGGTGTCCGGGTTGGCGTGGTGCGCGGCGCCCGAGGTTCAAAACGGCGCGGCGGTCCGACTCGTCACTCTGCACACCACGGGCACCACCGTCATGTTCACCGTGCCGACCGACCCAAAGGCGCCGAACGACGACTGGACCCTGAACGAGGCGTGCGTGGAGACGTCGAACGTCGCGGGCGGACGCGGGGGTTCAACCAGCAACGGGGGTTCAATCGCGGTGGTCGCGCACGGGGGACTCGCGTCGTCACCCGCCGGCGTGCTGGTCGCGACCGCCGCGGGGTACGTCTCCAGCGCCAACGCGAGGGGCGCGATGTCGATACAGGCGCGCGCGAGACGCGGGCGGGTGGTGGTGGCGCCGCCCGGGGCGCTCGCGGGTCGGCCGGGCCGCGGCGGGTCCATGTCCTCGGGAGAGGGCGCATGCCCGGAGGAGGACGACACGGACGAATCCTACGCCGTCGCGTGCGCGGCGAGGCGCCTGCCTTTCCTCGCGCCCAGAGGGGTTTCGTTGTGGGACGTCAGGGCCGCGGCGAAGCACGCGGGGGTCGCCGGGGAGCGGGCGTTGGAGGCTGCCGCGGTTGTGATGGCGGACGGCGGCGATCAGGAGTTACAGCTCGCGGGCGCGCTCCTCTCGAAGGGACCGGGGGCGTTCGCCGGCTTCGAGCCGCTCTCGTGCGAAGGATGCGGGACGGGGTACCAGCGCGTCAGGGAGGGCTGGCCGGGGTGCACACGGTGCGGGCTGCTGCTGCGCCCCGAGGACGTGACGCGCGCGGCTCTCTCGAGGGCGATGGTGTGAACCGGTGACGACTACTACGGTACGACGTTTTTGGATAGAGTTTTAGAATTACAACACGTAACAGTCCACAGTGCTCTCAACCCTTGCCATCGGAACTCTCCTCCACGAACTTCACGTGGCGCCGCGCCAGTTCCCCGATCATGAGTTCCTCTATGTCCGCCATATCCTCCGGCCGGTTCACCCACGTCGACCGTCCCTCGGGCTCCACCAGCGCGACCCTGTCTTTGCGCCTGTGCATCTCGTTCGCAACCACCAAATGCATCCGGTACTTGACCAGACTCCGATTAGCCTTCTCCAAAAGTATGTCAGGGTCCGTCTCGAGCTTGAACCCGACGATGAACGCGTTCGGGCACCACCGCGAACGCACGTGCCCCAGCATCTTGGGCGTCTGCGACAGGCGGATGACCACGCCGCCGTCCTCCGTCGCGTCGATGCCGGGTAAGTTGCTCGGCCCCGTCTCCCCCGCCTCCCTGCTCTGAATCTTGTGCGTGGGCAGCCGTTCCCACGGGACGTAAAAGTCGGACACGGCCGCCGCCAGGTAAACCATCACCCTCTCCGGCGTCGCCACCGCGCTCATCTCCCCGCACAGCGCCCTGAGCAGGTTGAGGTATTGGAACAGCGTGGTGAACGGCAGCGCGAGCAGGGTTCCTCGATTGATCATGTCGAAGTGGCCGCCCAGGTCGATCTTTGTCCGCAGCGCCTCCCCCGCGAGTGACTCCGCGCATACTCCGGGCCTGTCCAGGTTAGCCGTCGACGTCTGGAGCATGTCGAGGATGCTGTTACCGTGCCAGTCCAGGCCGTTCGGCGGGGGAATCCCGTTCGCATCGTAGGACGCGACGAGGCTGTCGTGGAACCACCTCGCGGCGTCGGGGATCTTGCGGTCGAAGGGTCGCAGCGAGCCCTCGCGATGGAGAAACACGACGGCATAGCCCGCTCGGAGGAGGTACTCGGCGCTCGCGGCGCCGCGGGATCCACTGCTGAAGTTATCGACGAACCTCACCGCGGTTCGCTCCAGCGGCGCGGTGGTGCCGCCCGAGGTCACGAGCGCGATTGGGGTATCGGGGCCCACGCGCTGGAGGAATGCCCTGAGGCGTTCCACGCTGGGTGCGAACGCCGGATCCTCGGGAGACGACGCGAAGAACGCGTCCGCCTCCTCGGCGGAGTCGAGACCCCCCATCCGAGGCCTCCTCTGCCCGGCGCCTCCGGTTGTTGCCCCTGGGGCGAAACGCTCCCAACTTTTTATCCAGGCTGCCCTGTCGAAACCAAACTGGCTGACTGGCTGACCTAAGTTCAAAGTGAACCGCGCGGGGGTCAGTCGCGCGTTGCGCCACGAGAGTCGACGACGGGTCACGATGGGTGCCGACGTCGAGATGAAGGACGGGGACAAGAAGATGGAGACGAAGGAGGAGGAGAAGAAGGCCGAGCCGGTCAAGACGCTCGACGTCCTCGACGTGGTGCGTCCCAGATCTGCCCTCCCACCAACCCTGCCCACGCACCGATCGAAACGACGCGAGTCCGAGCCCGACGACTGACCATCGCCCGATCCCCCCGCCTTTCGATTCACAGCTGTTCGAGAACGTCACGCTGCTGGAGAAGTCGGCCGCATCCAAGGGCGAGCCCCGCTTCGTGGCCAAGGTGCTCAGACAGGTGAGGCGCGCGCGCCCGTCCCCCGTCGCCCAAACGGCTTCATCCGTCAGATCCAGATCTCGCCCGAGTCTCTTCCCAGCCCAGACGTCTACACCCCCGCACGGCACGCGCTCTGACGCCCGATCTTCCTCCCTTTTCACCCGTGTCCGCAGACCATGGCGTGGCGCAAGAAGCTCACCGCGCACAAGCTGGTGGACTTCCTCCTCGCGTCGATGGATGACGCCAACCCGTCTAAACAGTCGCTGATTGACCTCGCGGGGGGCGAACCGTCCCAGGCGGATTCAGCCCCAGCCAAGCAGCCCGCCACCCCCAAACGGCGCAGCGCCCGCGGCAAGAAGCAGGCGGACGCGGACGCGGACGTCGAGATGGAGGATGCCGACGCGACGGAGCACAAGGACGACGAGGATGCCGCGACGGATGCGTCCGTCGCCGCCCCGCCGACTCCGCCGACTGCGGCGCAGATGGCCCTCCCCGAGACGGAGGCTTACTCCCACCTCCTCGTGCTGCTCTTCCTCCTGGACGCGAACGACCCGGAGTGCAAGGCGGCATCCGTCGCGGCGCTGAACCGCCTCTCGCAGTTCAACCGCCGCACCCTGGACGCGTTGCAGGCGCGGGTCGTGTTTTACTACTCCCTCGCGCACGAGAGGTTCGGGGAGCTCGCGGAGGTTCGCGCGTCGCTGCTCTCGCTGCATCGCGTCGCCGCGCTTCGGTTCGACGAGATTGGGCAGGAGACGATCCTGAACCTCTTGATGCGCAACTACCTGCACTACAACATGTACGACCAGGCGGAGAAGCTGCGGAGCAAGGCGCAGCTGCCCGCGAGCCGGAGCAACCAGCAGCAGTGCAGGTACCTCTACTACCTGGGCCGCATCCGCGCGATCCAGCTGGAGTACTCCGACGCGAAGGAGTGCCTGACCCAGGCGCACCGCAAGGCTCCCAAGCTCGCGAAAGGGTTCGCCCTGGAGCTCACCAAGTGGATCACCGTCGTACGGCTTCTGCTCGGGGAGATCCCGGAGAAGAAGGATCTCACAACGGCCGTCTCCGGCGGCGCCGCCGCGCAGAGGGCGCTCCTCCCTTACCTCGAGCTCACCGCCGCGGTCAGGCTCGGCGACCTCGAGAAGTTCCGCGTCGTGCAGGAGGCCCACGAGGCTGCGTTCAGGGCGGATAAGACCACCAACCTGGTCACCAGGCTCCGACGCAACGTCATCCGAACCGGCCTCCGCCGAGTCTCGCTGGCGTACTCGGCCATCTCCCTCGACGACGTCGCGCAGAAGCTCGGCCTGGGCAAGGGCGACGGGGACGTGGAGTTTGTCGTCGCCAAGGCTATCCGGGACGGGGGCATCGACGCGACGATCGACCACGACGCCAGGACGATGCACTCGAGCGACGCCACCGACGTGTACTCCACCGGAGAGCCGCAGGCGGCGTTTCACGCGAGGATCGCGTTTTGCCTGGACACGCACAACGAGGCGGTCAAGGCGATGAGGTACCCTGACAAGGTCAAGAATGGCAAGGGGGACGGCGAACGGAAGGGAAGGAAGGATCGCGACCTGGAGGAGCTGGCGATGCACATCATGGGCGACGACGAGATGGATGACTTTTGATTGGTTCTTTCAATATCAACTCTACGTGACAATTTCGTTCGAGTAGCAAACATCGCAACACACCCTTCTGTCCTTTCCAGTGCGGGTTCATTCAACGTAATCGTACAATATAAGCGAGGGGGTTCACTTCGGAGGCTTGGTGCCTTCGCCTCCCAGTTGCCCCATCAATCCGCTGAGAAGACTCCCGTTCGTCCCGGGTGCGGTACCCGCCACACCCTGGAGTCCCTGGAGTCCCTCCCTGTAGTCCCCGTAGCCCCGCGGTCCCTGTAGCCCCGCGGTCGCGTCGACAGGGCCTAACTGGGTACCCCCCTGGGCACCCGACATCATGTTCAGAAAACTAGCGCGGTGAGACATCATGTTCAGTTTCATCGCCTCTTGCTGCATCGCCGCGTCCAACATTGTGCTCACGCCGGCGCCGCCCTGACCGCCCAAACCGCTGAGCTGCGCCCCCGCGGCACCTCCCTTGGCACCTCCCACGGCGTTGAGTATCGCGAGATGCTGCTGCTGCTGCTGGATCGCGGCGAGCATGTCGAGCTGCGACATCTGCCCGCTCAAGGGTTTCTGGTTCAACGCCTGGTACAAGGATTCTTGTTGCGGTGTCTGACCCACGTTTGGCTGCGCCGCGCCCACGCCCGCCTGTCCCCCGAGCAGCTGCTGGATGGCGGCCACGTTCTGCTGCGCCGCGCCCACGCCCGACTGTCCCCCGAGCAGCTGCTGGATGGTGGCCACGTTCTGCTGCTGCGCCGCGCCCACGCCCGCCTGTCTCCCGAGCAGCTGCTGGATGACGGCCACGTTCTGCGCGGCGGCCACGTTCTGAGCGAGTGAGCCGGTTTCTCCGCCTCCGAGGAGCGCGGCCGCGCCGCCCCCCGCCCCGCCGAGCCCCGCCATGCCGAGCGCGGCCGCGCCGCCCCCCGCCCCGCCGAGCCCCGCCATGCCGCCCCCGCCGAGCAAGGCGAGGAGTTGGTCCTGCTGGGAGGCGACCTGGTTGGCGAGCAGGAGCTGGCCGACGTTGGTGGCGCCCAGGAGATTGACCGCGTGTATCTGCGCGGGGTGGGTCAGGCCGAGCGCCTCCGCCATCTTCTTGGACGCCTTCAGCGCATCCTTCCGTTTGCGCCTCTCGAGCCTCTGCACCTGCGACTGCGAGCAGTTGTGCCTGGGGAGGAGCGTGCCGTCGGCCCCGCGGAAGTTGTCCATCGGGTGGAACTTGTGGCACTGGTAGCAGAAACGCGAGTGCTCGTCGGGCCCCGCGCCCTTGAGCCGCACGAAGAGCGCGGAGCAGTGCTTCTGGCACGCGCGCGCCCTGCACTCGTGCGCGGTGCTGAAGACGACGTCGCATCCCTCGACGCGGCAGACGCTGCTCTTGCCGGGCGGGCCCTCCGTGCGGTCGATCTGGAGCCCGTTGGCGGGCAACGCCTCTGTAGAGGCGTCACGCGCGAACGTCGAGTCCTCCGCTTTGCGCTTCGTCCCGACGACCGCGCCGTCGGCGGAGCCCTCGTCGGTCGTCGCCGCCGCCTCGGGAGGATTCGACATTTCAAGGGTCGCTTCAAGGGCTTTTTCGGCCTTCGCCGGGATCTGCGGCGCCTCGGGTTCGGCGTCGACGTCGACGTCGACGTCATCCGTCTTCGCGGCCGGTCTGGGAGACATGGTGTTCGTCAACCGCGCAAACGGCCGATACGATGCACGCACGCGGTCGCGCGCTGACACGTGTGGCGCGCGGTTCGAAGGGACGCGCTGGGCGAACATTCAAGTGACGTCCCCGTCTTTTCTGTCGTCTGTTTCTTATTCTCGCTTCTGATTGGCCAGATGACGCTATAATTCGCAGATATTCGGCCAGCAGGGCAATCAGTCTTGAATATTTGCCGGAGTTAATAATTCATGGAAAATCCACAAAATAGACTATGTACGCGATTTAATTCAAGGATACGCGAATCTAATAAGTGGGAACTTTCTGCGATTCTCTATAAAATCTCTATCCTAGGCGAGTCCGTCATTCTGCGCCGAGTCTAAATTGTTATATTCGTCATTCTGCGCATAAAAAAGCGACATCGGCGACGTATTTAGGTCGCGCTAGCTAGTGCGCCCTGACTGGAACGCCGGGAACGGGAATTGGAAATTTTGAGGCTTTCCCTGAACTATTCTGGACGTGGGTAAAAGGCCAGTGATTCCCCCAGTAGGGGACGGGCATTAGACGACAGAAAATCAACCCAAGTTCGAGGGTGCCAGTCCGTGGAAGTCAACACCCTTTTTCCTCCCGACTGTCCCCAGTCCTGTGTGAGGAGGCGGACTTTCTTTCCAAAAGCCGCGGGATTTGCGCCTCGGAGTCCATTGCGAAGGCGCCGCCCGAGGCTGGTGGAACGCGACTGCGGCAGGTTGACCCGCGCGCTCGCCTTTCCATCGCCGGTGTAAGCGAGGCGGACGCCACCGAACCGACCCGAACGGCGCTCCAGTCCCGAGTCGAGCTCGTCAGCTCGTCGCGTGACGGTTCCTCCCATCGGGCGGTGCGTGTTTCGGCGCTCGGAGATTTGACAAAAGGGCGCGGCCCGAGGCGAGAGCGCGCGCACTGGGAGAGAGTGGGACGATGGCGGAGGAGGATTTCCTCGAGAGGGGGTTCCGACTGACGGAGGATGGGACTCCCCGGCACTCGGACCTCGCGCGGGGCAGCGGGTCGCTGACGGGCTACTCGCCTCCCGGGTCGCCCCGAGCAGCCGCGGATGTGGCGCTCGACATGGGCGACGCGGCCTCCGAGGCGAGCGACCTGACGACCCCGCTGATCAGCGGCAACCTGCCCGCGGCGACGTTCTCGTCGCGAGGAGGCAACCGCAGGAGCGGCCGCCGTCGCGCCAGCGGCGAGCAGGGCGCGGGCGCGCACGACTCCGACGGTGGAGGGCGCGACTCCCCCGCGCCTCATCGCGGGCAGATCGAGCTCGAGGACGCGGGGCCCTCGTCCCCGTTCTCGAGCGCGGACCACGAGACGAACATCACCGTCGAGCCCGTCGCGCCCCTCGCGGACCTCCTCGTCGAGGCTACCGACCTTCGCGTCGAGCAAGGGTTTCTCTCCGGCGATTGGCTCGCCGAGCGCCTGCCGAGGTACGGGTCCATCAGCGACCTCATCGCGAACTCGTCCAAACCGGCCATCACGCCGGTGGACGACCGCGCGTCGCTGACGCACACGCAGCTGAAGGACCTCATCTACAAGGTGGACGATGAGCTCAAGACGTGGGGAGTGACCCAGGCGGGATCGCGCGTGGGCGTCGCCGTGCCCAACGGACCCGAGCTCATGTCCGTGCTCCTCTCCGTGATTGACAGGCACACGTGCGTGCCGGTGAACCCGGCGACGACGCCGCAGGAGATGCACGAGGAGCTCCGCGCCACCGGGGTGGTGGCGCTGGTGTACCAAGGGGGTAACGAGATGGCGGTGACCATGCGCAAGCTGTGCGATAAGCTCGGGATTGTCCCGCTGGCCATAACCCCCGATCCCGCCGTCGGCGGCTTGTTCTCAATCTCCGGCGACGTGGACGGGGATCACGCGCAGCGCGGCGTCCACGGGACCTACGCGCCGCCCGACAGCGACAAGAACCGCACCGCGCTCGTGCTGCACACCAGTGGATCCACGGGTAAGAAGAAGATCGTGCCCATCTCGCTCCACCAGATCGTGCTCGGCGCCACGGCCATCGCGGCGTCCTCGGGTCTGAGCGAAGACGACGTCTGCCTCAACTTCATGCCGCTGTTCCACGTCGGAGGCATCTGCCGAAACCTCCTCGCGCCCATCTTCGCGGGGGGTAGCACCGTCGCCATGCCCTTCTTCGACGCCGACGACTTCTGGCAGACGGCGGTGGACAAAGGGTGCACCTGGTACTACGGAGCGCCCACCATGCACATCCTGGTGGTCAACTCCGCCAAGGCTATGCCCGCGGACCAGGTGCCCAAGACCAAGATCAGGTTCGTGGCCAACGCCGCCGGTCCCTTGCTGCCGTCCGTGGCCATCGAGCTGAGGAAGGTGTTCGACAACGCGGCGGTGCTCACGTCGTACGGCATGACGGAGTGCATGCCAATCGCGTGCCCGCCCCCGGGGTACGCCTTGGAGCGAGCGGGCAGCTCCGGGCAGGCCATCTGCCCGGAGATCGCCATCGTCGACGATTCCGGCGAACGCGTCGCGAACGGCCGCGTGGCGCACATCGTGGTCAAGGGGAGCATCGTGACCAAAGGGTACGAGAACGATCCGGAGGCGACGTCTGGGAGTTTCCATCCCGGCGGGTGGTTCAAAACCGGGGACATGGGTTGGATGGACGCGGACGGGTACCTGTACGTCACCGGACGGAGCAAAGAGGTGATCAACAGGGGCGGCGAGATCATCTCTCCGGCGGAGGTGGAGGAGGCGCTCCAGTCGCACCCAGGCGTGGCGGACGTCGTGGCCATCTCCATCCCGCACGCGACGCTCCAGGAGACTGTCGCCGTGGTGGTGGTGCCCACGCGGGGGATCCAGGAGCCAGGCCTGCGACAGCTGTGCCAGCACGCGAGCGACAGGCTGCCACCCGCGAAGTGGCCCCAGTGCCTCGTGCTCGTGGACAAGATCCCAAAGCTCGCGACTGGTAAGGTTAGCAGGAGCGCCATCGCCAAGTCGCTGGACATTCAGGAGATTCGCGACGGCATGTGGGAGCTCGACGTGACCTTCGAGGCGTCGCTCGAAGTCAACGCGGGACGCGGGTCATCGGGCGTCGCCGGGCACAGGCCCATCGCCACCAGGGACGAGGCGACGCAGCGCGTCGCCGGTGCGTTGTCCAAGGCGTCCGGCGTCGAGGACACGGCGGCGTGCATCGACACCACGGGGAGCAACGCGCTCGTCGGGGCGGTGACCCCGGCGGACGCCGACACCGAGAAGGTGATGTCCTTCGCCTGCAGGTGCCTCCCGGGCTTTCTCGAGCCCAAGGATGTCATCGCGGTGGACGAGATCCCGAGGACCGCGGACGGCAAGTGCGACTCGCAGGCGCTCTTGGCGCTGTGGAAGGGTCAGAAGGCGGCTGGTAACAACAGCGCCGCCTTCACCGCCACCCAGCGGGCGGTGGCGGAGGCGTGGGCGAATACCCTCAACTGCGATGCGAGGACCGTGGGACTGGACGACGACTTCTTCCAGGTTGGCGGCAGCTCCATCGTGGCTGGGCAGCTCGCGGCGGACATCCGTCGCAAGCTCAGCTCGAACCTCACGGGCGCCGACATCTTCCGCTACCGCTCCGTGAAGGAGATCGCCGCCAAAGTTGAGAAGGAGGGAGGCGGGACCAAGGACGGGAACAAGGCCGGCGGTCTGCCTCCCAGCATGGCGAGCAAACCGCTGGGACCGATGGAGTGGACCAGGTCCTACAGCTCCACCTCTTTCTTCGCGCTGCTGTTCCAGTCGTTGCCGCTGTTGGTGTTTGCGCCCATGCAAAAGATTCTGCGATGGACCATTTTCCTCAACATGTGGTCCTTCTGCATCCACGGGCTTCACTTCGCGGTCAACGCCGTGCACTACATCAGTAACTACACCCCGATCTCCGTCGTCGTCAGGGCGGCCGGGGTTGATCCGGATAATGAACACTTTCACCACCTGCGCCTGGTTGCGTTTTTCGTGGCGCTGCTGTTCACCGGTCTCATCTCGTTCGTGCTCTTCCCGATCATGACCGTGATGCTCAAGTGGACCGTGCTCGGTCGTTTGAAGCCCGGTCTGCACCCGCTGTGGGGCAGCACGTACATCAGGTGGTGGCTGACCAACAAGGCTGTGGAGGTTAGCGGATTCGGCGTCTTTGGTCTGTCCGACGGGCTCTTTCGGATCTACCTCGGGATGATGGGCGCGAGGGTGGGACGCGGCGCCAAGATCGGCAGAGAGGTGCGCATCGCCGACTTTGACATGCTCGAGATCCACGCCAACGCCGCGGTGGACGACTACGCCCACCTGCGAGCGGCGGAGGTACGGAGGGGCGCGCTGAGGGTGGCGCCAGTTTACCTCGGGCCGGGATCCACCGTCTGCACGCGAGCCATCGTGGGCCCCGGCGGCGTCGTTCCCCAGGGCGCCACCCTGGGCCCGTACATGTCCTGGCGCGAGCTCGACGTGTCCAACCCCAAGACCATGGCGCAGATGGAGGAGCACAGGAAGATTGCCCGCATGCGACAGCCCCAGCCCGGCTTTGGCTCGCAGATGCTCGCGTGGCCAATCGTGTTTGTCTGCGAAGTCGTGGCGTGGATTCCTTGGATCTTCGTGTTCGTCGTGCTCATCCGCTCGCAGGGTCTTTACCTGAGCATCCCCGGCGAGGGCGGCTTGATCGGAAACAGCTCACCCGGCTCCCCGATCACGTTCCTTCACAACCCCGCGGGGTTCGTCAAGAACTGGCTGGGTCAGTTCACGGGGGCCAACGCGGTGGGCGCTAATGAAATCTCCCCCGCGATGTTCGCCTTTGATCGAAGCACCGAGGCGTTCGTGACCGACCCGCACGTCGACCACGACCACGTCGTGGAGCACTCGCTGCCCACCGCGCAAAAGGAGAACGAGCTGCTGGCGGAGCGTCTTGCGCCCAAGGTTGTGGCGACTCGCGCCCTCCTCGGCTGGGACAACTATGACACACGGGAGCGTCGCTACGCCAACTTCATCACCGAACGCGGCGCGCACCACGCCTCTCTCGGTGCATCCCACTCGGTGCATAGCGCGGGCGTGACCCCCGCTTCGAAGCTCGACGACAGGACGAAGGAGAAGCTCGAGCACTGGTACGCCACCGCGGATCCAGTCGGCTCCCTCGGCGCGGGGAAGGCGGAGAAGGACTCTGAGAAGGACTCTGAGAAGGACTCGAAGGACTCGAAGGACAAGGACGGCGTCTCTTCCAAGGACTCGGCTGACAAGGACATCAAACCAATCGGCTCATCGCACAAGAACGATCCCGGCTCCAGCTTCGACGTCGCCCCCGACGGTCCAGAGTCTGAGATGGGCGAATCAGATGAAAAACCGGAGATTTTCTACGACGCCCCCGACGGCGAGGAGGTTCCCGACGAGGAGGGCGGCATGACGATGCCCCGCGGCACCGTGGTCCACTCGTTCTACTACGGCGACCCCCTGTTCGCGGCGCTGGACGGGATGACGTGGAAGGACTGCATCACGTGGTTCATGGACCCGTTCCGACTCGGCGTCATCTTCGCCGCGAGAGTCGGGCACAACATCTTCGGGCCGCTCCTGCAGCTCGTGTGGGTCATCCTGGTGAAGTGGTGCGTCGTCGGTAAGTTCAAGCCCGGGCCCTTGCCCCGTACCTACCTCGCGAGGGAGTGGGAGCTCACCCGGCGGTGGCTCATGAACAAGCTCCTGCCCAAGGGTGACTTCCGGGGCGCGCTCGCCGTGCTGGGGAAGCACTACAAGTACACATCCATGGTGTACCGGCTGCTCGGGGCGAAGATCGGGAAGCGGGTGTTCTGGCCGGGATCCGGCGTGCTCATCGCCGACGGCATGTACGACCTCGTGGACATCGGCGACGACGTCGTGTGGGGCTCACGGAGCATGGTGTTCCCCGCCGACTGCACCAGCTCGCTCGCCGTGAGCATCCGACGCGGGGCCAACGTCTCGGATCGATGCGTCATCTACGCCGGGGTCACCTTGATGGACGACGCATGCCTCGGGTCCGGCGCGGTGGCGCCTCGGAAGATGAAGTACGACTACGGAAGCATCCACGTGGGCTCCCGCAACGGCGCGTGCGTGCTGCTCGATCCGGGCAGCAAGCCCGACGACTCCGCGCCGCGTGAGCCGAAACCATTCGGCCGCGCCGTGTACCAGCGCAAGGCGACGTACTTTTTGCCGCACTGGCAGGTTATGCCGTTTGTGTTTTCGTTCTTCATCGCGCTTCGCACGGCGTACAGCGTGATGCCCATCTGGGTCTCCTGGTACCTCGTCGCGATCATCACCTGGGACTTGGGCAACAACTTCTGGACGGAGATGCCCGAGTGGAGGTACTTGCTGCTGCTGATCTTTGTCTACCTCTGGGTGAACATGATCCACGTCGTGGTTCGATTCGTCATCGACACCGGTTTGAAGTGGCTCATCATCGGCCGGCGCGAACCGGGTCTGTACCCGTGGGACCGCAGCTCGTACTGCCTCCGGTGGAAGATCTTCGAGTCCCTGTGCAGCGACACGCTGCACTCGCTGCGGCTCATCGGCGGCAGCGCGTTTCTCCCGTTCTTTTACAACATCATGGGAAGCAGGATCGGCCGCCGCGTGTGCCTCTACCCCACCGGCGCGGATCCCCCGATGGTGGAACCAGACCTGGTGGTCATCGAGGACGGCGCGTGCGTCAACTTCACGCACATCATCTGCCACACGAACACCCTCGGATCGTTCGCATTGAACCACATCGTGATCAAGAGCGGCGCCACACTGAGCACCGAGTCGCGCATCATGGGCGGCGTGGTCATCGGCGAGGACGCCGTGCTCTTAGAGCACACGATGGCGATGGTGGGCGACGTGGTTGAGCCCGGGGATATCTGGCAGGGCTGGCCGGTGCAGGCCATCGCCAAGGCTGACGAAGTTGCCAAGTCCGCGAAGGAGAGCGCGGAGAAGGCGGAGAAGGTGAACGAGGGTAAGCTCCTGCCGCTCGGCCTGAAGGAGGTGGCCAAGCCGCACAAGTCTTACGGCTCGCACAACTAAGAGTTTAGAGACGAAACAACCAACATTCTTTCAACGTAACGTTACAGCACCTAGACACGTTTGTAATTCAAACCCAACGTTGCTAATCACCATCGATGACTAAACCTCGGCTCCCGTTCCGTCACCCGCGACCTTCTCCGAGCCGCCGCGTCTTCCTCGATCCTCGCCTCCAGGTCCGCGGCTCTCGCCGAAGCCGTCCTCGCGCTCGCAGCCTTGACCGCCATCGCCGACAGCGGCACCACGAACCACGCGTCGCCGGCGGACGACCACGGCCCGCCCGCGCACCCATCGCCGAATAGATCCACCCCACCGGCGTTCAAGCCGTCCGCGGTGAAAGCGACGGCGACGCCAATCAACGAAGCCGCCGTCCACTTCGCGTACGCTCGCGATAACGAAGCGGCGCTCGCCCGCGACTCGATCAATCGGAAGACGGCGCCCGCGCCGAGCATGGGCGCGAGCGGCAGCGCGAGCGGCGGCGCGCTGAAGACGAGCGCCGCGACGGTGGCGTCGCACGCGAGCGACTGCGCGACGACGGCGAAGGAGCACACCGCGTCCAAGGCGACAAACGCGGCGGCGGCGACGGCGACGGCGGCGCGAGACCCGCCACCCGCGGGTCGCTCCCGTCCGTTGCGGAGCAGCGCGTGCACGACGCGTGAGGAAACCCGCCACGGCGTCGTTCGCAGGGCGTCTTTCGCGAGCGAGGCGAGTCGCGAGGCGTCCGGCGCGATGAGCGTCGTACGGGGAAGATGCGACTGGAGCGCCGTGAGTTGTCGTCGTCCGTCGCCTCCGCCTCGCTGCCGCGACGAACGAGGGCGGCCGGGCGTCCCCCCGGACGAGAGGCGGCGCGCGGACGCGGCTTGGAGGGATGGAACGGGAGATGCGTCCAACATCGGCGGCCAGTTCATCTTGGAACCCGTCCCCGGGGTCGCCGGATCGTCGGGATTTTGGTCGGGGTCGAACCCGGCTTTTTCGTCGTCTGGATTTTCCGACGAGACGGACGGGGATCCGACGCTCCTCCGTCTCCCTCCTCCCTTCGTGGACGAGGCGGGCGACGGTGACGCGAGCTCGCGGAGGCTGAGGAGCCGTTCGGGTTGCTGCCGGGACGCGGGTGAGCCGGCGACGGTCGCGGCGGCGGCGGCCCACGCGGCTGCGCCCCGCAGATCGGCGCCACCGCCCGGGCTGCCTTGCGGGGAGTCAATCACGGGTGACGGCGGCGACAAGAGTAAGCCCCTCGTCACGTCCATCTCGCTCCCCTCGTCGTCCGCCGCCGCCTCCGCCTCCTCTTTGACATCGTCGTCCTCCGTCGCCGGCGTCGTCTCCTCTTCCCTTTCATCCTCTTCGTCTTCGTCCGCGGCGAGCGCGTGGATGACGAGACCGAGTTGAAACTGCCCGGATATCGCGGCTGCTTTGGGACGGATCCCTTCGGGAAGGAAGGCGGCGAGTGCGAGCGCGACGCCGTGGCGACGCAGCGCGGGGTTGGCGCGCCTGGTGAGGTACCTCGCCACGCCGTCGAGACCCTCGCACGCGGCGAAGACGTCGTCGGGAGAGTCGGGAGAGTTGGAGGACGCCGACGGCCTTCGATCGTCGAGGGCGAACGTAAACGACGTGGCGCCATCCTCGGCGGCGCGTCGCGTGTCCCCAGCCTCCGCGGCGTCATCCCGCGCGCCACCGAGGCTACGCGCGCCGCGTCTCTGTCTCGGCACCCTGCGGCAGGCTCGAAGCCGCGATCGTAGGCCCGCGAGAACCGGATCGAGGGTCTCATCCGGCGCGGCTATGCGAAGCAGCTCGAGCGGGAGGTTCTCGCCGCCGGATGCATCGCCGTCGCCGTCCTCCGCGTGAAGGACGCCTCCCCATCGCCACGGCGACTCGTAACTCCCGTCGCCGCTGAACACCACCGGCATCGGCAGACGCGTGGCCAGGGATTCCAGCCCGGTGGCGTCCTCACCGCCCGGCGACCCCGCCCTGGTACCCGTCCCCGTCGCCGACGCCAACAACGACGCGGACACCGTGCCCTCCTCCTCGTCGCCCTGAACAAAGACGTCGAGCCACGCGCTGGTGGCGTCATCGGAACAACCGAACGTGAGTCCCTCCTGAAGCGCCCGGGCACGCGCGCTGCGGAGGCACCGGCGGTCGTAGTGGTCCACGAGAAGAGCCACCGCCGCCGCCGTTCGACGCCTGGCCCTGGCCAAAAGCCACGAGGCCAGCGGCGGGCACGCGTTCGCGAGAAACGCGTGAAACGTACCCTCCGGCCCGGAGTGCCTCGCGCCCGCGTAGGATCCGTCGGATCGGGTGCCGCCGCCGCCCTGACCCGCGCCACCCTGGCCGCCCTCGAGGGGCGTACCCCAGCTCGGCGGGGCGCCGAGCAAACACGCGCGGACCAGCTGGTTCCATTCATCCGCCCGTAGCAGCGGACGCACCGCCGCGGGGGGCGTCGCGGGCAGCCTCCACGGATCGCCGTAACGGTTCGTTCCCGTGAAGTACACGCGAGCCAAAAACGCCTTGGTGACATTCGCGGACTCGACGTCGATCACCTCGGAGAGCGACTGAAGAAACGGCTGCGTCTGCGGGTCACCGTCGCCGCCGCTACCGTAGCCGCCCTCGAGCCGATCCCCCGATCCACCGCCGTTCCGAGGCGACGACCGCGTGAACTTACCCGCTCCGAACCTACGCCGCGAACCACCGAGTCGCCGCCGTCTCCATCGCGACGAACTCGATCGGTCGCCGCTCACCGCAGACGCCACCCTGGCGTGCACGAGCGTCGCGGGAAGCGCGAGCGTCACGGCCAACGCGGCGCACACAGCCGCCGCCGCGATCGGCCCGCCCACCGCGTTCACCGCAGCCTCCCCCCGCGTCACGCAGTCGGGCATACGCAGGCTTCCATCGCCGACGCACTCGTACGGACAATCCGATGAAGTCGCCCCGGGGCCCGATGGTGAACCGGTATCGGCGTAAACGGCTCGGGGCGGAATCGCGTCGCACCGTTCACACGGCGTGGCCCCTTTCGCATCCTTGAACGTGCCGGGGAGGCACCGCAGGCAGAACAGGCCGGTGTACCCCGGCGGGCACGCGATCGTCGTGACGGATCCCGCGGCGCCCGTGGCGTTGACTCCCCCGTCCGCGCCGCCCGCGCCGCCGCGAGCGGAGAACGCGCCGAGCGGGGCGCTGCGATTGGACCCGCCCGTCCCGTCGTCGTCGGGAGACTCAATCGGAGGCAAAGGGAGGGGCCAGTGGAGGTGCACGCGCCCGCCACCGCCGCCGCCGCCGCCGCTCCATCCACCGCCGCCGCCGTCCGCGGAGACGCGACCCCCGGGGTCGACGGAGAGCGCGCGCGTGAAGACAACGACTGTGCCGCCGCTTCCGCCGCCGCCGCCACCGCCCTGGACAATCGCGATGGGGCTCGAGCCCGCGATGGGGCTCGATGCCGCCGGATCCTGACTGGACGCCGCCAGATGCCGCGAGGGCGCGGTATCGCCGCCGGTACCCCCGTTCGCGCTCACCTCCCCGCCGTCGAGGACGACTAATTTACCGAGCGGCTTGAGCCTGGTGCCGAGGACGACTACGCCACCGCCGCCGCCGCCGGAGCCGGCGCCCGCACCGTCGCCGCCGCCGCTGCCAATCGCGGAACTAGCGTCGCACGGCGCGTCCGAGCTCCCGTACGCGCCGCCGCCCGCGGCGACGGTCCCGGTGCCCGACGAATTCATCGACGGGGGCGTGAAGCCTCCGCCGCCGAAGCCGCCGTATCCGCCCCCGCCGCCCGCGCCGCCGAGGAAGCTCGTCCCCTTACCCTCACCCTCCCCGGCTCGGCACCCGGTGCCATCCGCGGAGATCGCCGCGGCGTTGGACACGGTGACGGTGTCGATGGCGTACATGTGCATCGCCTTCGCGGCGATGACGCCGCCGTCGCCGACAACGACGTCGACGCAGTGGCACATCTGCAACGAAAACGGGGAGCCGCGGCCGGTCTGGCACGGAATCGCGTTGGAATTAACCGACCCGGCTGACCTTTCAACATCGTCGACACCTTTCAACACACCGTCAAAATCCGCGCTGGCTTCACCATTATTAACAACGCCAGAGCCGTACACGTACGCGGGACACTGCGACGAGGAACACTTGTCGTCCCCGGTTGAGTCCGCAGCCGCCTTGATCACCCCGCGTCTGTTCACGAGCACGAGCGCGAACCGGTCGACGATGAGCGCACCCGCGGACAGCACCGAATTCCCACCCCCGGATCGGCCGAGGGATTCGGGAATGTCATCACCCCGGGAATAATCCGCATCGGCGTCGCCGACGGTGACCGATCCGCGGTCCGCGACGCGACCGAGCACCGAGAGCGACCCGCCCCCGGTGACCTCCAACGCGGACCCGTCGCTGACCTCCACGGTGTCCACGTTGAAGACGTACGACGACGCGTCGGGGGGTTTGGGCGCCACCGTGAGGGTGCTGGATCCCTTCACGAGCAGCGAGCCACCGCCGGTGGGACCGCCGTCGACGCTGAGGCGCCCGACCACACGAAGCGTGCTGCGGTCCGTGACGGTCACCGCGGGAGCCACGAGCCACAGCGTGACGGACGA
>MDSX01095114.1_pt1 | contig 33986 bp, 59 predicted proteins | sample 811141 | NCBI WGS metagenome assembly MDSX01 (sample SAMN05326642, study PRJNA326480) | marine metagenome | isolation source: seawater | place: Atlantic Ocean: South East | collected 2010
TCTAGGATACAAGATATCAATCGTCTTAAAGATTTAGGATGGGAAGTGCACATAAACTATTCACCTGTTGTGTTCCAAAGAAGATGGATACAACATTATGATGAACTATTTGCACAAGTGGTGAAGTATGCAGGCAGAGATAACAAATGTGAAGTGATAGTGCTCACTAATCATAAGAATCAGATGGCTAAAGCTTCGCCAGAAGCACAAGACATGATGAAATACAGTTGTGAGATCAAGAATAACAGTGGTGTTATGAGATATCCAATACGTGATAAGACAAAGCTGCTAACATTTTGGAAGCAGTTATACAAACAATACTTTGAAGTACAAACAATTAGATATATATTTTAAAAACAGAAGAAATGCAAAAATTAGAAATTATTAACGGATGGGAATTTGAATACGTAGACAATGGTGGAGGTGATACCTTTTACCAATGTCGTGGTGATATTTATCATGATGATGAACATGATGAGATACCTGAGCCAGGACTGTGGGATGCAGCTCTTAAACTAGAACAACAACTAAAAGATGATGGTTATGTTGCAGATGCAAGCCACTCTGAGAAAGGATGGGTAGAGGTGAATATACTATGACAACTATGATTAGTGTAACAGAATGGAACACTGGACAAACATTCCAGTCCAAGAAACTAGCAGCAGAGTATTTTAAAATACCTGTTAGCTTAATTACAAAGAGTGTTAAAGGTAAAATAGAAGTGAAGACCAAGAGAGGAAAAAAGCTTAAGTTCTCACGTGGCAACTTAAGAAGAGGTGAGTCATCAGTACACAAAGCAAAGACTTCTGATGGTAAAACCTTTAACTTTGGTAGGCATAAAGGAAAAGAGCTTAAAGATATACCAACAGACTATTTAATGTGGGTGTATCAAAATGTAAGCAGGTGTCCAAAGTTTGTAAGAGTTGAACTAGATAAGAGAGAGTCATGTGGATAGCTGTAGAACTAGAATTTAAGCACTATGAAGCTGAAGAACTTGAAGAAGGTATGTTATTTATGAATCATTTATATCCTGGTAATGATGATAGAGAGAATATAGAAATCTACACTCTTACAAAAGATATGATGCATGACTTAATAACTCCTGAAATAATCTTTTTAGAAAATGGTTATCCTGTATTGCCATACCTACATGATTTAGATGGTTTGGTGGTTGCCAATCCTGATCAATTAGGTTGGTTTGATCCAGGTGATGAGTTTGATAGTATGATACCATTTACACCAACTGAAATGAACTTCATACTTAGAGAGTTTGATGGTTTACTTGAAGTCTTTGTTGATGAAGACTTGTACGAAGAAGGTATAGTTAGACCTATACTTGAAGACGGTTATGTCATAACAAAATTTCTAGATGATGATCAATCTGATTATGAACTAGACCAATTACCTTTTTAAAACAATGGAAAAAACAACAGTGATTTTAAAGCTAGCTTTTAAGTTTTATAACAAAGAGCCACAAGAACTAACTGAAGAAGAAAGATGTAAAATATTAGATATATATGATGATTTTTATTAAAACAAGAAAACTATGGGAGTAGATATTTATGGCAAATCGCCAAAGATAACAGGTAAAAGACCTGAGTTTAATTATGATGACGAAAATACTACTGATGAGCAGAAAGATGAATTCTGGAGAGCTCTAGAGAAGTGGGAGAAGAACAATCCTGGTTATTATTTTAGAAGTAATTGGTGGGGTTGGAGACCTATTGTACAAATTTGCAAACATGCAACAGAACAATTTGAATTAGATTTTGATCTTGATTGGAATCACAACGATGGTAAAGGTTTAGACAACTGGCAAGAGTGTAATGCTCTAGCAGATGCACTAGAGAAAGTGATAGCTCAAGAAGAAAACTTAATTGATGATGAAGATGTAATATATTGTAACATGGGCGGATGGAGTACAAGAGGAAATGGTAGTTTACTTGATGAAGGTATCACAATGATGCTTAATAAAGACTATCCATATGGTACAATTATGTTTTCAGGTATTGTAGGTGATGGTGGTGCTATTTATGAACCTACGCACAGTACACCTCTTTGGTTAGTTAAAGATTTTATTCTATTTCTTAAAAATTGTGGTGGGTTTTCTATTTGGTAATCTAATTAAATTGATTATTTTTGTAGGCTCACCAATAACCTTTTATGAAATTTATAACCTTTTTAATTAAATGGGTAGCAGGTAACCTAGCTATACCATTTTGGGTGGTTGGACACATACATTTGTCTATACATAACTTTCATGACCTATACGAAATACTCAGTAGTGTAGGCATGAATGTTATTGTAGCAATTGGTTTTTATTTAGAGTGGAAAGATTTAAAAAAGACAAACAATGAATGATGTAATTATATATGACATAGAAACTATGCAGGAATGCTTTATAGTTGTATGCATGAAGCCTGAGAGTACACCTAAGAGCTTTACAGTTAGTAAGTGGCAGAATCAGCTTGATGCATTTGCTAAGTACACTGAAGACAACAAGGATGCTTATTGGGTGGGTTATAATAATCTACGCTTTGATGCTCAGGTTGTTGAATGGATACTTAGAAACTATGACCATTGGCATGATTGTACAGGACTAGAGATATGTGCTAAGATTGCACAGAAGGCTCAGGATATTATACATGATGCTAATTATGACGTGTTTCCTGAGTATAGAGAGCACGAGCTTTCTCTAAAGCAAATGGATTTGTTTAAGATACATCATTACGATAATAAAAACAGACGTGTTAGCCTGAAAAGGTTAGAGTTTGAAATGGATCTTGAGAACATAGAGGAGATGCCTATACATCACACTAAGACAAACATGACCAAGGATGAAGTGTTCTTGTCATTACAGTATTGTTTTAATGATGTTGATGCAACCTATGAGTTCTACAAGATCACTATAGGAGAGACAGAGCACCCTTTATATAAGGGTAACAACCAAGTGCAGCTTCGTAAAGATATAGAAGAGGAGTTTGGTATAAGCTGTCTTAATTACTCTGATAGTAAGATTGGTGATGAGATCATCAAGAAGTATTACTGTCAAGAAAAGGGTATAGATATACGTGAGCTTCCACGTAAAGGATATTTTAGAAAGAGTATCAATATGAAGAATTGTATTGCTCATTATGTTAAGTTTGAGACCAAGCAGCTACAGGACTTGTTAAGTAGTGTCAAGAAGCGTAAGCTAGGCCTTATGGATAACTTTAAAGAGCACGTACATTTCTATGATAATGTGTATTCTTTTATGAAAGGTGGTCTTCATACAGAAAACAAACCAGAGGTGTTTGAAGAAGATGAAGATCATGAGATTATAGATTGGGATGTAGCTAGCTATTATCCTGCTATAATAATTAACAATGAAAAATATCCTGCTCACCTGGGTAAAGAGTTCTTGAATGGATACAAACGTATGTTTGAGAAACGACTAGAGCTTAAACCACAAGCTAAGGGTGACAGGAGGATTAAGGGAATTGTAGGAGCGCTTAAGCTTGCAGTCAATTCTGTGTATGGTAAATCATCTGACATGAACTCATGGATATATGATAGGCAGTTAACTATGTTCACCACTATAACTGGTGAGTTTAGCTTAATGATGCTTATTGAAAAGTATGAGCTCAATGATATCAAGATTATCTCTGCCAACACAGACGGTGTAACGATTAAAGTGAGAAAAGACTTGATTCCCAAGATGCATGAGATCAATGACTGGTGGTGTAAGACCACACAGTATGTACTAGAACGTACAGACTATACAAAGATCTTGTTTTCCACTGTTAATGACTACCTAGCCATCATGCCTGATGGTTATGTCAAGAAAAAGGGGGACTTTCTTACAGACTTTGAGCTTCATAAGAACAAGTCAGGTAGGATAGTTCCCATTGCTCTTGAGCAGTACTATGTGCACGGTATTCCTGTTAAAGATACCATTATGAATCATAAGAATTTATATGATTTCTGTATCAGGAAGAAAGCATCTAGAGATTTCCATTATGAGGGAATTAATAAGGCAACTAATGTTAAAACGAAGTATAACAAACTAATTAGATATTATGTGTCTAAGACTGGTGAGAAAGTTTACAAGGTGAAGAACCATGACTCTGATAGCAAAGCTGCTAAGAGAAGTCAGGTGGAAGCTGGTGAATGGGTGTGTCATGTTTGTAATTATCTAGAGAAAGATTCTCCAGTGGATAATATAAACTATAAGTACTACATAGACCAAGCTGAAAGCATGATTGTAAAGATTCTTACAAAAGGTAAACGTAAGAAGAACACTGTAATACCTAATCAACTAAATTTATTTTAAATCTGTGAAGAAAAAAGTTAACAGAGGTAACATTATGAGGCATCTTATTGAATATCAGTTAGATATGGTTGGTAAAAGAGTAGTGGATACTCTTGACGATGATAAGTGGTATTTCAATTGGACAATGACTAGTGATCAAAAGTCAGAGTTTAATAAGTATGCAATTAAATTAATGAAAAAAGTATTTAAGTTTAATACTAATAAAGCGAAGGAAAATCTAAGTTGGTTTAACAATCAGTTTGGATTAAGAATTAAAAATTAATAATTAAATAAATAAACAAATGGAAGTAGTTTTAAGTACGGTTTATTATGCGTCAATCTCAGTGTTGGCAATTATAATAGCAATGGTAGTCGTAGGAGTATATAGTATATTCACTGCAGAGGATGATCCTTATGATGAGCAAACAAAGAGAGCTCGTGATAAAAAAGGTAGATACAAGGGTGATGATCCAAGCACACCTAATAAGAATGAAGCCTGGGAAGGTGGTAAGAAACCTAAAAGAGGTAGAGGTAGACCAAAAGGTTCTAAGAACAAGCCAAAAGCTAAGAAGAATGTCTAAGTTAGTTAATGAAGACTGGGAACATGCAGCTTATGCTAATGATAAGATGTATGAAATAGAGAAGCGCCAAAGAATAGAAATAGAATGGCAAGAATGGGAACACTTACAAAGTGTCAAGAACAAGAAACCTGCAAAAATAATAGTAAATAAACCCCCACTAGATGAAGATCCACATAACCCCAAAGATGTTTCAAGAACTCATCAAAAAAAGTTATAACCTTGATCTAGTTTATTTACTAAAGATGATAGATGAGCAGTATGACGTACAACCCTTGTATGAGGATAGTATGAAGATTGCTGCTCTTTATCAATCTTTAATTAGAAAAGGTCTTATAACTAAAGATGAGGAGAAACTTACTACAGTGGGCAAGAGCCTACTAGAATATGTAAAGAACTCTGAGGATAATAAAATAGTTAAACGAAAACCAATAACAACTGATTTTGAGGAATGGTGGAAAAACTATCCTACTACAGACACATGGTCTTTGGACAGACATAAGTTCAAAGGTACAAGAGCCTTACGAAGAGGTAAAGAAGAATGTAGAAGAAAGTTTAAAGCAATCATTGAAGAAGGAGATTATACAGCACAGCAGCTCACTAAAGCTCTTAAATACGAAGTGGATGTAAAAGTTCAACGATCTATAAAAGAGAGAAAAAACATTATGAGCTTTATGCAAGGCAGTATAACTTATTTGAATCAAAGAACCTTTGAAGCTTTTATAGAGCTTATGGATCAAGAGAAAGATAACCCACCTGAATCAGCATCAGGACCAACAGACATATAATTTATGAAAAATACAGTAGAATTTAATAAGTGGATGTTAAAGATTAGAAACGAGTATTACTCAGATGATAATCAAATGAGCAACGCATACGAAAGATTAAAAGAATTAGCAAACAGTAAAAATATAAAGCATGAAGATAATAATTAGTGTAGTGTTATGGATATTAGTAGCAAAGTTTATGTTGTGGTTAGGTAAGTTTATCTGGCCAGAAGATAATGATGATAACATTCGATATTAATGAGTTTTCAGTTACTAAAAGAAGAGGTTCAAAAGGGCCTTGACGGAAGAAATGGTGGTATACCTATGGGTTTTGACAGGCTCAATAGGTATGTTGGCATTAGAAAGTCAATGTACTATTTGATTGGTGGGTTGACTGGTTCAGGTAAGACTAGCTTTATTGATGATGCATTTGTACTTAATCCTGTAGACTGGGCTATGTCTGAAGAAGGACAGAAGTCTGGTATAAAGGTGAAGGTGTGGTATAGATCTATGGAGCGTAGTAGAACCTACAAGCTTGCAAAGTGGACATCTCGTAAGATATTTCTAGATCAGGGTATAATCATACCTGTTAACAAACTACTTGGTTGGACAGAAAAGATGACTAAAGATGAGCACGATCTATTTCTTATGTATGAAGACTATATGACTAAGCTTGAGGATGTAGTTACTATTATTGATGGTCCTGAGAATCCTGTAGGTATTGCTAAAGAGCTAAAAGCTTATGCACTAGAACGTGGTGAGATAATACAGCAGGATAAATACAACAAGGTGTATGTTCCTAATGACCCTAGTGAGATAACTATTGTAGTGTTAGATCATATTGGTCTACTCAAGACTACTAGAGATCAACCAACAAAGAAGCAAGCTATTGATAAGATGAGTGATGAGCTCAGATACGCTCGTGATTTCTATGGTCATTCACCAGTGGTAGTTAGTCAGTTCAATCGATCTATTTCTAATCCTATCAGGATAAAGAATGGTGATGTTGAGCCACAACTAGAAGACTTTGCTGATAGTTCTACCACACAGAATGACTCTGATGTATGTATGGCCTTGTTTGACCCTATGCGTTATAATGTAGATGATCCATCAGGATATGACACTAACAAGCTTAGAGATGAATACGGTGGTAAGTACTTCAGGAGTCTTAGACTTATTAAGAATAGCTATGGTGAAGATGATATCAGGATTGGTCTTGCATTCCTTGGCCAGATAGGCATGTTCAAAGAACTACCAAAGCGTAGAAACATAACAGAAGCAGATTATGCTTCAGTAATTAACAAATCATTTTTTATATCATGACAGAACCATTGCAATTATTAGAAGAGAGACTTGCTGAAATTAGAATAATGCTAGACACAGCAAAAAAGAACGATTGTTCTCAAAAAGAACTAACTACCTTACATAATAAGTATTACGTATGTACAGAAACAATTAGAAGATTTGTAAATAAAAGGAGGGTTATATGACACTAAGAGACAAGAGACAAAAAGAGTTTGCTGACGTATGGCTAAATCATGGAAAGTTTGGTATCCTAAACTTATGTCCTAGGTTTGGTAAGATTAGAACAACGATTAGTATTCTTAATAGAATGGAAAGCAATTGTAATATATTGATTGCATACCCTGACAATAAAATCAAACAGTCTTGGATAGAAGAGTTTGAAGAGATGAGTTATGTGAATGATAACATAACTTATACTACACACAGATCTTTACACAAGCAGTCAGGTACAGAGTTTGACATTGTTATTATTGATGAGATACATTTACTATCAGAGGCTCAGATAGGTGTTTGTGTAGATTTATTCTCTCAGAATGATAACATACTTGGTCTAACAGGTACATTATCTAAGTGGACTAAGAGAACACTTAAAGAAGAGCTTGGTATATCAGTGATTGCTAACTACCCAATAAACAAAGCTATTGATGAAGGTGTTATAGCTGACTACCAGATAAATGTAATCAAGGTGCCTTTAGACAACACTACTCGCAATGAGTATGGTAAGAAGAAGATCAAGAAGACAGAGCTTCAACAGTTTAAATACCTTAGTGGTGTTATAAACAAGATGATGTACTCTGGTGGTAATAGTATGTTCATGCGTCTAGCACGTATGAGACTTATACAAAGCAGCTTAGCTAAGAAGCAAAAGACCAAACAGATTCTTAATAACAATAAAGATCAGAGAATACTAGTGTTCTGTGGTGTAACAGCAATAGCTGATAGTCTTGGTATACCCTCTTATCACAGCAAGTCTAAAGACAAAGATGCACTTAAAAACTTCGCAGAAGGAAAAGGTACACACATGGCTGTTGTAAAGATTGGTAACACAGGAGTTACATACAAACCACTAAACAAGGTGATCATTAATTACTTTGATAGTAATGGTGAGAACCTAGCACAGAAGATTAATAGATGTATGGCTATGGAATATGATACTCCAGACAAGAAAGCACAGATATATATTATATCTTCTAATGAAAAGGTTGAAGAGAAATGGCTTAATAAAGCTCTTGAGTTCTTTGACAAAAGTAAGATTAAATACGTATAAATTTCGTATATTTGCACACCTAATATTAATAAATAAATATATAAAAATGAGTTCAAAATTAATTGGAATTGTTGGTGAAACAGGGACAGGTAAATCAACAGCAGTGAAGCACTTAAACCCTGAAGAAACCTACATTATTAATGTTGCAAAGAAAGAGCTACCCTTCAAAGGTTCTCAGAAACTTTACAACACAGAAAACAAAAATTACAAAGAGATTGATGATCCAACGGACATTACAAGATTGCTTAAAACTATCTCGGAGAAAGCCCCACACATTAAAACTATTGTCATAGAGGACAGTAATTATCTAATGGGCTTCAGAATGGTAGAGAAAGCAATGGAAACTGGCTTTACAAAGTTTAGTGTAATGGCTAAGGATATGGTTGATTTATTTAGATCAGCTAGAGCACTACGTGATGATTTAGTTATCTTTTATTTCTCTCACCCTGAAACTATAGAAGACAGCGGAGAGATTATAGGATACAAAATTAAGACAGCAGGTAAACTTATTGACAATCAAGTGTTGTTAGAAGGTTTACTAACTGTATGTTTATACACACATGTAGAGGAGACTAAGAGTGGAGCTACGTACGAATTTCTAACAAATAGATTTCGTAAGAAGCCTGCAAAGAGTCCAGATGGTATGTTTGAATCAACAAGAATACCAAACAACTTACAGATGGTAAGAGATAGTATAATAGAGTATTATAATTAATAAATAAATAACAATTAAAATTAAAATTTATGAGTACAATTGGAGGAGTAAAAAGAGAATCCGCAGGAGGTGGAGAAAACACTAACTTTCCTAAGAAGGTTGGTTTATTTGAGGCAGACATTGTAGCTATTAATCCCACAATAGAGGAGTATAGTACAGTGCTTGGAATGGATTTAAAACCAGAAAGTAAAGCTACAGACTATTTAGGAGAAACCAGAGATGGTAATTCATACCTGCGTGTAGATGTTTGGTTGAGACAAGTTAAAACTGAGAATCTATTTAAAGTTAGTTTCTTTCTAGAAGATAGAGAGCGTGAGAACAGAGACCAAACAAAGAAACAATATATCAACAGTGTAGGTATGACAGCTTGGGCTGCTGATGAGAATGATTTGTGGGACTGGTTCACTGAAGGACGTGATCATCGTGTAGCCTATATTGGTGAAGAAGAATTATATGACTTTATGAGAACATGGTTAGGTCAATTGAACTATCGTCATGCAACTACAGTTCTACAGTTAGACTGGAAGAAACTTATGCGTGGTAATATTGGTGATCTTAAAAGTGAAATTGATGGTGAATGGTGTAACACTGTTGTAGCACTAGCAACTGTTGTTGTTAAGGAACGTGATGGTGAGACTAAAGAGTATCAGGGTATCTATAACAAAGGGTTCTTGGGTGGTTATACTATGAAGCAATTCAGACTAGTAGACTATACAGACAAGAGAACACTAGATAGTTTGAGATCTAGAAAACCTCGTGAGCTTAAACCACATGAACGTTTTGCTGTTCGTGTGAGTGGTGAATATGGATGTAAAGATTACTATACTCTTAAAGAGATAGAAGAATACAATCCTGGTGATAATTTAGTCGCCTCTGATAATTATATATCAGATGATGGGTCAGACTACTAACTAATAAATATATATAAACTAGGGCCCTCTTCAGAAATGTTGAGGGCTTTTTAATTTTAAGAAGAATGATTAAAGGAATAAAAAAAGTATTTCTTACTAAAGAGCTTGTTCTTTCTAAAATATCTTCGTATGACATCTTTAGGTTTTATATGCCAAATAAAAACTGGGAAATAGATGTAGTAACTCTCTCTCCATTTAGAGATGAGAAGCATCCATCCTTTGTTATTGGCCCTAAGGGTGAAGGAGGAGTGTTAATATTTATTGATTTTGCTGATACTAGCTTAAAAGGTGATGCCTTTAAGTTTGTAGAGAAGCTATACAACATGAAAAACATGTTTGAGGTGTATAGTAAAATTGATAGAGATTTTGACTTAGGATTCACTACAGGTACAACTACAAAGAAGTACGAGAAGATTATTAGAAAATATAATAAGCCTGAAATAGTAAAGAAAGATTATTCTTTTATACAAGTTAAGACCAGAAAGTTTACCACAGAAGAACTTGCATATTGGAATAATTATTATCAGGACATTGATGACCTGAAAGCAAATAATATATTTTCAGTGGCAGAAGTATATCTAAACAAGAAGCGTATTGTTCTAGGGAATAATGAGCTAAGGTTTGGTTATCTGTATGATGGTAAATGGAAAATCTATAGACCTCTATCTGATAGAAGATGGAAATGGATGCCTAACAATGTACCAATTACAGCAATGGATGGTTTGGATGATATTAAAGATTGCCATACAGCTTTTATAACTAAAAGTAAGAAAGACTATATGGTGATGAAAAAAATATTTCCAACTGTATGTGCTGTACAGAACGAAGGTGCAGGATGTTTCTCTGATGAGAATATAGAGTATATTAAATCAAACTCTGAGAAACAGATATTATCTTTTGATTCAGACGAAGTGGGTGTAAAGAACAGTACTAGCATAACTAACAAGTTTGGTTTTGAGTATTGTAATGTACCTAAGAAGTATCTTAAAGATGGTATAAATGATTGGGCAGACTTAGCTAAAGTTCATGGCCTTAAAGTAATAGAAGAATATTTAATAAATAAACAAATTTTAAAATGATGAAATCAACAATTGAAAATCTGGACAAAATGTTAATCGCTCCAGTACCGAAGGAAACAAAAACGTACAAGCCTGTAAGTCACAAACAACTTATAGACTTAACACTTGAGAGTATACACCAGTCAGGTTATAGCTTAGTGAGTCACGAATACTCTACTGCAAGAGATGGTAATGTAGCAAATGGACGCTACACTATAGGTAATGTTGGAGACAGTGAGATGAAATTACAAATTGGGTGGCAGAACAGCTATGACAAAAGTCTATCACTTAAATTTGCTCTTGGAACTAGTATTATTATTTGTTCTAATGGTATGGTGAAAGGTGATCACGGTGCATTTAGAAAGAAGCACCAGGGAGACATACAAAGCTTTACTCCAGCAGCTGTATCAGAATACATAAAAGGTGGAGGTGATGCTTTTCGTAATTTACAGAATGAACGTGATCAGTTCAAAAATATAGAAGTAGACGGTCAAGTGCAAGCAGAGTTGTTAGGTAGAATGTTTCTCAGAGAAGATATAATTACATCTACACAGCTAAATATAATTAAGAGGGAGATCAAAAGTCCAACTCATGATTATGGGGCTGCAGATAGTATGTGGGAACTTTACAATCATGTTACATTTGCAATGAAGCAAGCTCATCCATCAACTTGGATGCAAGATCATATAAATGTGCATGATTTCTTTAATAATTATGACAAGCCTTCTACTAGTCCTATTATAATTGATGCTGAAGTGAGTGATAACCAATTATTAATGTTTTAATCATGAAACTTTCAAAATACTTAGAGACGTTACAACTACTTGTTAAGAACAATCCTGTAGTTGCAGATTATGACTGTGTATACGGTGTAGATGATGAAGGAAACTCTTTTGGAAGAGTAGTCTTTACACCTACAGTAATGAAAGTAGATTCTTTAGAGAGTCAATATATTAAAGTAGAAGAAGTTAACACTGCAGAGGACGGTAATGTTGTCTGTATAAATTAAATAAACAAATGGATTGGAATAATTTTAAATCAATGTTTCACCCATCGTGGCATGATAAAATAAAACCATTTATAGAGAGTAATGAATGTGATGAAATATATGCATTCTTAAAAAAGGAGAGTAAGAGGGGCAAGCAAATTGCTCCTCTCTCATCTAATGTCTATAGATGTTTTAAAGAAACGCCACTTGATGAAGTGAAAGCAGTAATTATAGGGATGTGTCCATATCATACGTTTAAGAACAATCTACCAGTAGCAGACGGTCTACTGATGGGTTGCTCTATAACAGGATATGTACAACCATCTCTAAGTAATGTTTATAAAGCTCTAGAAACTGAGTTCCATAGAGGACTTAATTTGAGTTATGACGCAACACCTGATGTATCCTATTTAGCACATCAAGGTATACTGATGCTTAATGTAGCACTCACCACAGAGAAAAATAAAGCAGGTAGTCACATAGCACTATGGGAACCCTTCACAAAGTATTTGTTTGAAGAAGTTCTTAATACGCTAGGTGTACCTTATCTTTTTCTAGGTAAAGATGCTGCAAGATATAAAAAGTATACAGGAATATTTTCACATGTTTTCACTGTAAGCCATCCAGCAAGTGCTTCTTACAAAGGAGTTGACTGGGACAGTGAAGATGTGTTTACAAAAATAGATACATTAATTTATGAAAATAACGGATATAGCATCAGCTGGCTAAAAGATGAAGAAGATCCATTTTAAAACTAAATATTATGAAAGTAGAATATTGGAACACACCTTATCAAGGTGCTAGAAGTGAACTAGTCAGAACAGAAGATTGGCCTGACACAGATGAATCTTTTGCAAAGTATTATGACTTAAACAATCGATTAAAGTATTGTAACGGAAGTCATTACAAGTTTGTAAGTGATAAAGTAAGGAGAAGATATAGTGATGAATTCTTTCCTAAACACCACACAATAGAAAATTACTACAAAGGTGGAGTAGTAGATTAATAATTAATAATTAAAAAACAGAAAAATGCGAGGAATATTAACAGAAGATGCTGGTGTATTAGAGCCAGGAGATGAAATAGTTACTAACCAAGGCTCAGAAATGAGATGTTATATAGTGGAAGAAGTTCCACGAGTTAGTAAACTAAAAACATGGAATAACGGTAAAACACGATACATAGCTGTAAAGTGTAGAGCTGCTATGACTATAAAGACAACAACAGGTGTTAATCATTACAGTAAGCAACCTTGGAGTAACACTTACAAGGATTATGAGTTTAGAATACCTAATGAAGAAGATCCAATAGTAAAAGTGGATTTAAACTTTAAACAAATATATATAATAAATAAATTTAATTATGATGGATAAAGAAGTAAATAGGCCCATTAAAATGGAAGATCTCCAAGTAGGAGATGAAGTAATTGTACGAGGTGTAGACCTTAACTACATGCAAATTGTAAAACCACCAGTACAAAGACAACGTGTAGACTATAATGGAAAAGCTTACATGGCATTTACATCAGCTGTATGTAATAGGATTAATAGTAAGTTTTTGTCCAAAGGATACTTAGATGATAAACAAAAAGTGAGATTTGATTTTTATTATAAATCAATCTGGCTAGTAAAAAGAGAACAAGAATTAATTAATAAATAAATAGTAAAATGCGATTAGAAAAACAAAAACAAGCAAATGTTCTATACTCAGGAGATAAAAACGAGAGTATAGGAATGTCATTAGACATGGATTCTGCACAAGTGTTGATGCAGATGTTAAGTAAGAACCTTTATTCAGATGCTGTAGGATCTGCAGTGAGAGAATGTGCTAGTAATGCACTTGATAGCCATAGGCGTGCTGGAGTTAGTAAACCTATAATTGTATCATTGGTGCAGAATAAATCTAATAACTGGGAGTTCTCTGTTGAGGATTTTGGTACAGGTTTAGATCATGATGATGTAGAGAACATTATCAGTAAGTATGGTAAGTCTACCAAACGTAATAGTGATACAGAACTTGGTATGATGGGTCTTGGTTTTAAGGCTCCTCTAGCTTATGCTAGTAGTTTCTATTTTACATGTAGAAAAGATGGCATGGAGCGTAAGTACATGATGTATGAAGGTGAAGAAACAAACACTATTGATTTAATTAATGAAACTCCTACAACAGAGTGCAATGGTGTAAAAGTTACTGTACCAATTAGATGGGGTGATAAGTATGACTTCCATAATAAAATTAAACAGCAACTTGCATACTTCGAGGATGTATATTTTAATGTAGATGATATTGATAATGAATTTACTATTCATAGATCTAAGTTATTTCAGTTTTCTGAATTAGCTAAGGATGATAAACTACATATATGTCTTGATAATGTATACTACCCTCTTGATTTTGATAAGATGGGAATAGATTCTATATATATTCCTATTGCACTAAGATTTAGTCTCACTGATGGTATATTCCCAACACCTAACAGAGAGTCTCTTATATACACTAAGGAAACTAAGAAAATTATAAAGTCTAAGTTGACTGATTTTGCTAATTATTGCGTAGAAAAATATAATGAAGGTGTTTCAGAAAATAGTGAAGATGTAGTATCTTATCTAGATTATTACTATAGTAAGAAAAGAATCTGGAATGTGCTTGGAACTAAATTTGATCTAAACAGTTTACAATCTTTTATTACAACACCTTTTGCACAACCAAAACTTGAAGGAGTAGATAATTTTGATATTAGTAAGTTTGCTAATCATGAATATGGATATTTTACAGGAGAATATCGTGTTGCTTATAGATATGAAAATGATAGAATGTATAAGGTAGATGATAACAGTTGGCACAGTAATGTAAAGTGGGACAGTTTGGAAAAGTATCCATATCTTATAGAAACTGCTCTGAAAGGACATAAGAAAAGTTATCTTAGAGAAATTTGTGGTGAAAGAGTAGATGATAAAGGCCAGAGTATTAGAAGAACTTACTTTATACGTAAAACAAATTCATATTCACTTATGAAAAATGGTCATGCAACAAGAGATTGTTACTATACAATTCTAAATCTAAATCTTTATGATAAGAGTATGTGGAGAACTATAATTAAGGAGTTTCAATATATTCAATCATTATTGTTTAAACATATGGTAGGTATAAATACAATTGAGATTCCTGAACAATGGTTGCTGGATAAAAGAGCTCAGACTTCATCTAAGAGAAAGAGTACAATGGACTCTAAAGGTGTAAAAGTTGAAGGAGATTTTAACTGTAAAATTGCTGAAGACTTACTTAGAGAAAATGGTGGTAGAAACTGTAAGTTTGTCTCAGGTCGTATAAATATTGACACTGTAGAAAAAGGTGGAGATACTTTTGTCTATACTTCTCACGATGAATATATGAAGTTAGATAATTTGTATCATGATACTAAGTTCTTACCAATTAAATATATTACATTTTCAAATCGTGAAATGGAATCTTTAGAAAAGTCTCCTAGCGTGGATAATTTGGTTAAATATGAAGATTTCATAGCAGGGCATAGTCTATTTATTAGATTTGTAACTGCAATGTATTGTAATATTAATATAAGAAAATGGGAGTATATATATAGAGCTAAAACAAAGATAAATTTAGTTAAAGCTAAGTTTACTGATAAGCTTACAGAAATTGAATCTTATAGAGACAGAAATATCGGCAGCAGTAGATATAACTATTTTGATAAAACTAAACATTTTCTAGATAATGCTAAAGAACAGAAACTGTTTAACGATAAGATGAAAGACATGGTTGATGATATAGATAAATTTATCGAAGATAATATTTATGTATCTACATTATCAAGAGCTATTGCATATGGAGGAACTGTCAACTATCAATTACTAGATTGTATGGCTCAGTTATTCAGATGTAATGGAGTTGGATGGAATGCAAGTTATGTATTTCTAAAAGATAAAGTAAAAGAAGAAGAAGTATGAAATCAACAAGAGTAAAAGTCGAAGAATGGATAGTGTTAGACCAATCAGAAGGTAAGACAAACACAACTACAGGTGTAATATGTTCAAATGCTATAGTTCATAAAGTTAAAGGTTATGAGAATGAGTACAACAAATATATTAAAGTTAAGCTTGATTGTGGTAACACATTATCATTTAACTGTAACGAATTAAAACATATTTAATTATGTTTACAGTAAAAGAAAATGAGTAGTAGTGGGGGAGATTATTTGTTAGTCTCCCTTATTTTTTGTATATTAATTAATAAATAAAAACAATTAAAAATGAGTAAATTTCTAAGTTTAGAATGGTTCAAGAACAGAGTGGATCATTCAATTGAAAAAGTTATCGAGAAGAAACTTGATAAACTAGTTGAAGAGGTAGACAACGATGGTTCTCCTCAAACAAAACCATACAACAGCATTAAGCTAGTAAACGATGTACTAACTATTGTGCTGTCTGATGATTCTATAATATCTAAGGTGAATGCCACTGAAGATGATTATCATGCTGCAGAGTCAGCTACTACTATTGGAGAACTATATGTAATTGTTAGTGATCCTAATGTTGTTTCTGAGATTGCAGAGAAAGATAGATCAGAAAGAAGAATAAAGGCTCTTAAAAAGGGCCTTGTTAGTCTAGAAGAGAGTGGTGAGTTTGTACTTGATGGAGATTCAGTATATTTTAAAGGTATATCTAGATCTCTACCGCAGCTATTAGTTGAAGAACTAATTAATGAGGTGAGTCGTGCTGAAGCTTTAGGTATTCCATTAAATGATTATGATGGATATCAGTCTCTTAAACGTTTCTTTATGTGGTGTGCACTTAATCCAAGAGCTGAGGTGGCACATGAACTGTATAGATTCTTGAAAGAGAACAGTTTTCGTATTACTAAACAGGGATTCTTTGTAGCACTACGTAATGTTGTTACACTACATGGATCTCCAGAGCTTGTACACTTTATATCTAATACATATAACAAAGTGAAAGCTGTTTGGAAGAAGAGTCCAGATGACTACACTGTATTCTTACAAGATGGTGAGTACAAGATTGTACACACAGACAGACTGTATAATGAAGAAACTCATACTACTACAGTGTGTCCAGATTGCAATGGAGAAGGTGGTTATTATGATGATGGTGACTGTTATGAAGATGAGGATGAGTGGAACGAAGGACATTGGGTAGAATGTGATACATGTGATGGTACAGGAGAAGTGGAACCTTATGAGTATACAACTTCTGTAAAAGTAGATCATGGAGAGGAGATAGGTAAACTTACAGCTTTATACTTAGATCTACCTAACAGACATGAGAATCGTTTTACAGATGATTGGACTAAAACATTTGACATACGTATTGGTAAAGTGGTGAACATGCCACAAGAAGATTGTAACTGGTCAACACAAGATTGTGCTGCAGCTGGTTTACATTTTACTTCTGACCAGATACATTATGTAGGATGTGGTGATCAGTCTGTTCTTGTTCTTATCAATCCTATGAAGGTTGTTGGTATTGGTGCACACAAAGGTAGATGTTATGAGTATTTACCAATTATGACTGTACCAAGAGAGGAAGCTACAGAGATACTTCATGACAATCAGTTTGATACTCTTCAATTAGATGAAGTGTATGCTGTACGTGAACTTGATGACTTGCAAGCCAAAGTGAAAGAAGGTTTTGCTAAGGAGTCTAATAAGTATGAGTTTAGCTTACCAAATATATCTTCTATAGATGTGCGTAATATTGTTGGAAGTCTTGAAGAGATGAAAGCTGAGATTACTGCAAGAGTTAGGATGGTAGATTAATAAATTAGGGGATAACATTTATTTGAATTATATTTGTTATCCCTTTAATTTTAAAATTATGGCAAAGAAACCAAAGAAACCGAGAGTACCTCGCACTAGAAATGCTGGAACAATGACAGAATCAGCATTTTGGTCTATGATTAGAAGTGCACTAAGACAAAAGAGTAGATGGTGGAAACCAATTTCTGAATGTAAAACTCTTGCAAGAAGAGCTTATAAAGGAAAGAATAAAAGACAGAAGTGGGAGTATCAATGCAATAAGTGTAAAAGTTGGTTTAAAAGTGATCAAGTTAATGTTGATCATATTGAACCTGCAGGTAGCTTAAATTGCTCAAATGATCTTCCAGCTTTTGTAGACACTCTATTCTGTGAACAGGAAAACTTACAGGTACTTTGTAAAACATGCCATGATGAGAAAACACAATTGGAACGCAAATTAAAACAATTTAAAAAATAATGAGCGTACAAGAATGGAATTGGATGAATCAATTAAAAAACAAAGAAATGAAACAGTTTAAAACACCTGGCCATTATGAGAATGGTCAAAAGTATGATATTATAGACGTGTGTAATGATTACTCTCTTAATTTTAACAGGGGTAACATTGTAAAATATATAGCTAGAGCAGGTAATAAAGGTATTGAAATAGATGACTTATATAAAGCTTTAGATTATTTACAGAGAGAAATTGAATATGTTAAATCTATAGGAGAGGAGCGTTATGATAAAAGGAGTTAAATCAGAAACTATTCAAGAAGTTGATATAGTTGTAAAGGAAGTTAAGAATTGTCCTCTTAAATATGACAACACAGAAAGAGTATTGATAATAGATGCTGATAGTATTATGTATTTTGCATCACACTTTCCTGAAGACTCTCTGATGGAGTTTCCAACAGAAGAAGAAAGAATAGAAGAGGCTAAGTATAGAACTAGAACTAAGCTAGAAGAAATTCACAATAACATAGAAGAGTTTTATAATATACAAGAAACTTTTATATTTGTAAGAGGTCGTGGTAACTTTAGATATAAACTTTATCCTAACTATAAGTCTAATAGAAAGCAAAAGAATGATCTTATACCAATAATATCATTTTATATGTTAAATGAATTACATGCTATACCTTCTATAGGAGCTGAAGCTGATGATTATGTATATGATGCCTATTTATTAAGTGGAGGTAATTGTGTTGTTGCAGCTATAGATAAAGATGTATTTTACAATTGTCCTGATGTACCATTCTATAATTATAGAAGTCATGGAGATACTCTAGGAGAGTTTAAATCTATTTCTAAAGAAGAAAGCAGACTAGCTATAGCTTCTCAAGTGGTAATAGGTGATAGTGGTGATGGTATACCTGGAGCTTACAGAGTTGGTAAAGCATGGTGTAGAGATAACATGCACCTAGGTATGACAGATTATCAATTTACTAAAGCTATATTTAAAGCGTATCTAAAAGCAAGCGGTGGTAATGGTCAGATAGCTAAAGAACAGGCTAGATTAAATTACAGTGTATTAAAACTATACACACAGGATGAACTTAAAACAATTAATAAACGCTAATGAAAAAAACGATAACTAGTATCTTTATGGTTCCAACTTTAAAGATACCTAAAGACGAGCTTCGTAATAATGGGTTCTTAAATGCTTACGTTGAAGACTCTAGTAAAGATATACAGTACTCAGATTCTGTATATCTTTTGTTCTTACCTGAAGACATACCTAAGTTTAGGGAGTTTCTAGACGATGAGTACGAAAGAACTACAGCTATCATTGAAGACTATGACTATCCTGATGGATATGTAGTAGTAGTGTATAAACTTAATATGAAATGGGAGATAAACTTTGATCTAATCAGGCAAGGTAGATATTCTGAAACAACTGATAATTTTCAAAAGTTATTCAGAAAAGTTATAAAGATTAAGAAGAACGGACTACACAAAGACGAACTATCACTACAGTATAGAATATTTAATAAAACTGAAGATATGATTGAATATTGGCAGGATAAATTAGGTGTAGAGTGGAATAGTGACTATGAAGTGTGGGATGGATTCAATATAGAAAACGAAATATTAGAAATAGAATCAATATTAAAAACTAAAGTAACATGAAAACAATTGAATTATTAAAACAAAATATAAATGCAGCACTACATATAAAAACTTGGTACGTAGATAAACTTACAGAAAGTTTAAAAGATTTCAATGAAGATGCTGAATTCAAAAGAATGATAGCTGAGAAAAAGATAAGTGATAAAGACATTACAAAAATAGTTGAAAGATCTCCTAGAAGTCTTTTAGATATGTTTGATGAAAGTAAAATATTTGTAAGTATCACTGCAGAACATAAAGCTTTTACAGCAACAGTAAGTTGTCCAAACTCAGATGCTGCAACTTTTATAGGACCACTTGATGATAGATCTAAAATTGATAAAGCTACTACTAGAGAAGCAATAGTAATGCTTGAAGCTTTACTTACACCTGATACTGAAGAAGTTACAGAGGAACAAAAAAAAGAAGATAAATCATGAGAACAATTGGAAAAATTATATTAGATTTGCTATCCGATAATCAAATATCAGCTGCAGAAGCTGAAGTACTAATCACTAGCCTTTCAGAGAATAACAGACCCTCAGGTTTTCAACCTAAGAGGATTGTTGGCCCCTATTGGTTTCAAACAACAACTTAGATATGAGAACAGCTGAAGAATTTAATAACACCTATGAATTAATTTGTGAAGGTGGGGGACTTGTAATAGATGTACCTGCAGTGGTTCAATTCTTAAATGTAGCATTTGCTGACTTTATAAAAATTGATGGTTTTAGATATACACAAGTATCTACTGTTCGTGGTATTCCTAGAGTGGACACTAATTTAACAGACATTATACCTTATGTAGGTCATGTTATACATTCAGAATTAGAGGATAAAATATCTTTGATTCTAAAAGTAGAGTTTGAAGTGGAGGAAAGATTGAGATCGATAAACTTAGATAAAAACGGTAAACCCTTAGAAATATGAATAAAGACATCTTTAAAGGTAGAGTGAATATACTACCTTATGAATACCCACAGTTATTAGAATACAAAGACGCTATCAGACATTCCTATTGGATAGACACAGAATTTAATTTTACAGAAGACATACAAGATTTTAAAGTGGTAATCTCTGCCAAAGAGCGTGATGTCATTAAAAAGACAATGCTTGCAATTGCACAGATAGAAGTCAATGTAAAAACATTCTGGGCTGATATGTATAAGCGTATGCCTATTACAGAAGTGGGTGATGTGGGTATGACGTTTGCAGAATCAGAAGTGAGACATAAAGATGCATATGCTAGACTCTTAAGAATATTAGGACTTGAGAAAGAGTTTCAGAAAGTTATAGAAGTGCCTGCAATAGAAGGTAGACTTAAGTACTTAAAGAAATACCTGGACGGTACACGCTCTAGAGATAATAAAATGTATACTAAGTCTGTACTATTATTCTCTCTATTTATAGAGCACGTAAGTCTGTTTAGTCAGTTCTTAATTATGATGAGTTTTAACAAAGAAAAGAATGTACTTAAAGGTATATCTAATGTTGTTGAGGCTACTAGTAAAGAAGAAGAGATACACGGTAACTTTGGTGCTGAGATTATTAACATCATTAAGAAAGAGAATCCTGAATGGTTTGATAATAATTTTGAGGAGCTCATTTACTCTGCATGTAGAAAAGCCTACAGCGCTGAGTGTAAAATACTAGACTGGATCTTTGAAAAAGGAGAACTTAGCTTCCTACCTAAAGAAACAATACAGCATTTTATAAAGAATAGATTCAATAACTCTCTAGAGAAGATAGGTATGAAGTCTATATTTAATGTAAATAAGGAAAGGCTAGCTTCAACTAAGTGGTTTGATATAGAGATAACAGGTACAAAAGAAGGAGACTTCTTTTACAAGAAAAGTGTAGACTATAATAAGAAAAGCAAGAGCATCACTGAAGATGACTTGTTTTAAAAAATAAATAAGATATGGATTATAAAAGATATTACTGGCTCAACGAGGACAGTAGAAAGTTTTTGTCCAGAGGATACTTAGATGAGGAGCCTGAACAAAGAATAAGAGACATAGCAAACATTGCTGAGAAGTATTTGAACATAAAAGATTTTGCACATAAGTTTGAAGACTATATGGCAAAAGGATACTACAGCTTATCAACTCCTGTGTGGATCAACTTTGGTAAATCAAAAGGTTTACCTATTAGTTGTTATGGATCTAATGTGGATGACACACTAGATAGTATACTAAATGCAGGACGTGAGATAGGAATGATGTCAAAATATGGAGGAGGTACAAGCGCCTACCTTGGAAACATAAGACCTAGAGGATCAGGTATTAGTACAGGAGGTCAAGCAGATGGACCTATTCATTATGCTAGAATGTATGACACTGTAGTAGATGTATGTAAACAATCTGCTGCTAGACGTGGGGCTTGTGCAGTGTATCTACCTGTAGAGCACGATGACATACATGAGTTTCTAGACATAGGTACAGAGGGTAACCCTATTCAGAATTTACAATATGGTATTACAGTTAGTGATGCTTGGATTGAAGAAATGAAAAAGGGAGATAAAGATAAGCGTAAGATATGGGCTAAGATTATACAAAGACGTAATGAGTTTGGATTTCCATACATTATGTTCTCTGATAATTCTAATAAGAATACACCTTATGAAGAGTTAGGATATAAGATAACAGCTTCTAATCTTTGCTCAGAAATACAATTACCTACAGATAGCTTTCATAGTTTTGTTTGCTGTCTAGGATCTATAAATCTTTTACATTGGGATGAGATTAAGAAGACAGATGCTATAGAAACTTATGTATTGTTTCTAAATGCTGTAATGAATGAGTTTATACAAAAAGCAGAGCACTTACCAGGAATGCGAAGAGCTTTTAAGTTTGCAAAAGAACACAGAGCTATAGGCCTAGGAGTGTTAGGTTATCATTCTTTGTTTCAGTCAAAGCTTATTGAGTTTGAATCTTTAGAAGCTAAGCAAATCAACCATGATGTATTCTCTACATTGAAAGAAAGAAGTGAGGAAGCATCTAAATGGTTACATGAAGCTAAAGGTTATTCATGTATTAGAGAAGGATATGCTAATACAACTCTTATGGCTATAGCTCCTACAAAATCTAGTAGTTTTATACACGGTGCTGTATCTATGGGTATAGAACCTATCAAGTCTAACTACTTCATAAAGGATCTTGCTAAGTCTAAGACTGTTTATAAGAATCCTTTCTTGGAATGTGAACTAGAAAAGTATGAACTCAACAATGATAAAACATGGGACTCTATTCTTAAGAAAGATGGTTCAGTGCAGCACCTAAAGTTTCCAACTAAAGCAGTGTTTAAATCTTTTATAGAGATTAGTCCTAAAGAGATTGTACTGCAAGCAGCTCAGAGACAGAAGTTTATTGATCAGTCTCAAAGTTTGAACTTAATGATACATCCTAGTGTAAAAGCTAAAGATATCAATAAGCTTTATCTTTATGCTCATGAGGAAGGAGTTAAGACTTTATACTATCAGTTTAGCCAGAGCTCAGCTCAAGCATTTGCAAGGAACATTCTTGATTGTGCTAGCTGTGAAGGATAACTAAACTAATTATAAAAATGTAAGAAATGTTTAACTTAGGTTTTTTTATCTCTTATACATTTCTTACATTTGACGTATGAAAGTAGATATTAAAAATGGGGACTACTATGTAGAGAATGGTAGAGTTCATTTTAAAGAAGAATATCTGCTTAAAAAGAGACAATGCTGTGGTGTAAAATGCATACATTGTCCTTATAGTGAAAGAATAAAAGGAAACACCGTCCTTAAAAAGGTGACTTGAATTAAAATTTTCTGTTCTGTTTTTTAATTGTGAAGAAAGGCCTTGGAGTAATCTAAGGCTTTTTTTTGCTTGTAAAATAGAGTGGAATTTTGTATATTTGAACATAATTAAAAACAATTAAATATGGCAAAAAAGCTAAAAGAAACAGGGAATAAGTTCCAGGATGCGCTGGAAAAATTGAACAAGCAATACGGTCAGGGTACTGTACTAGCTTTAAACAGTAAAACAGGAGGGGACTATGATCTTATAAGTACAGGATCAATAGGTTTCGATTACATCACCTTAGGGATAGGTGGTTTTGCAAAAGGTAAAATGTACGAGCTTATGGGCTGGGAGGGTACAGGTAAGTCTACTATATGTGGACATGCTGTAGCCAGTGCTCAAGCTAAAGGAGGTAAGGTGGTTTATATTGATGGTGAGCATGCTGTTGATAAGAATTACTTTGAAGCTCTAGGTGTTGATACAGGTAGCATGTTGATTGCACAGCCATCATCTGGAGAAGAAGGTTTTAACATTGCTGTAGAACTAATGTCTTCTGGAGAAGTAGATCTTATTATTATAGATTCAGACTCATCATTAATACCTAAAGCAGTATTAGATGGTGATGTGGGAGATCATGCAATTGGTAAGAAAGCTAGACTGAACAGTAGCGCTTATCCAAAACTAAAGTCTATTGCACACAACACAAACACATGTCTTATTGTAATATCTCAATATAGAGAAAAGATTGGTGTTATGTTTGGTAATCCTACAACCACACAAGGTGGACATGCACTAAAGTTTTATTCTGATGTAAGAATAGAAGTTAGTAGATCATTAGCAAAAGATGGTCAAGATGTGTACGGTAACATTACTAAAGTTAGATGTACCAAGAACAAGATGACACCTCCATATCAGAAGCATCAATTTGATATTGTTTATGGTATAGGTATTGATAGAGTGGGAGAAGCATTACAACTGCTGCATGATTTTGAATTAGGACGTAAGTATGGTAAGACATATACATTTGATGGGGTTAAGTATGACTTAGAAGAATTTAAGCAAATGGTATTAGAAGATGTAAACTTCTTTGAGACAATAAAGTCTACATTAGTTTCTGCTATACGTGGTGAAGATGATAAGTTTGAAGAGGTTAAAGAGCCAGCTGTAGACTATGAAGCTGCAAAAGATGTGAAAGTTAATTCACCTGAAACTTTATCACCTGACTTATTTGATACTACTGATTTATGAAATGTTTAGTGTGTGGAAAGAACTCAGATTCTGAGTATTGCTTCCAACATAAACCTAGAAAACAACTAGCTACAAATAAAGGATTTAATAAGCCAACACTAACTAAGAAATTAAAGGTTAGTGTTGGTAAATCCAAACCAAACACAGATCATTTACTGTTCAAAGCCATTTGGAAAAAGAGACCACATAATTCAGAGTTAAGTGGTAAGTATTTAGGCAAAGAAGCATTTAGTACATACTTTCATCATATACTTCCTAAAAATAAATATCCTGAAATTAGGATGGATGAGGAAAATATTATACTTTTGACAGTTGACGAACATGCTAACGTAGAGGCAGATATCTATAGGTATGATGAGATCAATAAACGAAGGAATCATTTATTAAAAAAATATAATCTGTCATGATTGAAGTATTAAAATTCAGCGCTACTTGGTGTGGACCTTGTAGAGTGTTAGCTAGTAATTTAGCAGGTGTCTCAGGTATAACTAACATAGATATCGATAAAGATATGGAGTTAGCTAAAGAGCACAGCGTTAGAAGTGTCCCATCAATGATATTTAAAGTTGATGGAAAAGAAGTACATCGAAAAGTTGGTGTAATTTCTAAAGATCAGTATGATAGTTTATTAATAGAACTAGGTAATGATTTAAAATGGAGTAAACAATAAATAAACAATATGAAAAACCAATTTTATTACACAAGAAAAGAAGCTATTGATGGTACGGACCCTGTAGAGTATGCAGAGTTTTTAGATAGCATTAACTTAAACAAAGTTATTAGAAGTGTACAAACAGCTGGTGACACTGTAGTGGTGTTATTAGATGACATGCATGAGCGTGTTACAGAAGTGCCTAATATCAATCATAAGACTAATAAGGTGATTGGTACCAAAAAGAAAGTGGAAGTTTATCAAACAGAAGCTTACCTACATGGAGAAGATATAGAAAGATTTAGAAAACTATCAAACATTGAATAAAATGGCAAAAAAACCTTACAAAGAATTACTAGGAAACAGAATATATGTAAATGTTCCTAAAAAAGATGAGAGCAAAATTATAGTTGACGAGAATACTAAAGAAGCTCTACAAAGAGAAATGCTAAAGAAGATGTCTAAACTTAAAGTTTATGATGTTGGAGATATAGTAAAGAATGTAAAAGTGGGAGATACAGTACTAGTAGATCCAGGAAAGTTAAAAGATGCAATGGTTATCCCTTTATCTGATGACAAAGATGTACTACTAGTATCTCCGTTTGATATATTACATGTTTGGTAAAGATTATATAATACCATCATTAGGAGGCAGACTAGGTAATCAAATGTTTATGATTGCTCATGCTTATGCACAATCTCGTAAGCAAAACAGAGAGCTTAAAATTAGTAGACACAACTTACGGTACGAAGATAACAAGTATGATGAAAATATTTTCAGAAAGTTTCAGTTTATACCAAACTTTGAAGCTAGAGATAAGACAGCTATAGTGTATAATGGATACTTTCAAAGTGAAAAATATTTTGAAGAGTACAGTGATGAAATAGTAGAAAAATATTCACCTTCTTCTTCATTTATTTCTACAGTAGAAGAAGCACTTCCTATTATAGCTAATAAAGAAAAAACTGTTACAGTTGTAAACATTAGAAGAGGAGACTACCTTACATATCCTAATCATCATCCTACTGTTTCAGAAGATTATATTTATTCTGGTTTAAGTTTGATTCCTGATACTGATCATATACTTGTTGCCAGTGATGACTTAGAGTGGTGTAAAGAAAAACTAAAGTTTGACAAACCAGTCACCTATCTCCAAGGGTGGAAAGCTCATGAACAATTATGGATAATGTCTATGTGTAATCATTTTGTAATATCTAACTCATCGTTTAGTTGGTGGGCAGCTTATCTTTCAAGACATCCTAAAAAAATAGTTGTTGCTCCAGAAACATGGTTTGGACCTGAGGGTCCTAGTAAGTGGAGTGATATGTATTGTAAAGGATGGACAGTATTACCAACTTATTTTAATAACGGACTAATACTACCAACGTGATATCAGTTTTAACACTTACATATAAAAGACATCACTTATTAGAAGAAGCTATTGAGTCTTTTTTAAGACAAGAACTGCCTCCACAATGTGAGATGGTTATAATAAATGATAATGCAGAAGTTGATTATAAATTAGATCACCCTAATGTAAGAATTATAAATCATAAAGAAAGATTTTCATCTATATCAGCTAAGATAGAGTGGGGATATAAGCAATGTAAGTATAATTACATATATAGATTAGATGATGATGACTTACTTGCACCATGGGCTCTTGCAAACACTACTAAAGACATATTAGAGAATCCTGGATATGATATCTACAGAAGTGATGGTATGTGGTTCTTTCAAAACAATAAGTACATGGGTGAAAGTAGTAACGTTAACAATGGTAATGTTTATACTAAAATATTTCTAGATAGAATAGAGTTCCCAGCAACTAGTTTTGGTGAAGATGCTACAATCACACACTATAGTGGTGGTAGAATATATCAATCTAAACTACCCTACACTATGATATATAGATGGGGAATGAATACATTACATGTATCTGGTCTGGGAGAAATGTCAAGTGAAGATATTAATGAAAAAGCTGATAAAATATTAAACAACTATACATCAAAAGGAATAGTTCAGCTAGAACCCAAGTTTTTAAATGACTACTATACAGACATAAAAAAAAGCCCCAATTAAGGGGCTTATATTATTTACATCCGTATTTACACTTCTTCTTTTTCATCTTAGATCCAGACTTAGCTTTTGTTACAGCTTTACCTTTCTTAGCATATCCCATTTTATTACGAACAGCTGTAGGTAGTTTCTTAAGACCTTTTTGTGAAGGTTTAGGTGTCTTTAATCCAGCTTTAGCTTTTTTAGCTTTTTTAGGTTTCTTCTTCATTTTTTCCAATTCCAATTTTTCCATTGCTTTTTCTCCAGCAGATTGTAGCCTTTTGATAATCCGTTTTTTAGAAGTTGTTGTATCTCTTTTTACAACCTTCGAACCTCTTTGAGCTTTTTTCATTTTACCTTTAGGGGGAGCCATAGAAGCAGCTTTGCCACCATAGGTCATCTTTTTAGCTTTCATTCCTGATTTGGCCTTTTTCATTTTAGTTCCAGACATAGCTTTTTTCTTTTTAACTCCGCCTGCTTTGTATTTACGCATCATGATTGTATAGTTTGAGGGTTAACATTTCCATCTTCTTCTAGCCTGCCTGATTCTAGAATTAGGATTATTCCTAGTCTTAGCAGAGCTACGTTTTAACTGTCCCAAACTCCTAGCGCAATAAGACTTACGTCTCTTTGCAGCTTTAGATCCCTTTTTCACTTTACCTGTCACAGCAGTCTTTAACTTACTGCCAGGATTTTTCTTTCTATAGGCTTTTACACCTTTCTTAGTCATACCAGCACCCTTCTTGGTAGCTCTGTAATTAGCAGATTTACCTTTTGTGGTTTTTCTGATAGCTTTTTCTTTTCTTTTGGCCATGGGTTACTTTTTCTTTTTAGTAGACTTCTTACGCTTTCTAAGCGCACTAGTCCTCCTACCCATGCCCACTTTCTTTTTTTCAGCAACAACAGCAGCTTTACGTTTACCAACACCTTTCCATGTTACAGGTGTTTTCTTACTAACTTTTTTACTAGGACGACATTTCTTCACGCTTTTATTCTTGGAAGATCCACAAGGATTACCCTTTTCATCTTTCCATTTCTCTTTAAACCAACGTTTAAGAGCAGCGCCTTTCTTTGTTTTCCTAACTGTCATTTACATTATTATTGCAGAAACCCATAAAGATACTGCTGTTATTAAAACCATTTGAATAATAAAGAATACTACCTTTTTCATTTCTTATTAATATTACACCAACCTAAACATATTTTTTTAAAGGTGATATAATATATTATTTTACATATTAGATTTTTCATTTCTTTCAACCTCTACGTTTTCTACATTTTGCAATTGCACCACTGGCATAAGCAGAGGGGAATACCTTATACTGTCTTTTTATCTTATGATAACAAGCATCGTGATTAGGTTTTGAAGATTTACTACCTTTTTTAGCTTTAGGCACTCTCTTCTTTGCCACTGTTTTACCAGCAGTTACTTTTTTTCTCCCTCTTACTTTAGATTTTTTTCTTACAGCCATTTATGTTTTTAAATTATTTTACAGGAGTCATTGATATAGGAGGTACTTCAGCTGGTGCTTCAGCTTCTACTACCACATCATTTTTAACTCCTTCTTCCATAAGTCTTTCGATTATATCATTAGCTCTAGTCATCAATTGATATCTACCAGCTTCTTCTGTACCTAAAAAGGTTCTAATCGTATTAAGAATTAATCCGAAGTCTTGTCCTGATAGTTCAAATTTAGAGTCAGGTCCCCATGTGTAACGTTTGTTTGGATCGTACTGTGCCATAGTTTATTTAATTTTTGGTTTATAAAATTCTATCAAAGATATAAAATCCTTGTTATGTATCCAAATTTATCTTAAAAACAATAGTACCTGTAGTCTTAATGCTTTTAGATATATCTAAATGGATGTTAAACATTGTATGCAGTTTGATAATTTCTTCTAGTAGCATATTATTGTATTTAGGTACACTAGGTGCCAGTCTAAATATATAAGAGCTTTTCATTTTTGTTATCTGTAAACTAGAATATTCATCAACAGAATCTATCACACCTTCTAAGTGTGCAAAATATGCTTTTTCATTTTCTAGTTGAACTTCAGGGAAAAACTTCCTGCTTATTTGCATTAATGTTTAGTTTGATATATAAACCCAGGGACATGAGTCCCTGAGATATATAATTTGTTAGTCACTAGTTGTTGTTGTAGTTGTTGTTCCACTTCTAGTGGTTGTTGTTGTAGTTGTTGGATTACAACATTCGTATGCTGTAATTTCTTTCCAGTTTCCTACCTTAGGTTTCTTCCTGCGTAATACAAGAGAACCTGCTACTACTCTGCCAGATCCATCGAATCTAACAAAAGCTTTTAATTCACGTCTATTTGAAGATGCTTTGCTTCCCATTTGTTTAAGTTTAAAGGGTTAGTAATTAGGGGTTAGGTTAAAATTGAGAAACTAATTTCTTAAATTTCTCTGAGTTTTTGGTATTTATTAATTCTTCTATATAAATTTTTGTTATAGATTTATCATCTACATAATCATAGTTATGATTAAAAGGGTTACTGTTTATAAAATTCCCTTTATAGAATTTATCTTTACTGTCTGATGTTACTCCAGCCATGTGTAAGATTTTATTAGTTTGCCACATCTCTATAGGATCTGTAGCCCATCTGAAATCTAATTCTTTAACAATTTCAGTTTCAATATTTCTTTTCCAAAGTATCCACAATACGCACCACATCTCTGAGGTCCATGCTTGTATTGTAGGTTCGTAATCATTATATGTTATATGAGTTCTCATAATGTCATATAATCTAGGTGACTGTATTTCAACTTCTTTGAAGTAGTCAATTAGAATGTTGTGAGGTATACCTTTATAATATAACTGGGCGCCTCCTGATTCATCATTCTTTTCTACTATAGTGTCAAATGAAACACCAATGTAAGCACACATAGATTTTATTATCTCATCACCTTTAGTCTTTAGATATTGATAACCTAAATATCCTTTAGTATCACTACAGTAAACTACATTATCTTTTGTAAACAAGCTAAAGTCAACAGCTTCCCTAAATATAACATCTGAATCTATTAAAAACAAGTCTTGATCTTTAGTATCTTGTTCTAAATACTTGACAACTCCATGTATTTTTAATGTAGGGATGTAATGTTTCTGTAGTCTAGTATCTTTAAATATAAATACATTTTCAGGATATGCCTCTTTAAATTTATTTATAAATTCTGATGGCTTTTCACCATCTCTATGTAAAAATACTGCACGGTGATTGTCTAATAAGCCTAGCTTTTCTAGATTATAGAACTGTACTAAATTTTGCCAGTGAAAATATGGATCATCTGGTTGTGAACAAATACTGATCATAAATATGTAGTTATTGGTTTTTTAATTAATTACGGTGTAGCTGTTGTTGTTGTTTCAGTTATTATTGGTGTTTGAGTTGTTGTTGTAGTTACACAACACTTACCTGAAACCTGAATAAGTCTCTCTAATTGCTTAGAAATGTTCCAAAGAAGTTTATTAGTTTCATTCCATCCAACTTGTTTACTTGGTATTGCCATTTTGTTTTGTATTAATTGTTACTATGTAACAAATTTATGAATATTCCTAGTATTATTTAAGTTCTGTACAAAATTAAAATAACTAGTTTAATTAGCTTCATCTAACTTATTTAATTAGAATATTTTGTATTGAACTAAAAAGCTAAATCCACTGGGATTATTAGGTTGTATATAATATCTAGCGCCTATTACAATCTTACGTATAATTACATCTGCTTGAGCATATAACATAGGTGCTTCTATACCTTGAGTAAAGGTTTGCACTCCAACAAATCCATTGAACCTAATAGGTTTCTTTTTGTTTATTATAGATTCTTGTACATCTATATAATCTTGTTGTGTGCTTATGATAGAGTCTTTAGTACTTAGTCTAGCATATAATAACTCTTCCTTTTTAGTTAGTATCTCTATTCGTTGTTCAAGTTCAGCATACAATATTTTTAAATTATCGTATTTAATTAAGTCTTTAACAACTTCTCTAGCTTGATCTTCAGATAGTATAACTACAGGTTTACTAGTATCTATCTGTGAAAAACTGCTGAAGCTTACTAACAGGCATACTATCAACCACTTTAACTTGTACATACTCTTTTTCTTTAATCACTCTTATCTTTTCAATCACTTCTTTATCAAGAGTGGAAAGACTATCAATACTATATTTAAGTTTTAGATCATTAGCTTTGTAGTAATCTAACTTTTCTTGAAGCTCATCTAATTGTATTTCGTATTGAGCAATTGATTCATCACTTTTTATCTGCATAAAGATAAGAAGAAATATAATAGCTAATGAGAACCATTGATTTTTAAAAAAGTTAATCATCTTTATGAAAGTCTATTATATCTTTGTATTCTTTATACACTGAGAAACTTGGACAAGCTTTACGAGCAAACTCATTATGACCATGTAATGTTGCACCATCATAACAACCCATAAGCTCCATTAGAAGTCTCCATAAAGCTTCTTTCTGCTCAGGTGTTCTTGTGTCTTCAGGAGGCCACTTTCCTCTCTTATTCTTTATATCAGAAAGTCCTCCAATATAACAAACACCTATACTATTTTTATTGTGTCCTCTAACATGTGCCCCTGGAATCTCAACAGGTCTACCATTATGTATAGTTCCATCTAGATATACTATATAATGATATCCTATATCTCTCCAACCTCTTCCTTCAACATGCCATCTTCTAATATCATCAACATCAAAATGCTTACCAGCAGGGGTAGCACTACAATGTAATATGATTTTATCTATTCTTCTCATGGTCCTTCTTCAGTAGAATAAGGGTTATATATAGGAGAGTCTGACTTCTTTGCTTTAAATAATTTTTCTACTAGATCTGAAGCACCCTGTATTGATATATACACAGTTGCTATTATTACCCAATCAGAAGAAGTTATAACATCAGAAAATAGACCGAATGAAGCTACTATAAATACAGTGAGCTTTCTACTAATCCACCTTTTTAAAAAGTAATCTATTTTCTCTTTTCTACTCATGCATTTTTATTGAGCCAAGCTTTTACAATGTCCCAATTCTTATGTGCAAATACACCAAAACAAACACCTGCCCATATTTTGTATCCAAATGTCCACAAAACTAAACCTAGTAGTAATCCAAGTGCACCTTCTATTCCGTTTGAAACAATCCAACTTTTTATTAGTGCAATAATGTTCTTTAATTTTTCCATGTTATTTTATTTTAGGGTATATATTTACAAGATATTGAATAATTAAAGCTCCTGCTGTAATCAATCCAATAGTCCAAGAAAACTTCTTTTTAAATTCTTCTTGTTTCTTAACTTGCGCTTCTAATAATTCTATTTTTTTTTTAAGTTCATCAATGTCATTAACAAACCCTCCTGTTTTTGTAAGAGAGTTTCCTAATATGGCATCCACTACTTGTGTTAATTTCGTATCAATAGAGGTCATTTTTTCCTCCATCTCATCTAGACGATGGTCCATATTCTTTAATTCTTGTTTTACTTGTTGTTGATAGGGTGTATGTTCAGCCATGTTTATATAATAAAAATGAATAGCATAATATACTTGACTTAAGAGTGTAGATTTTTAAGTATATATACAAGTGGTGAGTAGTTGTGTAATGTGTACACAGTTGTAATAGACAAATATAATTAAACTTTTCTTAATACCAAATATTTACATTAAATTATTTCTATAATATAGCATAAACTTTTCAATTAATTTACTAAATTTGTATACAAATAAATAATTTATGAAAGTAGAAAAGGCATTTGTTCTATATGCAAACTCTGAATATCTAAGTATTGTAACAATGGCAGTGAAAAGTATTAACTCTGTTAGTGATATTCCTGTTATTGTATATATGATAAACTGTCATTCTCAGGTTCCTGGAGCATCAACAATAACTTTAGAAGTTGATAATATAGATGTTAAAAAAAGTGATTACATAGATAGAAGTGATTCAAACATTTATAGACTTTTAATACAAAGACCTAAGATTATAGAACATGCTTTAGAAAACTATGCAGAAACTGTAGCTTATATAGATTCTGACACTATAGTTACTAAACATATAAACAACATATTTGACTATTACCCTAAAGATTGCACTCATCCATATTTTGTACAAGGTGTATATGATTACTTATTTATAGACGGTAGAGGTGGTGTAGAGACTAGAGATGAAATGCATCTTAGTTTAGAACATGCTGCATGTGAATTGTTTGGTGTAGATCAATCAGTTAGAGATAAGTATAGACAAACAGGATACTTTGTTGCTGGTCAGGAGTCTCGTGACTGGATTAATGAATGGTCATGGATGTGTAATCACCCAAAAGTTATAACTAATCACAGGTTATATGCACCGTATCACGAAGAAACAATAGCAAATGTATTGTTATGGAAGTATAATATACATGAGGGTTTACCGTTAATGTACATAAACTATAGACAAGATACTAATTTAGATGAACTTGAGTTTACA
>MDSX01012209.1_pt1 | contig 33875 bp, 38 predicted proteins | sample 811141 | NCBI WGS metagenome assembly MDSX01 (sample SAMN05326642, study PRJNA326480) | marine metagenome | isolation source: seawater | place: Atlantic Ocean: South East | collected 2010
CCAGCTGAAGAAGAAACTCCAAAAGAGGAAGAAGCTCCAGCTGAAGAAGAAACTCCAAAAGAAGAAGAAACTCCAAAAGAGGAAGAAGCTCCAGCAGAGGAAGAAGCTCCAGCTGAAGAAGAAACTCCAAAAGAGGAAGAAACTCCAGCAGAGGAAGAAGCAAAAGAAAAAGACGATTCTAAATAAATAAATCAAAATAAAGACAGAAGGAGATTAGTTATGCAGTCACTTATAGAAACAGTTGTAAAGATGTTAGTCGATAAACCTGACGAAGTAAATGTTGAGGCGGTAGAGTCCGATCAAACAATAATTTACGAACTAACAGTTGGCGATGGAGATTATGGTAAGGTTATTGGAAAAAAAGGTAGAAATGTATCTGCCATCCGAACAATCCTTTTTGCTATTAACGCCAAAGAAGGTGGTAAAAGAGCTCGTTTAGAAGTTATTGACGTAAATGAAGACTAAACTTTTTGCTATTGCAAAAATTACCAAAGCTACCGGTTTAAAAGGAGCTGTTGGTATTAGACCACTGATACGCCAGTTTAATGAATATGTTAATAGGGATCTTTTTATAGGTTTTGATGAAAGCTTTGCCAGCGATGTTAAGCTTGCAAATAAGTATGGCACTGAAAAAAAACCTCAATTTCATTTTGAGGGATTTGATTCAAGGCATGAAGCTGAAGGTATAATTGGAAAAACACTTTTTGCATCAATATCTGACGAAGACCCTATTAACTTAATCTCTCCCAACCTTTTGGGCTCTAGGGTAGTTACTGTTTCTGGTGAATTTGTTGGAGAGCTTGTTGACATGATAAGTTTGCCCAACCATGAAGTCTATGTTATTTCTAATCAAGATAAAGAAGTTTTAATACCAGTTGTTCCAGAATTCATTAATTCTGTTGATATTGTTGAAAAGATTATCAGTATTTCCCCGGTTGAAGGATTATTAAATTGATGCAGAAGATTGCAATTATTTCTCCTGTTCCATCTATGGTAGAATCAGTCATAGAAAGTTCAATGATTAGAAAAGCCGTAGATAATGGAATTTTAGATATCCACATTGTAAATCCCCGAGATTTTTCTAAAGGAAGTTATCAGCAAATAGACGATACTCCATTTGGCGGAGGTCCAGGCATGGTTATGATGGCAGAGCCTCTGTTTAAAGCCATAGACTTTGTTATTGATAAATTTAGCGGAGAAGAAGGTATGAGGATTTTATATCCTTCACCTCAGGGGATTCCATGGTCACAAAGCTCTGCGGAAGAAAACAAAGATATTGATAAAATAGTTATAATCTGCGGCCATTATAAAGGCGTAGATCAGCGCGTTATCGACAAGTATGTAACGCATGAATATTCAATGGGTGATTTTGTATTGTCCTGCGGTGAATTACCGGCCCTAATGATTGTTGATAGCATTGTTAGGCTCTTACCTGGAGTTCTGAATGATATAAATTCCTCAAGAACAGATACATTTTCATCCGACCTTCTTGATTCTCCTCATTATACGCAGCCAAGAGAAATTAGAAATATGCATGTCCCTGATGTGCTATTGTCTGGAAATCATGAAAAAATTAAGAACTGGAAGAAAGATATTCAAATTGAAACCACTAAAATAAAACGTCCAGATATTTGGAAAAAATATATAAATAATAAATCGGAGTAAAAGATGAATAAGATTAAACCGATCATTGATCATCAATTAAAAAAAGACCTTCCTGAATTCTCTTCGGGCGACACTATTTCTGTAGATGTGCGCGTAGTTGAGGGTGGAAAAGAAAGATTGCAGAAGTTTGAAGGAATAGTTATCTCAAAAAAAGGTAGTGATATTTCCGCAACATTTACGATGCGTAAAATCTCAGGAGGTGTCGGAGTTGAAAGAATTTTTCCGCTGCACTCTCCAATGATTAGTAAGATCGATGTAAAGAGAAGAGGGAAAGTTCGTAGAGCCAAGTTAAACTACATGAGAAAGTTGACTGGAGCAAAAGCTATGCGCATAGAAGAAAAAAGATAATATAGTTACTTCATCTAACTCTACCCTCACTATCATTACGGTGGTGAGGGTTTTTTTATTTATATGACAAATTACGAAAAAATAATTATTTCAATTACTGGATCCAGTCATCTCTTAGTTCATTCACTAATGCTTACACTCCCAAGTTTAATACCTTTGGTTAGAGATGATTTTAAAGTAGGTATTGATACTCTCGGCTTTGTTGTTTCAATCAGCGCTCTTTTTTTTGGTCTGGGAGCTATACCTGCGGGATGGATGGATAGATATTTTGGTAAAAAGAGGTTGCTAATAATTTATCAGATTGGATCATCAGCTTCAGCTATACTTATAGCATATAGTTCGAGTTTTTTTGGCTTTGTTTTCGGATTAAGCTTGTTGGGTCTTTTTTGTAGTATTTATCACCCTATAGGATTAACACTTATATCGCAACGCATTTCAAATGTTTCTAGGGGTATGGCTATTCATGGAATGTTTGGATCAATGGGTTCAGCCCTAGGGCCTCTTTTAGCGGTTTTGATCGCAGGTCTATTTACGTGGAGACATTCCTATTTATTCTTAGGTCTTTTGAATGCTATTTTGTCAGTAATAACATTCTTATTAATTTCAAATAAATCAAAAATATTAAAAAAGCCTAATGATATTAATAAAAATAAAACAAATATTTCTGCATTGATATATTATTTTATTACTAATTCATTTCTAGGTATGGCGTATTATGGTTTTACTACCTTTATGCCAATTCATTTATCAATAAATACCGCAGAATTTTTACCACTAATCCCTGAAAACATTAAAGCAGGCCTTTTTCCAACTTTGGTATTTTTTGCCGGCATGATCGGCGCTTTAATTGGAGGTAAAATAGGAAATAAGTTTGATAAAAAGTTAGCGTTTACGGCAATAATTATAATTAATATTCCCATTTTTTTTATTGTTGGCCAAACAACAAACCTCTCTTTGATTCTTTTTAGTATGATTCTTGGCATTGTATATTTTAGCAATCAACCAATAGGCAATACGCTGGTTTCCGATTTTACTGACAATTCAAATCGCGGTTTCATTTATGGCTTAGGGTTCTTTATAAGCTTTGGAATTGGTTCATTTGCTGCTGGATTAAGCGGTATTATTGCAGTACAGTTTAGCGTTTCTGCGGTCTTTCCATTTATGGGGCTTTTGTTGGTGCCTAGCGCTGGATTTGCCTGGATGATGTATCGAGCAAGCATAAAATAGTTTTAATGTGAATGTATATGAAAAATAAAGATTTATTAAATCTTCCCTCAATTAGTCAAATCATCCAGGCTTCTGATAATACCGTTAGCCATAATAAGAGATATATAAAGCTTTGTATAAAAGAGCAGTTACAGCATTATAGGAATCTTGCCAAAAAAGGCAATCTTTCGTTGGATAGGGATGGTATTGTTAATGCTATCATTTCAAAATTAAAGCTTTTATCAGAGCCGAGCATAAAACAGGTTATAAATGCAACAGGAGTTGTCTTGCACACTGGTTTAGGCAGAGCCCCGCAAAGTATAAAAAATATTAATAATGTAGCTAAAAGACTTTCTGGGTATGTCAATTTAGAATTAGATCTCGATACCGGGAAAAGAGGTCAAAGACAGAATCATACATCTAAATTAATTGCTTCAATTACAGGCGCAGAAGAAGCGATCGTTGTTAATAATAATGCTGCCGCAGTATTTTTGTCATTAAATGAGTTAGCGGAAGGCAAAGAGGTTATAGTCTCACGCGGACAATTAGTTGAAATTGGGGGATCTTTTAGAATACCTGATATGATTACTAAAAGCGGCTGCAAGCTTATTGAGGTTGGAACTACGAATAGAACGCATATTAGTGACTATGAAAGCGCTATTAGTGATAACACCGGTATGATTTTATGGGTGCATACATCAAACTACATGATAACGGGTTTTACAAAAGAGGTAGCCATAGAGGATCTTGTAGCATTGGGCAAAAAAAGAGGAATTCCAGTGATGACTGACTTAGGATGTGGGGAAGTTTTAGATCTTTCACAAAAAGGTGTACCGACGAATATTATCGTAGAGGATGTAATTAAAAAAGGATCATCGCTTACCACTTTTTCAGGTGACAAATTACTAGGAGGACCTCAAAGTGGAATCATTGTTGGGAAAAAATCTTTGCTAAGCAGGATCAAGCTTAACCCTATAGCTCGCACTGTAAGATGTGACAAATGGACAATAGGTTTGCTAGAAGAAACATTGCGCTCTACTCAAAAAGAGTCAATTAAAGAAAATCTTACTCTTTCGCTTCTAATGTCGGATAGAACTAAAATTAAAAAGCGAGCCGAAGCTTTTTTAAAATTAATATCACATAATTTAGATGCAAACACCAAAATCATTATTGAAGAAACGCTTGTTGAGGCTGGGAGTGGTACTTTGCCAGCTGCAAAATTTGAATCAGCCGCTTTAAGGATTACTTCCAAAAAATATTCACCTGCAAAACTATCTAGACGATTTAGAGCTACAACTTATCCTGTGGTTGGATTTATTAGAAACAACAATTTTTATGTAGATTTTAAATCAATCATCCCTTTTCAAGAGAAATATCTGTTGCATTCAATAACCGAAGCCCTAGGTTGACCAGTCCCGCTCAAGTGGTAATAGGTACAGCTGGTCACATTGATCACGGAAAAACCTCAATCGTAAAAGCCTTAACAGGCACTGATACAGACTCGCTAAAAGAAGAAAAAAAAAGAGGAATGACCATAGATATTGGTTTCGCATATCTCAATGATCAGGTAACTATTATTGATGTTCCTGGACATGAAAAGTTTATTAGAAATATGGTTTCAGGCGTCTCAACTATTAATATCGCATTGATTGTAGTATCCGCTGATGATGGCTTGATGCCCCAAACCCATGAACATATTGAAATTTTAAATTTATTAAATGTAAAAGATGCAATATTTGTTTTATCAAAAATTGATAAAGTCGATAATAATAAACTAAACATATTAGAAGAAGGTATTAGGAAGCGGATTAAAAATACGAATTTTAAAAATGCAAAAATCTTAAGAACATCTGTAATAAATGGCATGGGAGTTGATAGCCTTAAAAAAGAAATATTAAGTCAATCAGCTCAATTTAAAAAAAACCAGGATAACGGTATGTTTTATATGCCTATTGATAGGGTTTTTTCAAAAAAAGGATTTGGTACGATTGCTACTGGAACTGTTTTGTCCGGTAAGCTGGAAAAGAATAGCGAAGTAGAGATCTTTCCTGGTAGAATTATTGTAAATGTAAGGTCTTTCCAAACGCATGGTAAAGAAGCTAGGTTTGTAAAGAATGGAGATAGAGCGGCAATAAACCTTTCAAATATAGAGCACACTTCTTTGAAAAGAGGGTACGTTTTGGCTGAAAAGTCTCGTTTAGCACAAACCTCAAAAATAATCGCTAATATAAAAATGATTAAAGCTAGTAACTGGAAAATAGCCAACAAGCAATTGATACACATACATATTGGAACTAGTCAGGTTGTTGCTAAGGCAATAACCTACGGAAAAGAAATACTAGCAGGAGAGTCAGCTAATATTTTATTAGACTTAAGTCAGCCAATTGCTCCTCTAAATGAACAAAAATTTATAATAAGAAGCATATCTCCCATGGAAACTATAGCCGGCGGAACAATACTTGACAGTAATCCGCAATACACAAAAAAAGAATTAAAGGAAAATATTCAAAATATAAAAGTAGATAGCTCCAAAAGATTTTTCCAATTAGTTCAACGCAATTGGAAATCACCAGTATCTATTAAGCAATGGTCAGAATATTTTAACAAGACTGAAGAGCAAGTTCAAATATGGGTAGATGTATTTGAGATGATAGGTACTGAAGAGTTGATATACACATCTGACTCCTTGAAAAAGTCAAAAAAACTCATTTTTGATAAAATTGAAAATTATCACAGAAATAATATTTATAAAAAAAATTTTCCCAAAGAAGATCTTTTGGGTCAAACTGGTTTTACTAAAAAATGGTTTGACTATGTAGTCAAAAATATGGGTGATGAAATTATTTTTAAAGATGCGGGCTATTCGCTTGCCAGTAATCAGGTGAACTTAAGCAACGAAGACTCTTTAATTGCTAAGCAAATTGAAATTTTATTACTAGAGGCAAAATTTAATCTGCAATCCTCTGAAAAAGTATATCCGCAAAATAAAAAAAAGGCTTTAAATATACTTTATTTGCTTAGAGAAAATGACCTTACCGTTCAAGTCAATAATGATTTATGGATGCATCGTAATTGCTATGAAATTTTAAAAAGCGATCTAAGACTTTATTTTAAAAAAAATAACAAATTAAGCGTACCTGACTTTAAAGAGATTTTGAATGTTACGCGAAAAAACGCAATACCGCTTTTGGAATATCTAGATAAAATAAATTTTACAAAAAGAGTAGAAAACTACAGGGTCGAGGGAGCGTCCTTGAATGATTAGAATTTCTATAACTAAGTCTATACTTATGTTATTTTTGATAACTAGCTCTTTAATTTCTCAATCTTATTGGGTTAAATATGGTTGGCAGATATTTGAGAGCGCAGGCGACGCTAGAAGTCGATCGCTGGGCTCAGCGGTTATTGCAGATCAAGGTGGAACAGTAACTGCTCTTTATAATCCAGCATCTATTAATATGAACACAAAGCACAACCTGCACTATACCCACCAAAGCAGGCTTGGCGGTATGATAAATAGCGATCTTTTTGGAATACCGCTTAAAAATTTTAAAAGACCATTTAATTTAATATTATTGTATGAGGGAATAGATAAAATCCCTGACACTAGAAATATGCTTCTTGACTTTGGCTTAGATGGCATACCTGGAACAGGGGATGTTGGTGAGGGGAATGGTCAAGTTGATGAAGGTGAAAGACTCGATAAAGATAAACTGACTTACTTTACGCAAAAACAAACCGGTATTCATCTAAGCACTTCATGGAAAAAGAAAAATTATTCATATGGCTTAGCAATTAAATCACTTTTTCACAATTTAGGTGAATTCTCTTCAACGGGCGTAGGTCTAGATTTAGGATTAATAGCTAATTTATGGAATGACGCGAAATTAGGCCTTTTAGCTAAAGATATTACTACTAGTTGGCAAATATGGAATAATGGAACAGTTGAAAGGTTTAAGCCAGTTTTTGTAGCTGGAATATCTCAACGACACAGTTTGAATAACTTAAAATTAAAGCTAATTGGAAGTATTGATTTTAAATGGGATACTAATGGATCTAAAGGTTTATTTAAAACTTTTGATCCAAACAATACATATGTAATGCTAGGATTACATATTAAGTATAATGAAAGGGTAGCATTGAGGTTTGGGCAAAATCAAACTAGATCAACGACTTTTGGAGTTGGTTTGATGTGGAGTAATGTATCTTTAGATTATGCATTTATTGCTGAGCCAATCAATTCTGGGCTAGGATCAACTCACCTAATATCGATGAGTTTAAATTCTAATTTAATTTTAGAGTATTTAGATAAGTTGTAAATATATCAGCATAGAGTATTTGTTTTAAGATCTTAATGAAAATTGTAATTTAACTATCTATTTCAGGAGAAAATAAATGATACAAAGCATGACAGGTTTTGGAAGATCTTCAGTAGGAAAAGGCGTTGAGAAGATTTCGGTCAGCATTAAATGCGTTAATGGAAAAGTGCTAGATCTAAAAATTAAAGGACTTGATATTGAATATTCCATTGAAAAAGAAATAAGAGACTTGCTTTCAAAAAAAATTATCAGAGGAACAGTCTATATAAATTTTGAACCTGATTCAAATAAAATTAAGCCAGACTATATCTTCAACGAAAATCGATTAAAACAGCTAATTAGAACAGCTTCAACTATTGAGAAAAATTACAACTATAAAATAAATATAAATGAAATAATTACTGCAAATGATCTATTAGTCCCTAATGATACTAACGAAGTTAATCCAAATTTAATCTTTAGAGCAGTTAAAGATGCTACTGCTAAATTAATTAAAATGAGAAAAATAGAAGGCGCTGCATTAAAGTCTGATCTTCTAAATCGCGTATCGGTTCTTAAAAAGCTACTTTTCTTAATTGAAAAGCAATTGCCCAATGAATATAAAAATCGAATAAAAAAAATTAAAAAACGAATCACTGATTTATTAAAAGATTATAATATCGATGACTTGAGAATGAATCAAGAAATTGCTCATATCGCTGACAAATCAGATGTCACTGAAGAAATAGTTAGATTAAAAAGTCACTTTTCTCAATTTGAAAATATTTTAAATAAGAATAAACCTGCAGGTAGAGGACTTAATTTTCTTCTTCAGGAAATTATTAGAGAGATTAATACTTTAGGCTCAAAAAGCTTTTCTGAAAAAATTGTTAAAAATATCATCAAGATGAAAGAAGAATCTGAAAAAATTCGAGAACAAGTACAAAATATCCTATGAGAAATTTAATAATAATTACGGCACCATCCGGTGCTGGTAAAACTACTTTATGCAAAGAAATCTTAAAAAATGAAAGCAACATTAAATTTTCGGTTTCACATACATCTAGAAAAATTAGAAAAAATGAAAAAAATGGAATAGATTATTACTTTATTTCAAAAGAAGAATTTATGCGTGGAATTAAACAGGATAAATTTGTTGAATGGAATTTTCACTTTGATTGTTATTATGGAACATCTAAATCTGAAATTATTGACTCAATTGATAGAAAAATACCTCTACTATTAGAGCTTGACGTAAATGGCGCACTTAACATGCAAAAATTATACCCAAACCAAACAATTTCTATTTTTATCGAGCCACCAAGTTTAGATGATTTAAGAGTTAGACTTGAAAAAAGAGGTTCCGATTCTACTGATCGTATCAAAAGAAGACTTCAGAGAATAGAGTTTGAATTATCTCATAAATCAAATTTTGATTTCAACATAGTTAATGATAAACTTGATGTTGCTACAAGCCAAATTTTAGAAATTATAAAAAATAAAACTAAAGGAGTATCCTATGTCACTTGAACCAATATCTATTAGGGATATGGAAGATCAAACTGGAGATATGTATGAATCAGTTGTTGTTATGTCGAAAAGAGCTAAGCAAGTTCTTAGCGATAGGATTGTTGAAGAGATAATTGAGTCAAATGAAGAAGATGAAATGGGTGTTTACGATGAATTAATTGAAGTTAATCCGGATGACTACGAAGAACTTGAGAAGCCAACAACTGTGTCTGTTAATGAATTTATTAAAGGTGGACTTGATTGGAAAAATAACGACGAAGAAGAATCATAGTTTTACCTGATAATATTAGTTTGAATGGAGAAAGATTAAAATATTTTATACAGCTACAGAGTCTTTATTCTGACGAGATTTTTTTGTCTTTAGACGATAGTTCAGATGGTGATATAAATTTTCTCAATAATAGAACTAAATTATCAGAATTACCATCAGACGAAAATGGGTCTAGAGATTGTATTGAATGCTCATCTTTAAGCTTTAAAAAGTCTTTTATAGCTGGTTCCGGAGACACCAATGCGTCATTATTTCTAATAACTGAAACGCTTGATGAAAATGAGCTAATTAATGGTGAGCTTGTATTTGAAAAAGCAGACACTTTATTAGATAAAATGTTGCATGCAATAAAAATGTCTAGAAATGAAGATGTATTTATATGTGATGTGCTAAAACAACCCTTTTCGCATAGACGCAAACTAAAAAAAACACCTAAAATTGAATGCGAGTGCTATCTTATAAATCAAATTGATTTGATTCAGCCAAAACTAATTGTAGCTTTAGGTAGGTTCGCTGCAAAGACGCTTTTAGGTGTGGAAAAGCCGTTGAAAGAAATGCGCGGTAGAATATATAAATATCATTCCAAAAGTTTGATTATAACATATCACCCAGCAGCACTTTTAAGAAACTCGAATTGGAAACCAGAGGCCTGGGAGGATTTCAAATGGATTCGGGAGTTATTAAAGAAATAATAAATGGCAAATAACAAAAAAATAGAATTAAAAGGACAGCCTCAATCTATTGAAGCCGAAGAGGCAGTTCTTGGCTCAATGCTTATGACAAAAGAAGCCGTTAGTAAAGCGCTTCAATGGTTAAAACCAAATATGTTTTATAAGGATAAGCATGCTAAGATTGCATCTTGTATGGTAGAGCTTTTTGAAAAAGGTGAACCAATTGATGCTATTTCTGTTGTTGATAGACTAAAAAAGAAAAACGAGCTTAAGGGTGTTGGTGGATCTGATTATATTATTGGTCTATCTGGATCTGTACCTACAACTGCTAATATTGAACACTATGCTAAAATTGTTCTCGAGAAGAGTATTTTGCGTACGCTCATTAATGTTTCACATGAGGTGTCTAAAAATGCTTCTGAAGACAACCAAGATGTCGACGACATCCTAGATGCCGCAGAATCCGCTATTTTTAATATTTCTGAAAAAAGATTAAAAGGCGGCTTTGATCATCTGGGCTCCATGCTTCACGAGACATTCAAAGAGCTGGATACAATAGCTTCAAACCCTGGGGCTGTAACTGGTGTTGCTTCTGGTTTAACAGATCTAGACAATATAACATCTGGCTTTCATTCTGGCGAGTTGATAATTGTTGCTGGTCGGCCCGGAATGGGAAAAACCGCATTGGCTTTGTCTATGGGTAGAAATGCCGCGGTTATGGATAAAGTTGGCGTTGGAATGTTTAGTCTTGAAATGGCAAATCATCAATTAGCAATGAGATTGCTATGCGCAGAAGGGAGAGTTGATAGTCATTTAGTTAGAACTGGTAAACTACCAAAAGGGCAATGGAAAAATCTTAGTCATGCAGTTGGACATTTAGCTGAAGCTCCAATTTACTTAGATGATACAGCAGGAATGTCAGTCTTAGAGGTAAGAGCAAAAGCAAGAAGATTAAAAGCAGAAAAAGATGTTGGATTAATAATTGTAGACTATTTACAATTAATGAGTGGGCCAAAAGGTGTTGAAAGTCGCCAGCAAGAAATTTCCCAGATTTCTCGGTCACTTAAAAATTTAGCTAAAGAAATTCAAGTACCTGTTGTTGCTTTATCTCAATTATCTCGAGCTGTGGAGAATAGAACTGATAGACGGCCTCAACTTTCAGATTTAAGAGAATCAGGCGCAATTGAGCAGGATGCAGATGTAGTAATGTTTTTATATCGACCTTGGATCTATTCACAAGAAGAAGAAGATAAGGGGAAAGCGCAGGTTATTGTTGCTAAACAAAGAAATGGTCCTACTGGAAATATAAATGTTACATTCATTGATAGGTTCGCTAGATTTGAAAATTCGGCTACAATAAGTCAATCTGAAGCTGAATCAGCATTCAATGGATAATCCAATATCAAAACTAGTCCCTTTTATTGGGGGCCAATTTCCCAGCACATTTAATAAGTTACTCCAAAGAATTACTCACTATGAATTAGCTGACGATGAGCAGCTGAAGGTTGAGCTCTGGAAGGCTTATGAATTTGGTTTAAAGCGCCACGAAGGGCAAAAAAGGCTTTCAGGTGAACCGTACTTTGAAACCCATTGTGTTGAAGTAGCAAAAATTTTAGCTAGTTGGAATATGGATATAACAACAATTATATCCGGAATGCTGCATGACACTGTTGAGGATACGCCTACCACTACTGAAGAAATAAAAAAAGAATTTGGTTCTGATGTTGCGGAGCTAGTAGATGGTGTAAGTAAGCTAAGCGGAATTCATTTTACAACAAGAAAAGCTCAGCAAGCTGGAAATTTTATGAAAATGCTAATTTCCGTAGCGAAAGACCTCAGGGTGATCATAATAAAATTTGCGGATAGACTTCACAATATGAAAACAATAAAGCACATGTCAAGAATAAAACAACACAGGATAGCTGTTGAGACTCGTGATGTGTATGCCCCTTTAGCTCATAGATTGGGTATGACTAGTGTCAAATGGATGTTAGATGATTTGGCCATGAAAGTCTTAAGCCCTGATGCTTACAGGGATATTGATAAAAAACTAACATCATCGAATAAAGAGCGCGAGAGGTATATAAAATCTATCACTTCTGTTTTAAAGGATGAGTTAATATCTAATAAAATGAACCCTCGTGTCTACGGAAGATCTAAATCACATTCTTCTATTTACGGTAAAATGATTAAAAGAGAAAAAACTTTTGAAGAAATTAATGACATTATGGCCTTAAGGGTGATTGTAGACAAAGTAGAAGATTGCTATCTGGCCTTAGGTATATTGCACCAAAAATTTAAGCCTCTTCAAGAAAGGTTTAAAGATTTTATTGCTATGCCTAAAAGCAATGGATACCAATCAATACATACAACTGTATTTGGACTAGAAGGTAAAATTGTTGAAATACAAATTAGGACCGAGGAAATGGAGAGAACTGCTGAAATTGGTGTTGCTGCACATTGGAGATATAAAGAAGCGTCATCTTCCTCAAAAAGTATCGATAATCATGTAGAATGGCTTAGAGATCTACTTGATATGCTCCAAAGCGAAGAAAATGATCCTAAGGAATTTATGCATCTTTTAAAAATTGATCTTTTTGGAGATGAGATATTTGTTTTTACGCCAACCGGTGACCTTATACAGCTACCCGCAAATTCGACACCAATAGATTTTGCATATAACGTACATTCAGAAGTGGGTCAAAACTGTCTCGGTGCTAAGATAAATAATAAAGTTGTTCCGCTAAATACTATCCTTAAGAATGGTGATAATGTTGAAATTATTACTAGTGCTTCACAAAGACCAAACTACGGGTGGCTTGAATTTACTGTTACCTCAAAAGCTAGAAATAAGATTAAAAATTTTCTGCATAAAAAAGAAAAAGAAGAAAGCGTAAAAATTGGAGAGCAGTTATTTTTAAAAAGCTTAAGAAGATTAAAAATGACCAATCAAGCAGATAAACTCAAAAATTCATATTCAAAATTTGGCTTAAATAGTGTTGATCAATTATTTGAATATATTGGCAAGGGTGAAATTTCAGTGCGCGATCTTTTGGATAAAGATATAATAAATAATGAAAGTTTGCAGAGAGACGAAAAAGACAGCATATTTAATTTTAGAAAGAATGAAAGTAAAAGTATTAAGCTTCAAGGTATTTCAAATGTTATGGCAAATTTTGGAAAATGTTGTAACCCAATACCTGGTGACAGTATGGTTGGCTTTATTACAAGGGGACGAGGAATGACAGTGCATCGAGCTAACTGCTACAATCTCCCTATTTCTAGCGAGGAAAGCGACCGGTTAGTGCCGGTAGAATGGGAAGTCTCTAGATCTGACTTATTCAACGTCCATCTTAAGGTTATCGGTCAAGACAGGAAAGGCCTTCTTAAAGATATGACAGAGACTATTTCTAAGTTAAATATAAACATTACATCTGTAGATATTAAAGTTAAAGACTCGGTGGCTTCCGCAAGACTAATTGTGCAAGTGAGTAATATTAAGCAGTTAGATAGAGTGCTAAAAAAAGTTTCTGAGGTTAAAAGCATAGATAAAATATCGCGTATTCAAAATTAATTTTTTATGGGAAGATTTCTAGCTATAGATCACGGTGAAAAAAGAATTGGTTTAGCTATTTCAGATCCAAATAAAATAATTTCAAAACCTTTAAAAACTTTATTTTTAACTGATTTCAAACATTTTTTTCAAGAGCTATTAGAAATAATTAACGAATATGATATAGAAAAACTAATAATTGGACTCCCTAAAGGTATGGATGGCAAAAAAACCGAGCAAACAATAAAAGCTGAAGTATTTAAAAAGGATATAGAAAAAAGGGTGGATATACCGATAGTTATGTTCGATGAGCGGCTAAGCTCAGTCAGCGCTAAAAAATCCTTGATAAGTCAGGGTATAAAAACCGGTTACAATAAGTCTAAAATTGACCAAACAGCAGCTGCGATATTTTTGCAACACTACTTAGAAACAATCAATTATTAATGATTTTTAATAGACCTTTTTCAAGAATAACGCTTTCTTTGTATTCTGGTATGATAATGGGTGTATCATACCCCCCTGGAGTTGGTTTTTTTGCACTTTTTGGATTGGTGCCACTTATTAGGGTCTGGCTTATTTCTAGCCCACTAACCTCGCTAAAATACTCTTTTATATCATCATTAATTTGCAGTCTAATTTCACTTTATTGGATTGGATTAAATTCAGGGGCCTCTATTATCCCAGTGCTAATATCATTAATAGCTGCAATTTTGTATCTTTCTATATATTGGGCAATAATAGGATATTTTATATCATGGCTACAAAAACGTTTCTCTCGGACTATTTATCTTATACCCTTTATCTGGGTTTCAATGGAATTTCTTAAAAGTTATGGACCATTAGCATTTTCATGGTCTAGCTTAGCTCTTACACAAACGAATTTTTTGCCTTTACTACAAATAGCAGAGTACACTGGCTCCGAAGGGATTTCTTTTTTGGTAGTACTGATAAATATTGCTATTTATATGATGTTTTACAATAACAAGCAAATTTATAAGCTAAATATTGTGTTGATTTTTTTTATTATTTCCCCATTTATATATGGATTATTCAAGATTAATTTTTTAAAAGAATCTCAATGGAATAAGAGGACAGTTTCAATTATTCAGCCAAATATAGATCCGAATTTAAAATGGGAATCAAGCTTCAGAGATGAATTATACAGAACTATGGATTCATTAAATGTATTGGCTTACGAATTGTCCCCAGACCTGGTTTTATGGCCAGAAGCTGCATTGCCAAATTATATGAGAGTGTCGTATGTGAGGAAGAGGTATGAAAAAATTGCAGTAGATAAATCAATACCGCTTATGATGGGTACATTAGACTACAAAACAAAAGATGGCGCTAGGCTATCTTTAAACGGTTCTATATATTTTGATGGAAGCGATAAAAATAAAATGTACCATAAATTATTTTTAGTTCCGTTTGCAGAATATATTCCGATGTCAAAACATTTTTCCATATTAAAAAAATTGAACTTTGGTCAGGGAAATTTTATACAAGGTAATGAATATTCGCTATTTAAATTAGATTCTTTATTATTTAGCAATTTAATCTGTTATGATCTTTCAAATCCGCTTGTTGTAAAAAATTTTATTACAAAAGGTGCTCGTTTTTTAACAGTTCAAGCTAATGTTGCGTGGTTGCAAAATTCTTCTGGCGTGAGACAGTTTTTTGAAATTGCAAAATTAAGAGCAGTTGAAAATCGAACAGGTATAGCTATAAGCGCAAATACTGGAATTTCTGGAATAATCAATCCTCTTGGTGTGGCAACACATAAAATCCTATTTAACAAACAAGAAGTAATTAAAGGTGAGGTTTTCTTAAATAATAAAGTAACTTTTTATTCAAAGTATGGTAATGTTTTCTCAAAAATATGTTTTTTATTTATCATTTTATGTTTCGTATTTGTCAAGCTAAAACGTTATTAGTATTACTTTTATTGTTTTTCCCTTCCAAGGCTCTAGGTCAATTGGATAATGAAAAATCTATTGATCCTGTAATAAAATCATTTCTTGTGCCTGGTTGGGGTCAAAGAGAATTAGGATATAAAGATAGATCTAAACTATACAATTACATTGAAATTGGTATTTTAATCACTATGTTTTCCAGTTCAAAATTCTCAAATGAAATAAAAAGAAACTATATAGCTTATGCCTCTGAACATGCAGGAACAATTGAAGATGGTAAGGACCATGAGTTTTGGGTAGACATTGGTAATTACACATCGATAAATGATTATAACGCTGAGCATTTACGAAACAGAGAATCTAAAGATCTATATCCTCAGAATGATATGTGGAGTTGGAATTGGGATAGTTCAAATAATAGAAAATATTTTGAAATAAAAAGAATACAGTCAGACAAATTAAAGCTATTTGCATCATTCACTGCAGGGGCTTTGTTTTTGAACCATTTTATATCAAGTATTGATGCGCTTTATCTAAAGCGACTGTCAAATCATAAGAATTTATCTGTTAAGCCGTATATTCAAAATAGAGATTTAACCATAGGTTACAAAATCGAGCTTACCCTATAAAATGTTTAAGCACCCAATAGTCAATCTTTATTTCTTTCTTTCAGTGTCAATAGCTTTGGTTTTTTCCAATTCAATTAGCTCATTAATCCTTTTTAGCGCTCTTCTTGCGCTTATATTTGTTATTAATAATCAATTTGCTTTAAAAGCAATTAAGAAGTTTTTAGCTACAATATTCTTTTTGCCTTTCATGTTAATTTTTTATGTTGCCATTTCTTTATTTTTTACGCAAATGACATTTTTTGAATCTATGCATAATGCCTTTTTTGCATTCTCAAAGCTTAGCATAATTATGCTTTTGATGAATATTTATATGGAAATGTCATCCGCTGAAAAGCTTATTATCTCATTCAGATCACTTTGGCTTAATACCGCATTAAAATGGAAGTGGGTTGATGATCTTTTTCTTTTTATATCTTTAGCGCTGCGCCTATATCCTACGTTTCGCTCTAATTGGACCAACAACAGAGCCAGTCTAAAGGCAATTGGTATAAAGCTTAACAAGTCTTATTTTGGAAAATTATTTGACATTTCACGAGAATTACCTGCAATGCTTGTTTATCAATTAAATAGATCTAATGACATTGCTCTTGCAATGAAGCTTAGAGGATATGGCCTACAATATCCAAGAACCGTAATCAATCCAATTTATTTTAGATTTTTCAATTTAGTCCAAATTGCATTAATCACTTTCCTATTGAGCTGTTTAATTGAATTTATTTAGATATAAAATTATTATTCAATATGATGGCTCTGATTACCATGGTTGGCAAATTCAAAAAAATCATATCACAATTCAAAGCGAAATTGAAAACGCTCTTATGGATTTAATTTCAAAAAAAATAACTATAACGGGTTCAGGAAGAACCGACGCCGGTGTTCATGCCCTAGGGCAAGTGGCACACTTTGACTTAAATGAAAAAATTGACCCTAAGGTTATTATGAATGCTTTAAACGCTAAAATGAATAAAGATATACGAGTGATTAGTTGTACGAACGTGAACAGTAACTTTCATGCTCGATTTTCGGCATCAAAAAGATTTTATAGCTACAGGTTGCGTACAGACACTTTTGTGTTAGACAGAAATTATACCCACCAAACTTCCTCCCTAAATCTAGATTTGCTAAATGAGGCATCTCAATTAGTAATTGGTGAGCATGACTTTACTTCTTTTAGCAAAAACAATTCAGATATAACTAATAGAAAATGCATAATATTCGATTCAATATGGAAAGCTAACATGTCAGTACTAAATTATAGTATTAGTGGAAATAGATTTTTACATCACATGGTAAGGTATCTGGTTGGCACAATGATTGAGATTAGTAGAAATAAATTCTCTTTATCAAAATTTAAAGAGCTTTTAAGTTCTCCTAGAGAAGACGTTCAAATTTTTAAGGCTCCTCCGAATGGATTAATTTTAGAAAAAGTTGGTTATGAAGAAAATTAATATTTTAGTAATAAATCTTATTTTTTTAGCTTTTGGGTTTTCTCAATCCGTTGATAATTCTCGAAGAAACGCCTTGACAAATGCTATTAAATATGCGAGTCCTGCAGTAGCGAGTATTAATGTTACTCAAATACAGCGTTATTCTGTAAATCCATGGTATGAGCAATTTCAAAGAGACCCATTGTTCTCTCAATTATTCCCCCCTGAATTAAGCTTAAGAGAGGTTAAGAGTTCAGGTTCAGGTGTTGTTATAAGCCCAGATGGCTATGTCATAACAAACGACCATGTAGTTGAAAATGCGGCGATAATTATTGTTACTTTACCTGGAGGAGAAGAGTATGAGGCAGAGGTTATAGGCGTAGATCAATTAACTGATCTCGCGCTTTTAAAGCTTAATGGAGAAAACTTTCCATATGTAAAAACCGGAAACTCTGATGGTTTAATTATTGGCGAATGGGTTATTGCTCTTGGCAACCCTTTCGGTTTGTTCGATGTAAATCAACAGCCAACAGCAACCGTTGGAATCGTAAGTGGAAAAGATATGGATTTGGGCCAACAAGGTGCTCGAGTTTTTCAAGGTATGATACAAACGGATGCAGCAATAAACCCGGGTAATAGTGGTGGGCCCTTAGTAAATGTTCTTGGTGAAATAATAGGTATAAATACATTCATCTACACAGGTAGCAGGAATAAGCAAGGCTCAATAGGCATAGGTTTTGCTATTCCAATTAACAGAGCCCTTAAAATTGTAAAAGAGCTTAGATCAAAAGGTAAAATAGTTAGAGGATTTAACTTAGGTATTAGAGGTCAATCTCTGGACGCTCGAACAGCTAGGTTGTGGAAAATGAAATCTAGCAGAGGGGTTATTATTTCTCAGATTGCTCCAAATAGCCCTGCAGATAAAGCTAAATTTCAGTATCTGGATGTTATACTAAGAGTTGAGGGTAAAGCCGTTTCCAGCGTAAAAGATATTTATGAAATAATAGCTGTGCTTGATTTACGCCCAGGAGATCGCGTTGATCTTAAAATTTGGAGAGATGGTAGAATTATAAATAAATATTTAATATTAGATAGTTTATAGTAATGATTGCAAAAGAGGGAAGAATTATTTTAATCACTCTACTTGTGTTCTTTTTTCCATTTGGTGTGTACGCTCATGCGTCAAATATAAAAGTATTAAATTACCTATATTTTCTATTTGGATCTTTTTATGTATTTACTGTCTATTTCTTTAGAAATCCCTTAAGGAGAATTCCTAGGGATAGCTCAGCTATTCTTTCACCTGCAGATGGAAAGATAGTATCTATTAAGACAGTTAACGATGTTGAAGTTGGTAAATCTTCACAAGTAATTTCAATTTTTTTAAGCCTTTTTGACGTGCACGCTTTTAGATATCCTTTTAACGGCAAGGTCAAAAGTGTAAGTTCACAAAAAGGTAAATTTATAGCTGCATTCAATGATAATGCTTCCAACGTAAATGAGCAAATTGTAACAGTTATCGAAACGGATAGCTTTAATCTGAAGGTCAAGCAAATAGCGGGCTTAATTGCAAGAAGAATTTTGTGCTATGCCACACCTAATGAAATGATAAAAAAAGGGGATAGGATGGGTTTTATTCGCTTTGGGAGTAGGGCAGATATTGTTGTACCTTTGAATATTAAAATATGTGTTAAAGTTGGTCAAAGACTAAAAGCTGGAGAATCAATAATAGCACGCATAAATCAATGAACAAGCGATCAATAGGTATAATTGCATTAATTCTATTTTTTGGAACCCTTTTAGGAACTTTATTGGGTGAGCTATTAGGATGGATTTTACCTGATAGCGTTGTTCGTGATTTTTTTTTAAGAAGCATTGAATTTTCTTTAGCAGGACTATCGCCAGATGGATCTGGGGTCATTTCGCTAGATTTTATTATGTTTTCATTGCAATTGGGATTAAGTCTTACTTTTAATTTTACAAGCATAATTGGACTATCTATTGCTTATTATTTTTTACGCTATTTTAGATAAAATGAATAAATTATTTATCCTTTTAAACACTTTTTAATATAATTGGAGTTTTATATGTCTGATTACAACTTATTTTTTGCAGGTATGCCAGGCGGATGGGAAGTAGCATTAATTGCGTTGGTTATACTGTTAATATTTGGCGCAAAAAGACTTCCTGGATTAGCGCGAGGTTTAGGCCAAGGAATTCGTGAGTTTAAGGGCGCTGTTGACGGTGTAAAAGACGAGCTAAAGGATGTTCAAGAAAGCGTTGATACTACAAAAGAAGACGAAGAATCATAAAAAGTAATATATAAAATTACAATTTAGCTTTTCTTCTCAATCACCGCCGTTATATTAATGCTAATTATAAACTAAGATAATTTTATATGATAATCTTAGACAGTCCGCTATTTTTAGTATTACTAGCAATAATACCTATAATAATTATTGTTAAAAAATTATCAAATTTTTCAGATTCAGGTCCAATTAGAGTTTCTTCGTCTTCTATATTTTCTAGCACTATGATCCAAAAAGGAAAAACGAAAAAGAGGTTTCTTTCTTTAATTCAATATCTCGTTATTATATTAATTGTTATTAGCTTGTCTCGACCTCAAGCAGTTCAAGAGCTTCAGGAGAAAAAAATAGATATTGTGGATATTGTTTTAGTTATTGATATTAGCTCATCTATGCTTGCAACTGACTTTAAGCCAAATAGGCTAGAGGTTGTTAAAAAAACCGCTAAAAACTTTATTAAACAGCGCGATGGCGATAGGTTGGGTATACTTGTCTTTGCTGGTGAATCTTTCATTCAATGCCCTCTTACAATTGACAAAGATGTTTTACTTTCTTTAATGGATGAAATATCGGTTGCTCAGCAGTCATACGATGGAACAGCGATTGGAATGGCAATTGCAAATGCAACTAATCGACTTAGAAATTCTGAATCAAAATCAAAAGTAATGATACTGTTATCAGACGGTAGCAATAATGCCGGAGAGTTGGATCCTAGTACCGCAGCAGATTTGGCAAAGCAATTTAATATTAAAATTTATACAATAGGCGCTGGAACGAATGATGATGTTTCTTTTATTCCAGGAAGAGGATATATCCGAAATGAAATCGATGAAGAATCATTAATGAATATAGCGACACAAACGGGAGGGCAGTACTTCAGGGCGACCAATTCTAAGGCTTTAGAAGAAATATATTCCAGAATAAATGAGCTGGAACGCACGGAAGTAGAAATAAAAACCTACACTCAGTATAAAGATTTTTTTGGCTGGTTTCTGATACCTGCATTATTTTTAACTGTAGGTGGAAATATTTTAGAACGTTATTATTTTAGAAAAAGACTATGATTGAATTTAGATACCCACAAATCCTTTTTTTATATATTCCATACATAATTTTAGCGATTTTTGATATTATAAAATTCACGAAATATCAAATTTTTGCAGATACGCCAATAAGCATAAGAAGTATTTTATTTGAAAACATAAACCTGAGCAGGTTGAAGCTAAAGCAGAACCTTGCATTGCTATCTACAGCATTTTTAATTTTTTCAGCTTCTGGTCCTCAGATTGGCACTGCACTGGCTCCCGTTGATCGCAAAGGACTTGACCTTGTTTTTTGCATTGACGTTTCTTCGAGTATGAGAGGGGCCGATATTAAACCTTCAAGGATCGAGAAGTCTAAGTTTGAAATCTCGCAATTAATAAAAAATTTGAAAGGCGATAGGGTGGCATTTATAGTTTTTGCAGGCTCTAGTCATTTATATTTACCACTAACTACAGACTATGAAGCAGCACAATTATTTTTAGATCAGATTGATACTAATATGATACCAACCCAAGGAACCTCTTTAAGCACAGCTCTGCAGACTGGCCTTTCAGCTTTTTCGGAAGATAATTCAAAATTTAAAACGTTAATATTGATAACAGATGGCGAGGATCATGAGGGAGAGGCGATAAATTTTGCAAAACAAGCATCTAAAAGAGGAATGACTGTGCATGCGGTTGGCGTAGGAACAGCATCCGGATCATTAATTCCAAGCATTGATAAAAATGGTGATATAGAATATAAAAAAGATAACTCGGGAAAGCTGATTACATCGCAATTAAATGAAAATATTTTAGAAGAAATATCTAAAGCAGGAAAAGGAACTTTCTTAAGATTCAATAATAAACCTTCAAATTTCAAAAGCGTTATCAAAGAAATAGATACAATGGAAAAAAGAACAATTGAATCACACGTATATTCAGAATATGAAGATCAGTATCAAAAATTTGGATCGTTTTCATTAGCACTACTAATTGCGAGTATGTTTACTTCGTCAAGAAAAAGAAAAAAGCATGAATAATTTTTACATCTTTACACTATTAATAATATTTACCCACACAGTATCAGCTCAAGATGAGGGAATGCTTAATTATCAAAATCAAAATTATAAAGTAGCCGAAGAGTATTATGAGTATATTTTAAAAAATGATGAAGACAACTCAAAAGCGCATTTTGGTAAAGGCTCATCACTTTATATGCAGAATGATTTAAAAAATGCAGAAATTAATTTTAATGAATCTCTAACCGCCTCAGATGAGATATTGCAGTCTAAAGCTTATTTTAATCTGGGTAATATTAGTTATAAAAATAATAAGCTAGATGATGCCCTACAGTTTTATAAGAAAGCTCTTGAATTAAACCCTAATGATGATGAAGCACGCTTTAATTATGAATATATAAAGTACCAAAAAAAGCCTGAAGAAAAGAAAGACGAAGACAAGAAGGACGAAGATAAGAAAGACGAAGACAAGAAAGACGAAGACAATAAGGACGAAGATAAGAAAGACGAAGATAAGAAGGACGAAGATAAGAAGGACGAAGAAAAGAAAGACGAAGATAAGAAAGACGAAGACAATAAGGACGAAGATAAGAAAGACGAAGATAAAAAGGGCGATGAAGAAAGTGCTGATGAAAAACAATCTCAGCAACAACCTCAGGATGAAAAAAAATCACAAGACTTAAAGAAGGCTGAGAGTATATTAAACGCTTTAAAAAACGATGAAAAGGTTATGCAAAAAAAGCAACTTCAGAAATTTAAAACCAAAAAACTCCTTAAAGACTGGTAATGGGAATTAAATTCACAAAATCTTTTCTTGTTGCATGCATTTCTTGCTTTCAAGTATTTAGTCAAATTTCTGTTTCTGCTTCTGTAGACGTGAATAAGATTTCCAAATCAGAAACTTTTGGCTTTAAGATTACAGCGCTAAATGTTGATGAGTCACCAAGCGTAGATATTTCTCCTCTTTCATCGTTATTTAAAGTGATAAGCGGTCCATCTCAACAAACAAACATTCAATGGGTAAATGGATCCATGACAAGCAGTAGGACGTTATCATGGACACTCCTCCCTAAGAAAACAGGCAAAGTCAACATCCCTTCCTTAAAGGTCAGGATTAGTAACAATGCTTATAAAACTAAGCCAATTGGCATAATAGTTGAAAAGTCTATTGGAAAAGCTCAGATTGCTAATTTATTTATAGAAGCAAAGCCTAACAAGGAAGAAGCTTATCTTGGAGAGCAGGTAACTATTACATATCGCTTATTTACACGTACCAATCTCTCCGTAGAGAGTATCGAATATCCAAAGAGTGTAGGTTTTTGGAGTGAAGATCTTCTTCCTGCGAGAGCTGCTAGATTTAATAATACACAAATAAATGGAGTAAATTATAAAGTTGCAACACTTTACAAATCTGCGATATTTCCAACACAAACTGGCATTCTTGATATTTCTCCAATGACCGCCATATGCAATGTTGAAACAAATAAAAGAAAGAGGAGGGGTGTATTCGACGATCCTTTCTTTAACTCAATGTTTAAAGAGACTCAGCGAAAATATATAGAGTCGGATACATTACGTATTAATGTGATTCCATACCCGGAAAATTCTCCTGTTGACTTTACGGGAGCGGTTGGCGATTTTTCAATTAACGTATGGCTAGATACATTGAATGCCAATGTAAACGAAGCTGTTACTTTGAATGTAGTGTTAAAAGGTACCGGAAATTTGAATCAATTTAAAATTAATCAGTTAAATTTTCCGCAAAGCATGGAAGTTTTTCCTCCGAAATCTTCATTTACTAGAGATGAGTTCAGAGATCAAATTACAGGTGAGCAAAAATTTGAGTATATACTAATTCCACGACAACCAGGATCTTTTCAATTAAATCCTATATCTCTAGTTTACTTTAATCCAGCAAGTAAACGCTTCGTTACGGCTAGATCGAAAGCTATAAAGCTAGAAGTGATTGACAATGGTAGCAGCATAATTGCATATCCAGGTGTAAAGAAAGAAGATGTTAGCGTTATAGCTGACGACATAAGATTTATAAAGACAAACACCATAAAAATACTTCCTCTAAATAATTCTATTTCAGTTTGGGTAGCTACACCTTTTGTGTTGTCAATTGCATTTTTTTTAATTCCCACAGCATTTGGAAGATTTTACCAAATAAGAGATAATTCAATTGAAAGTAGGCTTAATAAAAATGCTTTGCGGATAGCCTTAAAAGATTTAAACAAAAAAGATGCCAAATCTTTATCGTATGCAACAGCTGTTATGTATAGATATTTTAAATCTAAACTTTTTTTACAAAGCGACAATCTTGATCCATCAATTTTAGAAAATAGTTTAAAATCAAAAGTTTCATCTAGTCAGTTAAACAAAGTTGTTACAATAGCTAAAAAGTGCGATGCTAATCGATTTTCACTTTCGTCTGAAACTTCCAAAGAAAAAATAATAAAAGAAATTTCATCTTTACTCACTGAAATCGATAAAAGCATATGAAACCTTTTAACTTTTTAGCCTTTCTTTTTTTATGCTCATCAGTAATATGCCAAGACAAAAGGAGTAAATTTATTGATGCAAATGAGCACTACAGCGCCCAAGAATATTTGTTAGCCATAGAAAAATATGAAGAGATTTTAATTAATGCCGAACATCAGGACGTATATTATAATCTTGGTAATGCGTATTACAGGGTTGGAGATATCGGTAACTCAATATGGGCTTATGAAAAAGCGCTTGAGCTATCTCCTAGGGATTCAGATATTAATTTTAATATTAATTACTTAAGGACCATGGTAAGAGATAAGATTATTCCTCCAAATGATATGTATTTAATATCACTTTACAAGTTTTTAGTTTTGAAATTTACAATAAGTGATCTATTATTATTTATTGGATTAGTTTTCCTATTTTTATCTATTAAGTATATTTTAAATTTTTACACGAATGCGATAAATCCTGTAAATACAATAATAAATTATACCGCCATAGTCTTTATCGTTGCGCTAAGCTGGTTGACCCTAGATAAATATTGGAATGTTTCTGATAAATATCATGGAGTGATTGTTTCTAGCGCAGTTGATGTAAGGTCTTCACCTATTGACAGAGGTGAAAATGTTATTTTTAGAGTTCACGAAGGGACAAAAGTTGAGATCCAGAATTTTCAATCAGGTTGGAGTGAAATAGTCCTACTAGATGGAAAAAAGGGCTGGGTACTATCGAAAGACATTAGGGAAATATGAGAGTTTTTGCATTATTTTTGCAGCTAGGTGTTCTAATTTCACAGAGCAACACGACATTCGATCCCAGCTTATTGATAGATCCTGGGCCACGATGGCCAGAGATATTAAACCCTCTTACTGATAGCGATACTAAAGTAAACGTAGTTAAAAGCTTGGATTCAAACATTACTGAAATTGAAGGGTTTAGAGTTCAGGTTTTTGCAACACAAGATCGCAATAAGGCAGACCAGCTTCAAAGAGAATTGGTTCTTAAATTTGATGAAAAGGTTTATATTATTTTCGAAGCTCCGAATTATAAGCTAAGAGTCGGAGATTTTTTAGATAGAGAAAATGCTGAAAGACTTAGAATGAGATTAGTTTCTTCGGATTTTCCATCATCATGGATAGTAAGGACTAGAATACAGCCAGAGCTAAAAGAATAAATTATTTATTTAGAAGTGATACTTTCGGTTATCTACTATGTCAGCTTCATCTTTTAAATTTTTCATCCAATTACTGTAAGTTTCTCTCTCTTTTTTGCCTGCAAGATCATTTCGAATCATTTCTTTTGATACTTCCCAGTTTGATGAATCAAAATTCGCAATATTCTCAATCTTTACAATTCCATGGCCTCTAGAGGTTTTGACTGGTCCAATGATAGCACCTTCCTGGGAAGAGATGAGGGCTCCAACTAATTGTTCGGATTTGCCAAGAGAAATAAAAGAACCATTCAGTTTTTTCTTGTCTGAGGGCACAAGCTCAACTCTACTATTCTTATCTTTGATTGATTTAAAATTTGAGCCATTTAAAACATCTGATTTAATTTCCTCTGCAAAGAGATTTGTTGCTTCAAATTCATTGTCTTTTAATAAGTCTCTATATATCTCATTCCTAGCTTCCTCAAAAGACTTAGTGCCTTCAGGTATTATAGAGTCAAGCTTAAAAACAGCATAAAAACTTTCTGTCTCCAGAGGCTCAGACACCTCTTCCGGCTTAGAATTAAACGCCCATCTTACTGCTGATCTAAAAGGCCCCAATTGAGAAACAAAAAAATCAGTTTCTTTTAAATTTAATGCATTCTGGATATCTACACTGTGACTATCTACGGCTGCTGAAAGTCCATAGTCTTGAGCATCGTAGCTAAATAACGTTGCTTTTCTTCGTAATTCGGTTCTAGTTTTTTGCCCAAGATCTATTTTTAAGAGAATGTGTCTAGCTTTTACTTGGTGATTATCTTTTCGCCTGTTTTTTACACTGTCTATTTTTATTATATGGTAACCAAACTGCGTTAAAACTGGTCCAACGACTGAACCTCTTCTTGCTTTGAAAGCCGCATCTTCAAACGATTTATTCATTTGACCTTTTCCAAACCACCCAAGATCTCCTCCTCTGCCAGAGTCTGGAGAAAATTGATTTCCAGGATCCTGTGTATGAATATTTGCTAATCTTGAAAAGTCTGCACCATCTCTGTAATCATTAATTATATCAAGGGCTTCTTGTTTTGTTCTTAAAGAATCATCCTCCAAAGCGGATTTTGACCAACTCACAAAAGAAACGTTTCTTTTTTCATTTTGTTTAAACGTATCAATTCTCTTTTTGTATTCTTTTTTAAGCTCTTCTTCTGTAGGCTTTATTACTCTGTCTTGAATGGCCATTTTAGGAACATGCACTGCTGAGATAGTGTAGTCGATATTCCTTTTAATGTACTCTTCTTTTACATCGCTCGGGGTAACCACAGCGGACATTTTAATGATTTGCTGAAGCTTGTAACGAGGTAAATAAAAATCTCTCATCCATGCCTCAATTGGACCCCAATCAACCATACCCGGTGTGTTTAGTGCTTGCATGTAATATTCACTATCAAATGCATTATCTCTAAAGAAAATTTGTTGAATATCGAAAGGAGGATTATTTTTCAAATGATATATTATTTCGTCGTCTGTTACACTGATATTTAAATCTTTTATTGCTTGGTTTGTGAGTCTTTCTTCAATGAAGCCATTCCAAACTTGCTGGCGAATTGTTTCAAGATATTGATCAGATATTTCCATGCCTGAGTCCTGCATTGATCTTAGTCTAGCAGTGACAGCTTGATTGAATTGATCTGGAGTAATTTTATCTCCATTAACAGACCCAATAGCTTCCGCAGGATTTACCCTGCCAAGAAGTTGGTCGATGATATTTGCGCCACCCACTAATCCACCAACGCTCATACTTAAAAGGAATAAAACGAGGAGTGCCCATAGAAACACATGGGAGCGATTTCGAATTGTTGTCAGCATTGCCATATAAATTATCCTTAAATTAAAACTTACTTAATTATATTATTAAGGGTGCAAAATTTATGATTTACTTCTACCTAAAGGCAACCAATCATAAAATAAAAATAATGAAAATATTTTGATATAAATAATTACGACAATGAAATCATTCTCACCAAGACCATCCGACCACCCGTTGCTTATTAAAAACAAACTATCACCACTCTATAAAGAGCTTATTAATTGCACTAAATGTCCAAGAATTGTAGAGTTTAGAAAGAAGGTAGCAAAAGAAAAACGGAAACAGTATCGCGAATGGATTTATTGGGGAAAACCCATTCCTGGGTTTGGTGACGTAGATGCAAGTTTACTTATTTTAGGATTAGCTCCTGCTGCTCATGGAGGAAATAGGACTGGTAGGGTTTTTACAGGAGATAAATCTGCAGAATTTCTAGTAAAGTGTTTATATGAAACTGGAATGACAAATCAACCTAATTCAGATTATCTTAATGACGGTCTAAAAATGAACAATGCCTTTATGACTCCAGTTTTGAAATGTGTACCTCCATTTGATAAGCCAACAGCAGAGGAATTAAAAAATTGCTCTCATTTTTTCGAACAAGAGCTATCGACACTTTCAAATGTTAAAATTATACTGGGTTTAGGAAAAATAGGGTTTGAAGCTTACCTTAAGTATGTCAGGCAAAATTTTCCACTTAAATTAAAAGACTATCCATTTGGACATGATAAAAAATATAAGCTCCCGAACGGGAAAACGCTTTGGGGGTGTTATCACCCGAGCCCAAGAAATGTAAATACAGGTAGAGTAAATAGTTCAATGATGATTAAATTGTTTGATAAAGTTAAAGAGGAGTTAGAGAAGTGACAAAAAAAATATTACAACTTTTCATGGTTCTTTCGTTTGTTAGCGCTGAGAATAAGCGTCTGAGTTTTAATGATGTCCAGGGTAAATCACCGTTTAATTATCCTTCGCTAGGGATTGTTACATGGTTTCCCAATGAAAATGCTTTCATTGCTAAAAATAATAACGACTTACTAAAGATATCCGTTCCTTCTTTTGATACCACTCTATTTTTATCAAAATCAGATTTTAAAGTTCCTATTGTCCAAAAAAGCAGCAATAATCAAAACGCTCCCTGGGTTCAAACTATCGAAGATGATACCGATGAATTTGTAAAACCTTCTTCCTTCGTTTTTAGCCCTGATGGATCAATTCTTTTATTTTCTACCTCTAAAGAAAAAATATGGAGACGTTCTTTCTATGCTACCTATTTCTTTATGGATATAAAATCAAAAAAAATAACAAAATTATCTAAAAATAATTCACGGCTTCGAAATGTTAAATTTTCACCCGATAGCAAAAAAATTGCATATATAAGAGAGGATAATAATATTTATGCTTTTGATTTATTAAAAAGCAAAGAACGTCAACTAACGCGCGATGGCTCAGAATCCATCTTAAATGGACATTTAGGATGGGTTTACGAAGAAGAGTTCGGTTCATTCGATTCCTATAGATGGTCACCCGATAGCAAAAAAATTGCTTTTTTAAAAGAAGACCAGTCGAGTGTGCCCATATTTATGCTTTTTGACGAAATGAAACTATATCCAGAGTTGACCAAAATTAGATACCCAAAAGCAGGTCAAAAAAATCCAATAATGTCGCTTCACATTTTGGATGTTCGAAGAGGAAAGCCAAAAAAAATAAATATTGGTGTTACGATGGATAAATATTTTCCCTGGATGAAGTGGATTGACTCCGAAGAATTTGTACTTATGAAGATGAATCGTTTACAAAATAATTGGACATTTTTAAATATTAATACAAAAACAGGAAAATTTTCCCCTGGTATCTCTGAAAGTGACCCTAATGGTTGGGTAGAAATGCACCGAAATTATTATTTTCTCAATAGCGGAAATGTTCTTTGGATGTCAGAAAGAGATGGTTGGCATCATATCTATATTCACGCTAAAGATGGATCAATTGTAAAGCAGTTGACAAAAGGTGAGTGGGAAGTTAAAAGAATAGTGAGCGTTGATGAAGAAAATCAAAAAATATATTTTATTTCAAATAAAGAAACTGTATTTGAAAATAGATTCTATTCTATCAATTTTGATGGTTCAGGCTTAAAGCTGCTTACAAAGGAGCCAGGCATGCACTCAATTAAGATGTTACCAAACAATGATGGGTTTATTGATTCATACTCAAGCATTGATACCCCAACGAGACATCTTTTGAAGAATGTAAATGGAAAAACTATTTTGGTATTAAAAGAAACAAATAAATCTCAATTTGAAGCATACGATTGGACATATCCGAAAATTATTAAATTTAAATCAACTGATGGCAAGCAAATGCTAGACGGTATAGTAACCTATCCTCCAAATTATAAAAAAGGAGTTCGATATCCAGTAATTGTGCATGGGTACGGTATGCCTGGTACCCAAATAGTTTATAATAGATGGGGAAGTACATGGAATCAATACCTAGCACATCAGGGATATATAGTTTTCTCAATGGATGCAAGAGGGATGAGTGGAAGAGGTGAAGATTTTAAAAACTTAAGTTATGGTGATATGTCAAAATATCTTTCAAAGGATACCGCTGCAGGAGTTCGCCATTTAATTGATAAGGGAGATGTAGACCCAGATAGAGTCGGAGCTTGGGGTTGGTCAGGAGGGGGTTATTTTACAGGACTAATGCTTACCAAAAATGCTGACCTTTTTGATGTTGGTGTTTCTGTAGCTCCTGTTATGGATTTTAGACTATACGATACAATCTACACTGAGCGATCGATGGGCCTGCCTCAAGATAATAAAGCAGGTTACGATTCAACATCAGTGTTAACATATGTTGATAGATTCAATGGGAAGTTATTGGTTATGCATGGTACGGGTGATGATAATGTTCATTCTCAAAATATGACATGGCTCATAGAGGAATTTGTAAAGCACGATAAACAGTTAGATATCTTTTCTTATCCAAATCGACCACACGGTATGTCCGGAGGAAAAGCTAGGAAAAATCTATATAAAAAAATGATCAATTATTTTAATGACAACCTGTTAAATAAGAAACAATTAAGAGTTAAAAGTTAAGATAAATAGCAAGAATTGCTATTTTGGTATTCTACATAAAAAAGTTTAAATTTATATAATATATTTTAACATAAAGGGGCCGTAGCTCAGTTGGGAGAGCGCTTGAATGGCATTCAAGAGGTCGTCAGTTCGATCCTGATCGGCTCCACGCTAAAAAAAAATGATGGAAGATAAAAAACCAAAAAACACACCACAGTCTTCTCCGGTTCAACCTGGGGCACCAGCTTCTACTCCTCCTAGCCCACCCCCATCAACTGAACCTGCTGAATTTGCGTCAAAACATGTTCGAAGTAATATAGCGCCAATATTTTTTATTATTCAAAGCGAACAGTTGATTCTGCAGCGTACCGATCAAAAAGCTTTTACCCTTATGTCTCTTTTAGGTGTTTTCATGGTCTTTTTTATTGTCCACTTTCCAAAAGTGATTGCTGCTGATAATTTTAATTATTTAAGCGGTTTTATGGTATTTTTATATTTTATAACTGCTACGCTAGGTTTGATAAACCTAATGATGGTTATTGTGCCAAGGATACGCAATGATTTAGGTCATGAAGATTTACCAGAGATAAATGCCACATTTTTTGGTGGTATAACTCAATTTGGTAATGTTTTAGACTATGCTAAATATTTGGCAGATACAACAGATGACAATGAAAACACTTTTAAAATGTTTGCCGCTCAATTGTATGCACTTGGCCATATTAATTCGTATAAAAATCTTCACATGAGAAGAGCAATTATATTTTTTGGCGTTGCTATTTTGAGCGAACTTATCATTATAATGCTGATGACTTGGGGTCTTACCTTCTCAGCACTTTTCAGATAGATGTCTAAATCACATATAGTTTTTTCTACTGACCCTGATTTTAACAAGCAGAAAAAAAGTTCAAACAAAACTACAGTAGAATACGCTCAAGATTTAAGAGTACATTTGGATAGAAGGGGTGGCGGTAAAATAGTGACTATGATTAAGGGTTATAGAGGTACTTCAAAACAACTACTTAAGCTATGTAGTTTGTTAAAGAAAAAATTTTCAATAGGCGGAACGGTAAAAAATGGAACAATTTTACTCCAAGGCAATATCAGAGATAAGCTAATAAGCTATTTAGTTGATGAAGGCTACAGCGCAAAACCCTCAGGTGGTTAAAACAAAGTCATTGTTTTATTTTAATTGATTAGTTTGTTTAGTTTTGATTTAACGTAAAATAGGATATTTATGTATTTAAGATTCAGCATAGTTTTTTTTAGTGCTTTCATATTTTTTTCATGCGCTAAAAAAACACCTGTAGGCGACTCTATTACTTTTTTAGTAACTGCAAACGTTCGGGGTCAGCTTGACCCTTGCGGATGAAAAGCCAATCCCCTAGGCGGTCTGCCTAGAAGAGCAACTTATATAAACCAAGTCAAAAGTAGTGGTATTGATCCAATTTTGGTTGATGCAGGAGATTCTATGTTTGAAAGCTATTATTTTGCAAAAGGCAAAGAAGCATCTGCAAAGTTAAGAGCCAAAACAGTCATGAAGCATACATCTAGAATGGGAGATTATTATTACAATGTAGGTGTTCAGGATTTTACAGCTGGATTAAGCTTCATCAAAGAAATTGAAAAAGAGTCAAATGTGAATTTTTTGTCTGCAAATCTTTATGATATAAAGTCAGACACACTTCTTTTTAAAAAGCATATTATTCTAGAACGTAATAATTTAAAAATTGGAATGTTTGGGGTAGTACGCGAGCTCCAAACTGACCTTAAAGGTGTAAGAGTTAATGATTACATTTCTACTGCGAAGCAAAAAATAAACGAGCTTAGGTCTGAAGTTGATATTTTAGTCATGCTTGTTAATGCCACTCAAACACATTTAGGACCTAAAATTAAAGAACTTGATGGAATAGATTATATTTTCTCTAGCCTTGAACCTTCAAGAACCCGCCCTGAGATCCAGCAGGTAGCAGGTAAACCATTAGAATATAAAATGGGAGTACAGGGTAAGTATATTGGTAGATGCGACATAAGTATTGCTGAAAAGAATAAGCCTATTGTTGATGTAAGCAATCAAAAAATGATGCTGAGTGTTTTTACAGAACGATTAAAAAGGCTCCAGCAGCGAGATCCAAAAAGAAAAATTGAAGATATTTATAAAAATAGTCCGAATGTATTAGCATCTATTCAAAGGTTTCGCTCTGGAATAGAATCTGCCAACGCAACATTGAGCAAGATAGTAAATACTTCGCATTTCACGCTTTTTCCTTTAAGCGGTGCTGTTGAAAGTGAAAAAAAGATTTTAAAAGCTGTGGATGAAGTTTTAGATAAATGCAAATCTTTGGATGATAAGTCTGTTGCATTATCCTCATAAATGAATTTTAAAAATCATATTTTTCAAGTTTATTCAATTATTACCCTTTCATTAGTTATTAGTTTTGCTACTAATCTTATAAGACCCAATTCAATACCATTTTTAGCTAAAAAGCTTGAACAAGCTGAGAACATCAATTTTGATTCAGATGAACCTCTGTTGCTAATAATATCGCTTGATCAAGCTAAAGAATTTTATGAAAAAAATACTTTATTCCTCGATGCGAGAGATGAGGCTTATTACAACAAAGGCCATATTAAGGGAGCCATAAAAAATATTTTCTTTATGGAGCTTTTATTTAACATTGAATCTATACAGTCAAAACAAGACCCTTTGGTTGTTTATTGTGGTGACCCAGGGTGTGGCGACAGTGAAGATCTCGCATATAATTTGCAGGATGCTGGTTTTACAAAACTATATGTTTTTAAAGGTGGCTGGTTAGAGTGGTCAGCAGCTAATTACCCAAGTAAAAGTATAAAATGATAGCAAAATATTTCAAAAGTCCAGTTGTACTCATTAGCAGATTGATTCTTGGTGTTGTTTTTATTTATGCTAGTATAGATAAGATTGTTAACCCAGGAGACTTTGCTAAGATAGTTGGAAATTATCATGTTCTACCTCTAGGATCAGAGAATCTTGTAGCAATATTTCTCCCTTGGCTTGAGTTTTTTGCAGGCGCTTGTCTTATAGCTGGCGTTATGGTTGATGGGGCAACTATTTTAGTAGTTATCATGAATATTGTATTTATTTTTGCAATAACCCAAGCCCTTGCTAGAGGTATAAGCATTGAGTGTGGCTGTTTCTCAGTAAGCAGCGAAGCTGGGAGCTCTATCGGAATTAAAACAATACTTAGAGACATTGGATATTTATTTTTAGCCTATATTGTATATTATCGAAAGGATTACAGTCTAGAGTTTTTTCCAAAATCTATTTGAAAGTGCCAGTCTATAAGTTTAATTTTTGACCTTTAATGCGAGAGTAGCTCAGCTGGTAGAGCACCACCTTGCCAAGGTGGATGTCGCGAGTTCGAATCTCGTCTCTCGCTCTCTTAAA